>Ga0208646_1000843_pt1 | contig 17209 bp, 21 predicted proteins | sample AntAceMetag02UK8_FD_184762 | JGI IMG/M metagenome (GOLD analysis project Ga0208646, IMG submission 184762) | Saline lake microbial communities from Ace Lake, Antarctica - Antarctic Ace Lake Metagenome 02UK8 (SPAdes) (version 2) | ecosystem: Environmental > Aquatic > Non-marine Saline and... | reverse complement strand
AACGCGGAGCAGTAGGACTATCGAGAAACGGTGAAGATGTAGCTCAGTCACTCCCAATGGACGAAGCTAGCCGCATGGGTAGGGGATTAATTGGCACAGCTTCACAAAGGGCTAAAGATATTGGTTTTAAATCTAAAACATGGAATCATTATTCCCCTAATGAATTTGAAAAGTTCGATATGAGTAGGTCAGATTTAGGGCCACATTTCGGAACTTATGAACAAGCTAAACATAGAGCTAATACTTTTGACGGTACGGACGAACAAATAAAAGAATTTAAGTTAGCAGTTAAAAACCCATTAAGGCTTAAAGATGTCGGTACATTCCATGCTGACGGCATAGCTTTACAGTTAGAGAAAAAGGGGATTTTAGCTAAAGGAGAAGGCAAAAGGATAGAGAAAGAAATCGCTGATGATTGGCGATTAAGAAAGAAATACGATCCATACATTAAACAAAAGATGCAAGACGCTGGCTATGACGGGGTAATATATAAAAACACTCAGGAAGGCGCAGGCGATAGCATTGTCCCATTTAATGCTAATGATATTCGATCAACAGCAGCCACCTTCGACCCATCAAAAAAGAACAGCGCAAATCTGCTAGCCGGTGGTGCTGCTGGGGCGGTAGGTTTAAACGCATTGCAAGAAGAATGAATTTATATATAATTATGTTAGAATATGCTAATACACTAATTCAATCCTGTCAGGCATGGCAGAAAGAATACGTTACCGGACGTTTTCCGATGAGAATCAAGTTGATTCTAATAACTCCGACCATGAGATAAAACATGAGTGAAGCACAGGCGATAGAACTCGAACCAGTTATTGACGTTCAGGAAGTTGAAGAAAGCGAAGCGCTGGAAACATCTGAAGGAATTGAGATACCTGTCGAGATTGGTGACGAGCCATCACTAAAGAAAGTAAGCAGGTTTGAAACGCGCTTACGCAATAAGAATAACCAGATCAACGAAGCTCAAACGGCTACTGAACAGGTTCAGCGAGAACTTGAAGCCACGCGAGAAGAGTTGAAGCTATATCAAATGCAAGGCCAGCAAAAGGCCAATAAAGCACCGAATGAAGATGATTTTGATGATGATCGAGATTATCGGGCTGCTAAAAATGCGTTTGATGATGATCGGATTGCGGAAATTGCAGGAAAAAAAGCGCGTGAGATAGTTGAGAATAATCAACGGCAAGCAAACCAGGCAAGTCAAGTTAGGCAGCAAGAAGATACCATCGGCAATCATTATAAACGCGCCGATGCTCTGAATGTTAAAAACTACGACGAGCTTGAAGGCAATGCAATGTCTATTTTGGGTAACGAGTTTGTCCAGACAATCATTGATAATACGGATAATTCAGAGTTGCTATTAGCATCGATTGGAGCTAATCCGAAGCGCGCCAATGAAATATTAGCACTATCTAAAACAAGTCCAGCGAAGGCTTTCGCTCAAGCGGTATCATTTCCGATTAATAAAAATCTGGCTGGTGCTACACTCAGAAATACACCGAGTCCTGAAACTAAACTCAAACCAGGCGAATCTACTCAATTAAATGGGTGGGCGCTGAAGCTTGATAAAGCAAGGGATCAAGCGGCTGTAAGTGGCGACTTTTCGTATATCGCGAAAGTCAAACAAGCCGCTAGAGACGCCGGTGTGACTTTATAGGTATTTATAATCATGGCTAATGCATTTAGCAAAGAAGAAGTAGTTTTATTCGAAGATATTGTAGCCGGTTTTGGCCCGAACAATATTACAGCGGGTCAGGTTAGTAAGTTTAAACCGCCCTCAACAGTGTTCGAGCGGTCTGCTTTGACTGTCCATCGTACAATGCCGTACATCACCAAAGGAACTGAAGGTTTGGTATTGGCGTCCGGTGCTTTCGCAGATCGAACTCAATTAACTGTACCATCAACATTGAACGCTAATGACAGCGCGCCTTCACATATACGGAATATCCCGTTTAAGATGAATGCTGTTGAATTGAATGATCCATTGCAGCGTGAACGAATCAAAACCTCCGCAATCCAGCAGTTATCAGCCACGGCTGACAGTGTTGTGGCTAATGAGGTGGCAAAGCGCGGTTCATTGTTTATTAAAAACGGTGGAGCTATTACAACTTACGCTCACGTGGCTCGTGCAGAGGAATTAATGTCTATTCGTGACGTTCCTATTATGTCGGCCCGCACCTTGATTATGAATCCAACTGATTACAATTCAGTCGCGGGTAACTTGGCTGATCGTGACGCGCCACTTGCTGGTACATCGTTAACGGCTTATGAGCGGTCAAAGATTCCGACTGTTGCCACATTTGATTCGTTTAAGGCTAATTTCATGCCTACTCAGGCGGCTCAAACGGGTACTGGTTGGTTAGTTAATGGCGCGAATCAAGATCATGACCCTGCTGCTACGGACGCGAACGGTAATAACGTCGATAACCGGACTCAAAACCTGACAATTGATACAGGATCAGGAACGATTGCTGAGGGTGATGCGTTTACAATCGCGGGTGTTTTCGCTGTTGGAATGATTCATAAGAACGTTACCGCCGAGCTTCAGACTTTTCGTGTTGTTTCTCGGACATCGGCTACGGTTATCGTGATCACTCCAGCTATTGTTGCCGCTACTGGTGGCGGTGGTGCTCAGGCTAACATCGACTACGCTAATGTTGATGCGGCTCCGGCTGATAACGCGGCTATAACCTTCTTGAACATCACCGCAGCGCAACCAAGCAATATCTTTTTCGTGAATGAAGCGGTTGAGATTGTGCATGGTTCGCTGGCTACAATGGAGCTTGATGGTTCTGCCGGTGTTGCTTCAATGAGGACTACAACTGACAGCGGTATTGAATTGCTGTTTGCTAAATCTTCTGAGGTACTTGGATTGTCAACCTCGTATCGTATGACGATGTGGATGACAGCCAATGTTCTCTGTCCTGAGATGTGCGGTAACTTAGTTAAGTAGTCAAAGTAAGTCTATAGGACTGCTCAATTGTGAGCAGTCCTATTTAGAGGTTATATGAAAACACCAACAATGATTTATGCGCCGATCGATGATAAATTAATCGAGGCAGGTGTAACCACGCAAACAAAAGATTATATTTATAAAGTTATCGATGCTAGTGAAGCCGGTAACTGTAGTGGGTGGTATGGCAGCCCGGCACTTATCCCTAAAAAAGCGGATGAAAAATCAGACAAAGATAATTTACAAATCAGGGCCGATGTATTTAACGTTGATCTTGATATGCGTCGAGGTATATCCAAACTAACCGCGCAGGTTGAAGCATTAGAGGCGAAATAAATGTCAACGGGAACCGATATAGTTCAAAGAGCGTTACAAAAGATCGGCGCTCACACGGCATTAAAGCCTGCTAACCCAACATCATTAGAGAATGGTCGTAAGGTTTTAAACTCTTATATCGCCCAACTGCAAGACAATGATATTGATTTCGGCGCGGTTCCCTTGAATGCTATCGGCGATGAATTATCAGAACCGATGGGGTGTTCAAACGCTATCGCTGACAATCTCGCTATATTGCTAGAGCCTGACCATGTAGGCGCTCAGATATCACAACAACTACGGCTTAATGCTTTACGCGGTGAAAGCTGGATTAAAACCACTTACCAACTTGTCGAAATGCCTAAAGCGGTAACTCGGAACACATTGCCACGAGGTTCCGGTAATTTCAGGCGTCGAGGTCGAGTATTTTTTGGTACTGGTGAAACCATTGGTTGAAGTCGCGCTACCATTAGGACTTGAAGGCACTGAAGAACTGCCGTTCACGCGGAAAGCGTTAAGAAATTGCTGGAACGCGTCCGGTAAAATTATTCAGCGACCTGGATTAAGTTTAATCGGCACGAATGCCAGTGTTGCACGTGGCTCATTTGAGTGGAATGGCTCGTTATATGCGGTTGTATCGCAGTCGTTAATCAAAATCACAAACTTACTAACAGGCGCATATAGCACAATTGGTGTTATATCAGGCAATACCGACATCGTGACAGCGAATGGTTTTAATACTGCGGTTATTGTAGTTAAAGGAGGTGATCTCTATACGCTCGACAAGTCTGATTCACTCGTATCTATATCAGCAAACTCTAATATAGTCCCTTGTAATTCAGTTACCCATATTAACGGCAGGTTCGTTTACGTTCCATCAGACGGGAGTGTTGCTTTCTTCTCTGATGTAGGTGCGGCCGGGACGGTTCAGTCATTGTCATTTTTCGACGCCGAGCAATTACCCGATAACAATACAGTTACTTTCCAGCTTAACAATCTTCTTTATATAGCGGGAACAGATTCAATTCAATCGTACATTGATCGAGGGTTGTCGCCGGTTCCATTTATACCGCAAACTGGTCGAATTGATAATGGTATTATCGGCGGTGTAGTTGAGATTCAAGGATCAGTTATATTTATAGGGCGAGAGAAAGGGCAGGATTTAGGTATTTATGCGCTACAGCCTGGAGTGGCCCCTAAAATATCAAACGAATACATTGATAACATCCTTGCAACCTATACTGAAGCTCAATTAGCGCAAGTAGTTGCCGGCCGTTATAAATGGCGCGGGTACGATATTATTTATTTTATATTGGCCAATCACTCATTCGGGTTTTACCAGGGTAATTGGCATGGTTTAGACACTATGATAAACGGTGTTAATGTGCCTTGGCAGATAGGTCATGTGCAAGAATTTGGGTTGAAATATTATTCATTCTTTAATGATAAATTTAGTATATTAGCAAACGTTAATACAGACTCAGGAAACCCGTTTATTCGAATAATTGATGGTGGTATGGAGGAGGGTGGATCATTTAACGCTCAATCGCTTCAGTATCATATATCTCAAGGCTATAACGCCTCGGTTGGGTCGGTTTTTCTGCGGATGTCTGATGACAATGTTTTGTACGGCCCGACTGTTGCGGCTAATACGGGCGCGATTGGCAATTATGGCGTTGAACTTGACTGGAACTACCCTGGTGGGCTTGGTTTATATGACAGGTTTATGGGTTATCGATTGCAAACCGGTGAAGATATAAACTTCTCTGGCACTAAATTATTCATTGAAACAAGATGAGCAATAATCCAATTAGAGATACACCGGTAATTGGTCAAAAAGTTGTTACCGAGGGATTATTCAGTAATCAGGTACAGGAATTACTTGAATCTATTGAATCAATAATCAATACAGGCAAGATGAACGAATATACAGTTTTAACGGTTCCTGATGCGGCTAAATGTATCTCGTGCAGTATAATCGTAACAAATGAATCGGGTGGTCTAACTATGGCCTTTTCAGACGGTACAAATTGGCGTCGGTGTCAAGACCGCGCAGTAATATCATGAGGATAGTATAATGGGCATGGGCATGGGTGGCGGTAGAGACGGGGGTCAACAAGGCCCGTCTGATGGTTTTGGTGGCGGTGGCGGTGGTAATGGCCAAGGCGGCGGAGCTTATGAGATTGATGGTTTGATGAATCAATTAATAGCGCAACTAACTGGCCAACCAAAAAAACCAAATGTATTTGAGCAGGCTGGAGCATTGCAGTCTACAGCGGCAACCGGCGCTGGCGAGGCTCAGAACGCTGGATTGCAGCAAGCAATGGAATTAATTCAGAGCTTAATGGGCGGCCAGTCTGGTACTGATAACTTCGGCTCTCGATTAGACAGTGTCATTGGTGGTGGCGCCTTTAACGGCCTTGTAGGCGAACGATCAAGGGCAATGCAAGGCCAACTATCAGCAGGCGGCTTAACGCGCTCTGGAACAGCTATGCAGTCGATGGCTGAGATACCTGAAGAACTAGCTTTAGAGCTTGAACAAATTGGTTTCGGACGTGAGTCTGGAATTACCCAAATGATAGCCCAGATGTTAGGTCAACAAGGGCAGAACACAGCTACAGGTATATTGGGTTCCGCTGAAGCTGAAGCGGGTGGTATTTTGGGTAAAAAAGCCTATCAGTTCGCGGGAAACCAGCAGCGAGACCAGAACAGAAATAATACGCTTAGTCTTTTCGGTGGCGGCATAGGTACAGCAATCGGTGGGCCTGTTGGCGGTGCTATCGGTAGCGGTATCGGCTCACTTCTTAATTTATAGGATTAATAATGGCTAGAATATTATCAGGCGCAGATTTCGGGGTACGATTCCCAGGTCAAGGTGGGGTCGCTAATAATGATTTTGCTACCAATTTATCAATCCAATTACTCGGTCAGCATTTAAATAACCAGCAGCAAGATGAGTTAAATGAGCGTGAGAGGGTTGCAGGTGAGCAGAAAGCGGCACAATTACAGCAAGTTCAGGGTGAGAAAACACGTTTAACCGGTATTTTTACACAGCTTGAGCGAATCAAAGGCTTAACCGATCCAATCCAGCAACGCAATGAACTGGCTAAGTTAGGCTCAAAGGAAGTTAGCGAAGGTCGTGACGGGAATTTATTTATTGAAGCATTAAACGCCGATGCTCCAGACCAGCTAAACCTTAATATCTCAAGGTTATCGACTCATGCCGGTAATTTGGCGGGTCAGGTTGACGAGGTTTTGAAGGCGAATAAGGTTGAATCAGGCGGAAAAGCTGGATTACCATCAGCAAAGACAGAGATTGACGAGCTAACTGGATCAACTATTCAGGTCATACCCACAGGCCCAGGCACTAGTGAAGTGGTTGTAACTAATCCAGCAGGTGACAGGGTTGAAGGTCAATCGAGGTTAGATGTTCTTAAAAACTCAAGATTAGCGGCAGAACATAAAGAAACAACATCTACTAATTTAGCCGTTAAAAAGGCGCGTGAAGTTGCGGGTGCGCAAGCTAGGCAGTCAAGAATATCTGAAGTCACAAAAGAATATGGTGATCAAAGACGGTTAGCACAATCATCCGAAATTAGGTTACGAGAGGCTAGTATTTTAGCTGAAAAAGCTACTCAAGGGTTGAGCGGTGATCTTAAAATAGGCTTTGCTAAGTTATTCCCTAGTATTGACGTTTCTGATGAGGCGGCATTGGGTGCGGCGTTAAAAACATTAGCCTTGGATCAATTGCAGAAATTTAAAGGGCCGACAACTGATTTTGAGTTTGGTGTAACTGAGGATATTTCTGGTAAATTAGGCGACCCAAAGACAGCGAATATAGCCAGGATTAAATCACTACAGCGGAATAATTGGTTTGTTAAACGTCAAGCGGAACAGTTTAGATCTCACGTTAAAGCGGGTGGGGACGCTGAATCATTTGATTTTAATTTCGGTGAGCCTATAAAAACGAAACGCGGTGTAGTGACGCTTAGAGACCTTCAAGACACTGCTGTACATAATAATATATCTGTTGATGATGTCCTTAAAAGGCTGAACCAATAATGGCTGTTTTAGATTTAGCGACTGCCGAAAAGTTACCCGATCAACCTGTTATCGATCAGCCAGTAGGTAGAGTTCTGGATTTAGACACAGGGAAACCAGTAGAGCAATTCTCTGAAGCTAGTCGATGGGGTGTTTACCCGCACAGGTTATTAGGTCAGGCAGCATCAACAAAGCAAGAAGAATTTATACCTGAAGAATCAAATGAATCAAACGAAACAAGAGCAACTGAAGAACTACCGGAAATTGCTTTCAGTGGCCTTTTATCTGGTAGTGATCCCATTAAGATTGCGAAGGTTGCTACGGCTATTTTACTAACTCCAGACCCTAGAGAGATAGGTAATATATTAACCGCAACATTCCCAGAGATAGGAATCATAGAAGACGAAAAAGGAAACTTAATTGCTGGTAATAATAAAACCGGCGTTGAAGCTGTTATCAATAAGCCTGGCATGTCTCCCATTGATGTACTGCAAGTATTAGGAATAGGCGCGGCATTTACACCACCAGCTCAAGTTGCTGGATTAGTCCGAGGGTTAACGGTAAAAGCGATTACAGGCGCGGCGGGTGCTGGCGTTGTTCAAACTGGCATTGAATCCATGCAAGAAACTATGGGAGGCGATCTTGATGAAGAGGAGATATTCATAGCTACGGCTCTAGGTGGTACGGCTGAAGTAGTTATGCCAATTATCCAGGGCTTGAGAAATATGCGGCAAGCTCGGAAGTTAAACGTAGAAGAAAGCGAGATAGAGCAAGCCGTACCAGCTATTGCCAATGCTGATGAGAATGCAGCGGGGCTTAAAGGATCAACGGGTGTTGATGTAGGTTTATTCCCGGCTCAAAAAACACAAGTCCCTAGTCAGTTACAAAAACAAAGACTCATGCCTCAATTAGATGCCGGTTCGCAGGCAGCTTTAAAGGCATTGAATAAACAAAACGAAGAAGTATTCAACGCAACTATTAAATTAATTGATTCGGTTGCGCCTCAGTCAGTATCAGGTGAAGCGCCAGGTAAGCTAATGACAGCAGCCATGAGAGTAATAAAGGCACAAAAACTAGTTAGAAAAGAGGCGGCTCAATTCGGGGTGGTAGTAAAAGCGGCAGATGAAGCGGGAGTTATTGTTGATATAACGCCTATTAAATCTCAAATAGAAGCACTTTTTGATATCTCCGTTCAATCGGGAGAGTTAGAGCGCACCATGATTAGAATGAATAAATTTCTAACTCCTAGAAAAGGGAAGGATAATTTAACATTCAGCCAAGTCCAGAGCGCAAAGAAAGAAATGGATGCAATAATTAACGCTATACCAGGATCAGATAAGGCGGTAGATCCACAGGTTTTAGGTAAGGTTATTGATATTAAAAAATCATTAGTTGAGCAGATGAAAATTGCATATCCGCCATTTCGTGAAGCGTCCGAAACATTTGCGCGTGAATCTGGGCCGGTTGAAGAGATACAAAGGTCATTAATTGGTCGGCTGTCTAAAACATCAGACGCTCAATTAAAAAATATTTCATCTGAGATATTCAACCCCAGAACAAGTGCTATGGATATATCTAAGGCTAGAGCGTCTATTGAAAGTATTGACCCTTATGCGTGGCGAGATATTGTAAGGAACGAGCTTGATTTTCGGGTCGGTAGTTTGGAGTCTCAAATTAAAGATGCTGGTTCTGATTCGGTTGCCAACATGCCCGCATTATTAAAGCGCAGTTTATTTGGTAATTCAAAACAAAGAGAAGTTTTGTATAGGTCATTAACTCGTGAGCAAACTAAAAACTTTCGTTATTTGGAGCGGGTTTTAGGCCGGGCGGCATCAGGTCGGGCGGCGGGTAGCCCTACAGCGTCATTTACTGAGATAATTAGAGAGTTGCGCGGCAAATTGGGCGTACTAAAGGACATTTTTACCCAACCTTTAAGAACTATTCAAGAGACGGGCGATACCTCATTATTCAATAGAAAAGTAAAAGCATTAACTGATGTTATGTTTGATCCAAAATGGCAGCCAAGATTGAGTGAAATTAGATCATTTGATCCAAATTCCCCAGCAGCGGCAAGGGCTATGGCTCAATTAGTTGATGATTCAATATCGACTGGTTTAGATTATATGAAGGCAGACGAATGACGCAAATATTTGACGAAGATCAGCAACACATTGACCCAACTACTGACACTTTGCTAGTCGGTGGTAAAGTCTATATAGGTGTTGTTGGTTTAGATCCTGTTGCAAATCCAACGCCTATCTACGACAACAGAGAGTTAACTGGTTCAGCGTTGGCGCATCCTCAAATAATCGGCTCTGATGGTCGAGTCCCTACTAAAATGTGGGTTTCTGGTAAATATTCACTAAAGATTGATGATTCTGCCGATGCTCAAAAATACCTAGAATTGCAAAATGGTTATGACTCAGCGGTCGGTAATGTTCAGACATCTGGATCCATTGGTGTTAACGATATAGTAGCGACAGGCTCACCGACTCAGATAGCTTATATAGATAATACGACTTACATAGTTACGGCCCCTGAAGACAACACAGGCCCGATGACGATCAATATAGACACGATAGGAATCAAGTCGATCAGGAAAGGCCATGACCAGTTACTAGCTGCCGGTGATATCAAAGCAAGCATGAGAATAGTGCTTGTTTATAATATTTCTGATGATTGGATGGAATTGCAGTCAGGTGTTTTGGGGGGTATATTTCCTAGCGGTATTGATGTTACTGGCGCAGTAGAAATAGACGGTGATATTTTAGACTCTAACGCTAATGAAATAATATCATTAACGCCCATTGCCTCAGCAGTTAATGATATCAGTGTAACTAACGCCGCGACTGGTGATTCGCCTGTGATATCGGCAGTCGGTGATGATACCAATATAAATTTAAATTTATCAGGGAAGGGGACGGGGAACCCTTTTGTTATTAGCGGTGGTTTAAGGTTCCCCACAACTCAAATAGCATCACCAGTAACAACTACTTTAGACGATTACCAGGAGGGTACTAAAGCTATAGCAGTATCCTGCGGTACGTCAGGCACAGTTACCCTTAACTTTAATAATAATATTTACTCATATACTAAAATAGGGAGGCTCGTTTTTATCCAAGGCGCTATATTAGTTGATAGTGTCAGCTCCCCACTTGGCACATTGAGTATAACTAACTTTGAACACACATCTCAAAGTGGTGATGAAACTTCAGATTATGCGGCTATCACTATGAATGTAAGTTCTGTTGCATCTCCATTAGGTGGAGGTGTTACTGGTGTAATAGGGCCGAGTTCAACAGGGTTAATAATATTACCCAATGACACATCGCAATCGTCTTCTGATGTTGCGGCGACAATGCAAGCGGGAACACTTATATATTTTAGCGGTTGCTACACTACGGAATAATCATGGCTTCATTAATCACAGAACACCAGCAATGGTTCGACTCCACTACTAGCGAGTTGCTTGTAAATGGTAATGTTTATATAGGCACTGTTGGACTAGACCCTGAAGATAATCTGATAACAATTTATTCAGATAGGGCTTTAACTACGCCTATCGCTAATCCACAAACAACAGATGCTAATGGGCAAACAACCAATAAAATATGGATTCCAGGGAAGTATTCGATAACCGTTACAAATTCCGCTGATGTCAATAAATACACTGAGTTAGATAATGGGGATATAAATCCAGACCAGGGCATCAAAGTCGCTAGTATTGCCGCGCTATTAACGGTTAATACTGTTCAGAATCAATTCGTTACGGTGTTAGGTTTTAATTCTGTCGGAGATAATGGGGGTGGGCGGTTTTATTGGAGTTCAACAACAAACAAAAACACTCATAATGGTGGTTTAATCATAAGCAACACTGTGCCTTTAACCGCGAATTTACAAGAATTTTTAGACGGTACAAATGATTCAAACCCATCAGGAACTGGATGTTGGTTAAGGATATATTCTGGCAATATTTTGTTTGAATGGTTTGGAACGGACGGGACGAGGGCTAATGACAGCATAGCTATTCGATCTGCGGTTTCAGCAGCGGCAGGCAATCCGATATCGTTATTAATTAATCGATATTTTTATGACGGAGCTACTATTGAAATATCAGCGATTCGAATTCACGGTTCAGGGATGCCTCAAGTCAATTCAGGAAAAACCGCGCTCGAAAATGGTTCGATTATTGATGGAACTTTCGCATTTATCTGCAATGACGCTGAGTTTAAGGATTTCGGGGTAGATGTGGGTTCAGGAAGCGCGGCGGCGGATGGTGACGCATTGAGAGTGTCAGCAACCACGTTAAATGCCGGTGGGCATCTTCATACGCAGAATATAGTGGGATTATGCAAGACTTCCAGCGTTGCTTATCATGCGCTTTTATTCCAAAGTTTTCTAAAGCATACCGGCGACAATCTTCACGGGATTTACGGCCTATTTGGGTTTGTTAGTAAATGTCAGAATGTTGATTTGGGCTTAATTCATACAATAGAAAATGACGAGTCAGGTGTACTGCTAAAGTCTGATACAGGGTTTGGTAGATGCGGCGATGTGTCAATACAGCGAGTTATATGTGATTGTAGCGCAGCACAAAAAAGAGGATTTCACGTACAGAGCAGTGACGCTGCTTTGCGTGATGTCCAAATCGGTATAATCAAATCAGATGGAGCAGAAGAAAATGTATTGTTGCAATGTGGCGCTAGCGGTATTGAGCTTAGAAATATAAGTATTGACACTATTTTAAGCAAAAATTCTCAGTCAAAAGATTTGGGGGTTGACTGCATCAGCGGCACTGCGTCTATATTTAATGTTAATGTCGGCAAATTAGTAACAGAAGGAACTCAAATATTTGGCATTCGGGTCATTGGAAACGGTGACACTGATGATTTAAACATCGAGTCCGCGTTTATAAATTACGCGACTGGAATAACACAAGCTGTGATGAATGATTCTTGTTTTATCGGCGGCAGTACAACTAAATCAAGAATAGGTGATTTAACTATATTATTAAACTTCACCACGGCACAAATAGGCGGCATAACATACAGTAATTTAAGTGATACAAATGTTTTAGGCTCGAGGGTTGCGACGGTTTACGGCGCTGGAATAACAAACGGGTTGAGTGAACCGTCATTAACGGGGACAGGTAATTCAGTCACTATCCCAGTCAATGTGTCAGGTGATAGTTTTAGCATTATTAGAGCTGCACCAACCGCCACAGGTGTTGAGGTAGATGAGTTTGTCGAAGCTGTCACGGGTGCTGATAATTTCGTAAAAGGGCATAGATTAGTTATATTGAATAACTCGCTATACGCGATGGATGTTCTTCACGGGCCAAGCAATGGTATTTACAATACTGCTGGAGCGACTAAAACCATCGCTCAAAATGAATCAGCAACATGGGTTCACGGCGGTTCAGATGTCTGGCATGGCGTTACTTAAAAACAGATATCACAAGAGCAGTAAGTACGATTCCCGCCACTAGCTAGACTGCCAGATTCGCAACGCTTAGAGCCTTCTCTACTAGGCCCATAATCGATATGTCCAGGCGTACCGACATTTACTATTAGGTCTTTCTTTTTATCGCTATGAACTTGAGTCTTTATAGCCTTATTGCCTTTGCGTGTTGTTTGGCGTAGTCGATACGGGTTTTAAGCTCTACCTGTGCGCGCTCATCCCATACGCTTAAAAAACTTAGAGGTTCGGACAGTAGTTCAGTGCTCGCTAGCCGATCAATAACAGCCTGAAGCCTGTCTATTTCATCTTCAAGTTCAATGATTCTGTCAATGCTCATAATAACTCCAGTTAAGTTGACCTGAAAAAATACAGTTATCAGGGATTACGTTTTACTAGGTTCTCGCCTAGCTCGATGACCGGCTTTGTCAAGACCGGCAACTTGTATCCTCTCGCTCAGACCAATGACGCGAGGGAATTCTATTTACGCAAGGTTCCAACATAAAGACATAACGCGCCGACAAATAAAGTCCAGATCAATATAATAACTAGAGCTTCATTCGGCACTATATAAACCGTACTATCGATTTTAAGTAGTAGTCCGTTCATCACACACCCGCCTCTTTCATCATTTCCCAAATAAACTCAAACCCGAAAGCGTTTGCAATCATGCGCTGGGATTTTGCGGAAGGGTTATATTTAGCGCTCTCAAGATTGCAGATGTAAGACGGTGATAACCCAGATTCTTTACTAAGCATCGTTTGAGTCCATCCTTTACTGCGGCGGGCCTTTATCAGCCAAATATCGAAACGGTTCATTTCTATCTCCTAGTCTGCAAAAAATTGTTAATCCTGGCGTTATTCGCTTCATGGTCGTGAATCAAACCGCCAGCGCGAAGCCATTGACTATTTTGCCAGTTAGTCATACGCCTTAGCTTTGCCTGCTCTGGACTAATAGGGGTACGTCTATTATGAGATAGCTTGCCTTTACGGATAAATCCATTAACCCCGTTACGTTTAAAGTAATTATCGGCTAATGCTTTCTTGGCTTTCTTCAATAGCCTGTTCAATCTGTTTTTAATGCTCATTGTTAATCCTGTTTAGTTGATACGTGAATGCTATTTAATAATTAATGACTACGTTTGCAATCATCTTTTTCGCGATAAGCTCAACCGCTAGTTTTGCATCAGCTTTTGATAATCCGCCCTTTTCAAAGCATGCTAGAGCTTCGTTATTGATCTTTTTACTATGCTTGAGATTAGCCTCGCGCCTTTCTGTTTCCTTATCATCCCTGACTTTCTGGTCGTGTTGTCGTTGTACTTCTGCGTCGATAGCTGCCTGCTTATCTAATGCGGCTTTAAATTCAGCGGCTATACGGTCGCTTTCTACACGTTCAGCTGATTCTTTAGCTTCCTGCTTTGCTATTTCTGCTTGATCAATAACCCTTTGTTCGGCTTTCCGCGTTTCTTCTTCAGCGTCCTTTATAGCCTGAGCGTTTCGGGCCTTTTCAGCTTCAGCGGCTTCGAGTGCTATTTTTTCATTACGTTCGGCCAGTTCCTTTGCTTCGATAGCTTCACGCTCAATACGGGTTTTTTCAGCAAGATCGAAAGCCTCCTTATTATCACGATCCAATTTATCGTTTAACAGTAACCCCATTTCGTGATCGTTTTCTAACTGTTCGGCTAGCTTTTTAGATGCAAGTGCGGCGGCTTCTTCAAGTAGCTTTTCTTTTTGCTTTGCTTCGTACTGTGTTAAAGGTAAACGAGTTTCATCACGTAAGGCGTCCAAAGTGTCACGGGCTAGCTTGCGCTCAGCGTTGATCGGCTTGATTTGAGCATTCAATACATCGGTCAGGGTTTTGCCCATATCGTCAAGCAAAGTTTTCGATCGGCTAACTTTCGAAGCATTGCTAGCTATTGCTTTCCGCCCTTTGTCTGTTGTGGTGTCAGGCACTTCAGTCGATATTTCTTTTTTAATCGCGTCCAGGATTGGCTGGATACCTCCCGAACTAAAAATATCAGTCGGTACTAATTGGCCTAGATTCTCAATTGTTACTATTTCTTTTGGCATTCTCTATACTCCGGTTAATCTTTCAAGTTAGGTACATGGCCTGTAATTGCATTTTTTGCCGCAAACCATTCATTCCCAGTCATTAATTTTACTTCCTTAATATCAAACATACCGCCCTTTGACGCGGCAACTCGCAATGCTCCCAATAAATCATCCGAGAAGCCCAAATAAACTTCAGCGGCGGCTAATAAATCACCATCGGCTAACCTATCTTTTAAGTCACAGATTGACGGTAAATATTCCCTGATAACCTCGTTTCTTTTAATCCATTCGTTAGTGACATCGATAACGGTCTTTACCTTACCTGTAGCGGCTCCGTCATCGTCATCGTCTTCAGATGCAGAAGCAAGGCCAAGTATCGCGTATAAAGTATAACGCTGTAGATAAGTGACTGTAGAGCCTAGAGCCTGAATAGCGTTCTTGCTTCCGCTGGTATCAGACAAGGCATTCATTGAGGTGCATTCTTGATGACCGAGCTGATGGGTAGCGTAGCAAGCAACATCAATCAATCCTTCTGTTTGTTCAATTTTCCAGTTATACGACAACCCATGATTTGATAAAGGTTCTTTTATCAGTCTTATCGTATGGGCTAAAGTCGCATACTTGCTGTTGTGACCTTTTGCGTTTTTGTCGATTTCTGGGCAATCAGCCCTAAACCCAGTCATAGCGCTAGCAAATGCTTTTCTAGCTTCGTTAGCCTCCCAATTTTGCTGTAGAGCCATTAACTTTTCAAGTCGGTCTAAGTCTGCACCCTGCTCAACAGCAAGCTGTAAGAGCGTTGCGGGCGTTGTAGGTGCTACTGGCTTTAATTCGGTTGGTTCAATTTGTGCTAATTCTGACATTTAATAATCTCCTTTTCAGGTTGTTGGTTAACTCGCCTTGCCGCTAAATTCGACCGATCAAAGTTATTGATGAACTTCAACCATGCCGGTGAACGTGCGCGTATTTCGGCGGATGTGAATAGTTTGGAATAGCTGGTTTTCATAAATTACACCTTTCAGCCGCAAATTTAATAGCATCGTCAAACCGCATGTTTAGTTCAGTTCTCGCGAACTCTACCAGGGCTGTGAAGCTCATTCGATAACCTCGATAAATTTAATAAAATTAGCATCAGCAGCTAATACAACAGCGGCTATCTCTTTGTTTGTCATGCGTTCCATATCTAATCCTCTTTTAAAAGTTCAACTGTGAACATCGATTCAGGGTTTAACATAACTTGCCGCAATCTAGCCCATGCAACAGTTTCAGACACGTATGACAATGGTTTATTTTTATTGTCAGTCACCCATTCACCATCGCATTTAACGCCGACAGTGTTCATGTTTTATGATCAAGTGATAATAAATTAGCCTTTGCTTTTTTGAGCGAATCAAGTTGGAATTGAAATTCCGCGCGCAATTTATTTTCTGCTTCGTTGATGTTAATGAGCGCTAGTTCTCTACATTCGGACACTAAATCATCGTTAATATCTACGTTCACAGCTCCTACGTGAATGTATTTCATTCTAGTAATATTAAATTCGTGGTCGGCTTCTATACCCGCATGAAAGCAGTTCATATATGCGCCCGACATAAATCTCTGTACATTATGTATGTAAATATTTAGTTTCATTCTAAAATCCTCTATTGTTATCGTAAAAATCATCATGCAAGTCAGCGCAACGGTCAGCATAAGCATCTTTAAATCCGAGTTGTACGAGCCGTTCTATTTCTGACTCATGTACTAACTCGACAATTTCGCGGCCTTCGAACATAATTGAAAATACTGTCAATTCATCATCTTCGGCTGGTTCCCAATATGTCTGAGCTTGACCAGCGCTATAGTCGAAAAAGACCTCAACATCTAGCTCTACTTCTTCTTCACCTAGATAAACCTGACAATACATTATTTAAACCCAGTCGGTTTTGCCGGTGAATTTTTAATAATATTCTTGATAATAGGCTTCCATACTTTCCACCAATCTAACGCGCCGGTCTCCATTTCATTAATGGTTTCGTCGTCGAATTCCCACCAATCTTTGATATCGTGACTCTCGCAGCCGATCTGCATTACCTTGTCGGTGTAACTGATGTCGTATGTATCAATTTGAAGAGATTTGATTTCTGATCTATTGCCTATTACTGATTCAATTCTAATGTTTGATAGATCGGAACCGCGAAGATCGGAACCGCGAAGATCGGAATAGCTAAGATCGGAACCGCGAAGATCGGAACCGCGAAGATCGGAACCGCGAAGATCGGAATAGCTAAGATCGGAACCGCTAAGATCGGAACCGCGAAGATTGGAACCGCTAAGATCGGAACCGTGAAGATTGGAACCGCGAAGATTGGAACCGATAAGATCGGAATAGCTAAGATCGGAACCG
>Ga0208646_1000840_pt1 | contig 17277 bp, 20 predicted proteins | sample AntAceMetag02UK8_FD_184762 | JGI IMG/M metagenome (GOLD analysis project Ga0208646, IMG submission 184762) | Saline lake microbial communities from Ace Lake, Antarctica - Antarctic Ace Lake Metagenome 02UK8 (SPAdes) (version 2) | ecosystem: Environmental > Aquatic > Non-marine Saline and... | reverse complement strand
CCTCGCGACGGCAACGGCTATCTGGGTTCATATTGCCCACACCCAGCCCCGTGTTGCCAGCCTTGCGGACGAGGATCATGTAGACCGCGTGACCCGGGTTCTGCAACGGGCTCAGTCGACCACGACTCGGTCGGCGCAGCTTCTTGAAGTTGTATCTTGAATTGTATACCCAACGTTACTCCGCTCGTGCCCCCTCCAACACCAGCTCCAAATCAAGACTTCGCACCCTGTTCCATTTGTACAGAAGCGTCTCAGACGGCTGCAGCGTTCGACCGAACCACGCGTTGGCGTTCCAAGGATCGCCACCCCACGCCAGGTTGGGCGCCAGAACCCGAGCGTCTTTGTCGCCAACGGCGGCCCAGTCGATGTCCCGGAGCGTAGGCAGCAAGCAATCGATCCGAAGGCCGCTCTCCAGCATCCTGGCGGACATTCCGATCTCGTGACCTCCCACCAGCTCTTCGTACGACGGGTTCTCGTCGTCCCGCAGCGACAAGAAGTCATTCCGCGCCGCCTGCAGACCCCTCTCGCTCAGAGCGAACGCCATGCTTTGCACGTGCGGCTGCGGACGATCCCCGCTTCGGCTCACCAGCACGTTGATGCTCTGCCCCGCCAAGTCGGCTCCGGCGTCAAGCAGCCGCAGCAAGTCCGCAAACGGTGCGGAAGGGCAAATGGGGTGCAGAGGACCAGCCACGCTGTCGTTCAGGAAGACGTAGCTGTCAAAGCGCAGGCCGTCCAGCGCTCGTAGCGCGGCCGAGTAGGCGCCGAAGTCCATGCCCCGGTTGGCCTCGCGGAAGAGCGCGCGAGCGCCTGATGCTAGACAGGCCCGGTCCAGCGCGGCGCGCTCCCCGGGCGTCAGGACGTCGCTTCCGTTCACAACCACAACGACGGTGTGGCGGTCGGGGTCGGCCTTGGCCACGGCTGGCAGGAAGATGTCCACGAGCATCCGTCGTGCCCGCCGTCCTCCACCCGGCCAGTGCGCCTTAACGACGGCGACCCTTCCCTCGCTTGGCCGCGGGATTTGCTGTGTCTTTGGCGGTCGCAGCCGTCTTCGCACGGCCTCGAGCCGCCTTGCCCGCCGCCGCAGCACCTCTCCCGCGGCCTCTCCCGCCTGCGTGCGCGCGTCCAGCACGCGGTGCGCTGGTCCCAGGAGCCGGGTGTCGTTTGGAGGCAGAGAGAGACGTGGCAGCAGGCTTACAACTGCCCCGTGCCCGTCCGCGTCCGCGTCCGCGTCCGCGTCCGCGTCCCCGTCCCCGTCCCCGTCCCCGTCCCCGTCCATTGGCACCCCCGCGGCGGCCAGCGTCCGGTCGCGGTGCAGAGCGGCGCACCGTTGTGTTCCGATCAGCGTGGTCATTACCGTCACCGCCGCCGCCGCGAGCAGGGCCAGAAGCGCCAGAGCCGCGTGGTGATACATCTGACAGCACTGCAGACGCCCGTGAGATGGGGGCAGGCACATGGTCTTTCGATCTTCTTCCTGATCTCCTTTTTGCCTCCGTGTCGCCGACCGCGTCCGCCTCGGGCCCTTCGTCCACTTCCACGAAGAAGCCGCTACTGGGCCCTTCCTTCTCTTCCTCTTCCCTCGACACCCCCACGCTCTCTGATGCGTCTTCGTCGTCGTCGTCGTCCCCGCCATCGTGCTCGGCGGCGGCGACGTCTGCGTCCCAGTCGTACTCCGAGTCCATGGTGATCCCCTCTGCCTGCCGTTCTTTGTGCAGAGCGTGCCGCAGCGCCTGGTACGACGGTCGGTCCTCGAACCGCAGCGATCGGGCGTGGTCAAGCATGGCTCCGATCCCTCGAGGAATGGTATCCGCCAAGGAGCCACCCCGCAGATCCTCGCGACGCTCTGCTTCGTCGGCGTACAGGCACAGCTGGGCGCCGGACCAACGGGTCTTGCGCCGGCGTCTCTCGGCGTCCTGCTTCTTCTTGTCCTTCATCCGAAGCCCCTGCCACGGGAGCAATCCTCGGCACATGTGCAGGAGAACCATGGCAAAGGACTCGATGTCGTCCTTGCGGGACTGGGCGCGCCCCTGCTCCTGATCCAGCGACGCGTACAGAGGAGTCCCTATGCTTGGCCAGCGCTAGCATTCGCTGCGCGGCATGACTCTCCCCTGCCGGTCGCAGTACTGCTTGGCAAGCCCAAAGTCCACGAGGTACAGCAGCTTCTCGAAGCGGCCCCGTCCCATGAGGAAGTTGTGCGGCTTAAGATCTCGGTGCAGCACGCCTCGGGCATGGATTCCCTCCAAAATGGTGAGACCCTAATCAGCGAGCATGTATGCCGTCTTGGCCGAGATGCGACCGTCCGGAGTGCGGTGCTGGACCAGCTCGTTCAGATCGGGCCCCAGAAGCTCCATCGCAAAGGCGTGCGTGCGATCGTCGTTCACGATGCTGGCCTTCCGCCCGCCTTCCACGACATCGGTGGCCATCCCCCCCGGCTGCTCGGGAGGATTGAACGTGCCCGCCCACACGATCCGAGGGATGCCGCGGGTACCCGCCAGCCACCGCAGGAAGCGGGCTTCGGTCAGCGCCTGCGCGATGTTGGTGCCCGCTCGGTTCGCGGGCGTCTCGATCTTGACCGCCACGTCCAGGTCGGCGCGGACCAGCTTGGCCAGGTATACCTCGCCGAACGCACCCTGTCCCATGGCTCGGTTCAGAACGACGGGCCCGATGGTGGTCCCAGGAGCGAAGGGGCTGGCGCGACTGCGGTCGTCTCCTTCGCCGCCGGCCTTGCTTCTACTCTCCCGAACGCGTCTCCTCGGCATGTTCCTTCCGAAGATCGAACGCTTTCGGATGCCATAGATTCCTCTTCCAACCGTTTGCCGCCGAGCGCCTCCACCAGCAGCTCGGCGGCAGCCGCAAACGAATCCATGGCTCCCTCCGGATCGTCCGGGTCGAGCACCAGCTCCAGCTCCAGCTCCAGGTGGTGCGGCGAACCTCGCTGAGCTCGCTCCAGGTCCTCCATGCCCGATCCCTGCCACACCTGAGACACGTCCAGGCGCGCTCCGCGGCCGGCAAAAGAAGTGCGATGGAGGCGACGACAGGAGCTGGGTAGCAGCGTCGTCACGGGGGGAACGCGCGAGGCCGGCACCGGAGTCTCGCTGGACACCTGCACACGCACACCGAGCCGAGGGCGCAGCGCTCCGGCCAGGAAGGCAGGCGGCGGCTCGGGGACAGGGCCGATGTCCACGTTCTCGGTCCACTGCGCCGTCTTGCGCTCGGGGACCGGACGGGGCAGAATGGTGGCGCCGGGCGCGAGTTCCTGCGAGTACCGAATGCCAGTGACTCCGTAGACCCTTTGCAGCACGACGGTGCCCTCCTTCCGGAAGCCAATAGACCGAAGCGCGGACACGGCACCTCTCTGCATGGCGGGAGTGACTTGGGCTTCGAACTTGTGCGCGGTCACAAAGCCTACTCGGATCTCGGCCTCGAGGCTGCTGTCAGACAAAGAGGGTGACTCTGACGCCGTGGCCAGGCGCTCGCGGAGCCGCTTCAGAGTCTCATTGAGGTCAAAGGACAAATAGGCAGCGGCCGGAACGTGACGCCGGCCCCGCGCCATCACGACGGGCGGGGCCTTGCCGCCACCGCTGCCGCCACCGCCGCCGCCAGCTGCTACACCCAGCAGCATGCGTGAATAAGAATCGATCCGACTGTATCGCGAGAAGCAGGAGGACGAGGAGAATATATTCAGACACTAAACCGGGGAAAGACGACGGAGCTGGTCGGCAGAATTAGAGTGTTAGATGGGGATGCTTGGTGCAGAGAGATGATGGGTCGCTAAAGTCACGCCAACTCGGTCGGGTCGGCTCACGCCGGCGAAGGCCCGCCGCGCAGCTGCCGAAGCATCGCCTGCCGGATCGCCGAATTTGACGAAATCGACTTGTCCAGCCTGGACCTGCGTTGCGGAGTCCGAGGGTTGCCCTCGTCCTCCTTCAGCTGCTCCTGGGCCCGAGCGCTCACCCGGCTGGCAATGGCGTCGGCCTCGGCGCGAGACATCCCCGAATCCATCGCCTGCCTCCGGGCAACGCTTGCCGCCGTCCGGCCCACGTCCTTCTCTTTTGCCGTGAGACTGGCGTCCTCCGTGGACTCCGCAACGCCAGCAAAGCGCCTCGCCGACGCGAGCGACGCCGCTTCGGTCGACGTTACCGACTTGGTGTCGGTGTCGGTGTCGAATTTTATCTGGCTGCCCAGCTCGCTGAGCTGAGACTGCTCCGTGGAGCTGAGGGGGCGCGCCACGTTGGGGTTCTGAGCCAGCGACCTCCAATTCCGGTACTGCTGCAGGACCTTCTGGCGGTTGGCCGCCATGCTGGTCATTGCCACATCCGCCTTGGCGATAACCGATTTCACGTCCCGGATCAGGCTGTCCAGCAATGGCCTGTCGCGTTGCCCGGCTTCGGTAAGCATGTCATTCAGCCTGGAATTGGCCTTCTTGAGCCGATGATGGATGTCGAGCACGTCGTTAAACTGCTGCTGGATCGTGTTGGCCACCCCGTAGTGCTGCTGCTTGAGCTTCTTCAGATTGGAGACTAGGAGGTGTCCTCGCGTGATGCTAATCATGGCCTCGTCCACTCTCCCCTGCGCCGTGTTGATGTCTTCCCGGTCGTCGTGCAGTGTCTCCCGCACAACTGCCAGCTCGCTCGCGTCGATGCGCGTGTCTTCCTTGCCGTGGGCCTCAAAGAGCTCCTTCTTCGTCTCGGGGTCGTCGTAGACCTCGACGGTGTGGGCAAAGAGAGCGTCGGGGTTGCGCGCCAGGGTCATGAAGCGCTCCAGGTCCCGCGGCTGGCTCATGTCCAGCTCCTCCAGCGCCGGGGGGAAGTACGTGTCCTTGCCAGTATCGTCGGTGAACCGGGACACGAGCTTCCACTGCCCGTTGATCGTTTTGATATCGCTGCACATTGTCGTAAAGAGCTGCGTCTGCTTCACACGGGCCAGGAGACGGTGCCGCATGTCGCGGAGCCGCGGCAGCGTGTCCCGCTCCGCCTGCTTCTGCAGGTCCCGCATTCGACGCATCTCCTCCAGACTGTACCGTCCATGGGTGACGCGAGCCATCTCCTGCAGCTCGCGCCGCTTACGCAGGTCTTCCTGATCCATGGGCCTGGACAGCATGTTCTGAAGTACCTCCTTCTGCTGCTGCGCCTTGTCGTACAGCGTGATGGCCAGCCGGACCATCTTGGAAGAGTGGTACTTGGCCTTCTCCTCCTCGATGCGCATGTGCCCGTCGATCTACTTGGCCAGGTTGAGCAGCGTGATGCGCACGGCTGTGGTCTTCTGCTCCATCCGAAGCATATCCAAGTCCTTATCCGCCGCAGATCTCTGCACCGGGGGGATCTCGTCAAGCACCTGCGTAACTTCCTCCTGGTACGTCTGCAGGTACGCGAGGCGCCGCAGGCAGCGGCGGATGTTGGTGCGGTATACGTGCGCCAGTTCCTTCACGGACACCTCGCCGTCTGCCTCCAGCTCCTCATACCGCTGGAATTTGTCCACCTTGGTGAAGTGCACAATCTCCGGCCCGTGGTCGGTGTAGCGAAGACGGAAGAAGGCGCTGATGTTGTCGATCGCAAATTCGTCGCGGTCGCGGCCGCGGCTGTACATGCCACGGAACAGCTGGCTGGAGAGCTGGTCGGTCAGGCTCTCGGCTCTCGCCGTCTCGCGGTTCTCCACGATCTCGCGGATGGCCAGCTCGTTGACCTCCACGGGCAGAGCCAGAGCCGCGAGTCCCTTGATAAGGTTCCCGTCCTCGTCGTGCGCCGTGGGATCCCGCCTGGGTTCCTCCGCGAGCTCCGCGAGCAGGGGCCCCTGGATGGTGAGCTCCACGTCACTGTTGAGGTCTTCCAGGTCCAGCTCGATCGCGCTGCCCGTCTTCTTCGGCACCTTGCTCACACCCGACGCGATCTACGAGACGACCGACGCCTCGTGCTCCGCGACGGGAGCCCGAGGGAAGGCGCCCGCCCGCACCACCTTGAGACTCGAGCCGCGCGCTCCCATGTCCGACGTCAGCAGCGCCTCAGAGCCTCCTTCGCTCGGCCTGTAGCTCGATTCTCCTCCCGACGACTATCCCGATTTCAGCCGCTCGCCTCCCTTGGCAAGGAGAGGAACGCCCGCCTCCTTGCCATCGATGAAGGCGGGACCGCCGCCCAGGGCTGGCTCGATCGCCAGCACGGGCACCTTCATCTGATTCAGCGCGTCCATGTTCTCCTCGTACTGCTTGCGGCGGGATTCCGTGGTATGTGGAACGGAAGCGATGTCCTCCATGATGCGCTTGACGGCGCCGCTGTCGCCCTTCTGGGCCTTAATGTCGTCGTCGGGCATCTCGGTCATACCATACTTGGCGCGCGTCTCGTCCTTGCTGAACTCGTCCAGGTCCCCCATCTCCACTGGCCCGAACAGATCCTCAGCGGTCGTGGTCGCCAGACGCTTCACTTCCTCGTCGCACTGCACGTCTCCGAGGGACCTCTCGTTCACGATCTCGGCGTAGTACGGGTCGTCCGTCTTGACGTCCAGGATGGCCTTCTGGGTCAACTGGCTGCCGCGCAGCAGAGTCATCTGCAACGCCTGTCTCAGAACCTTAATGGCTTGCGGTCCGTTGGCGGCTTGAAAAGATCCTTTATCGCGAGACTGTGCCTGGATGGCGCGAACCAGAACCTCAAATGTGATGGTGGGCTCTCCCTGCCTCGCCTCCGCGGGCAGTCCCCACAGCAGGGGGCCCATCTCCCTGGCGACGATGCGCTCCAGCATGGCCTTGGCCCCAGGGTCCTGCCGGATACGGACCGCGATGCTACGACGTTCGTCGCTGTCCGCGGCCGACTGCAAGTCCGCAAAGAGAGGGGTCGATTCCAGGATCTACTTCTCCTGCTCTTCGTATGCCTTGGTTGCCGCCTCGTAATCTGTTTTTGACTACGACCGGTTGATCTTCGTCCACAGACCCCTGCCGGTCGTCCTCATCCAGTGGATGCGTCTTGCCAGCTGGTACCGGTCCAGCATGCCGGCCATGCGGTCGCTGTGGTGCGCCACGACCGCTTCGAGATGCCGGGAGCGCAGACGCATTCTCTTGAGCACAAAGCTCTGATGCTGCTGCAGACGCTCCGCCTCCCGGGCCGCCTGCCTGCGGACCTTCTACTCGTACCGGGCGCGCTGCTGGATGCTCCTGAAGGTCCGGTCTGCCTGATCCGCCACGTGCGTGGCCAGCGCCCCCGCCGAAAATGTGCTCGTCCGTTCGCTGTGTTCAACGATGGATTTTGACGGTATTTGGCTGTATTGAGCCACCACATCCTGCACTGACTTGACCGACGACGGTGGCTGGTATGATTGTGATTGTTGACTTGCCATCTTCTTTGCGGATCGGGCGAGCGCCTCGACCTCCTGCGTTTCGAGAGCACACCGACAGGGACCACTCTCGCACGCGGCCCGAGCACGATCCCCACCCTCGCTTCCGGCGGCAACTCACCACCCGAGATGAGGATCTGTCACCCGCCCGAGCCGAGCCGCCGGGACCGGTGCGGCACCGGCGATCGGCGCAACGCCGCGAGACTTCAGAACCGGCGTCGGTGGCGCGCCACCGTGGTAATTGTCCAAGACCGCGGGGCTTCGGCAGGGGGCCGGGTCCGACGGCGGCGTTGTCGGCTCCCGGGTTCGAAGAACGCTGGCCGTCTCCCAGCCCATGGGGTCCAGCTTGTCGCCTTTGCTCACGTGCTTGGCCAGGTTGGCCTCGGCGGCGCTCCCGGCGTCGAAGGAACCAAACGCCTGCGCCTACCGGTTCCGAGTCCCGAGATGAGACGCATCCTCGGCGTCCCACAAGTGAGTCGTCGGGACCTTCCTTCTTTGCCCAGTCTCGTGCATGTCGTCTGGCATGAGGACGCTTCGCGACGCTAATGCTGTCTCCCAGCCACCCCCGCCCGCCGCGTCGTCCTCGGGCCGAGACAGCCGGCGGTGTTGCGGCTCACCAAGAGCCGAGTCGGGCGCAAACGCCTTCCGCACCCGCGCCGGCTGCGGCTCCTCTTCGCTTGGCAAGCCCTCTCGCGCCCTCGACCGGAGCGCAGCCAGCGGAGGGGTCTCCCACGACTCGGATGCGCTCACCTGCTAGCGAACGGCCTGGGTCGTGGGATGCGCCTCTTGGAACTCGTCCTGCCCAAAGGCTGCCGGCCTCTGCCGCACGGGCGGGTTGTCCTCCTCCTCCACCGTCTCCCGGCGTGCCGACGACGCCAGACGCCAGGTTGCTTCCGCTCCCGCGGCCTAGTCGTCACGGCGAGCAGATCGCCGCGACACCGCAAAGGGTGCCCCGGCTGCCTCGGCTTCCGGCATGTCCTAGCGACGCACCACCGCCGGAGCTTCCGCGCTGTCTTGCTGCAGCCCCCCTTCTCCCGCGACAGAATCGTGACGACGCGCTTGGAGGTAAAAGTCGTCCGACGGCGCGGCGCGGCGTGCTTGCGTTCCGTGCAACTCTTCCACGATCTGCTCCTGCGCTGCCGGTGCCTGTGCGCGGACGGCGCCTCGATCCAGAGCCAGCTCGGCGACCGCGTCCGGCGGCGCCTGCCGCGCCATCGTCATACACGGTTCCGAGCCTGAATTCGCTGCGTCGTTCGCGGCCGCCGATCTGGCTCGATAGCGCAAACCGCCGTTCTCGTCGTGCCCGGAATCGTCCCGCGCTATCCGGCCACGCATGAGAACCGGTTCCGCCGCGTGAAGAGGCGGCTACGCGGAGACGTTCGGTCGGAAGGCAACGGCCACGGGCCCCATCTCCGGCAAAGGCGCGCTCCGCCGGATGTGCTGCGTCCGCAGGCCTTCGCCGTTGTCGGCAGCGTCCGAGACAACGACGGCCGCCGCCTGCCCGGACGCGGGCGCGTCGGGAGCCGGCAGCAACACGGGCTGATGCCGGATTCGGGTCAGATCGGGATTGGTTATATTTGCTGGCTGTTGGCTTGGATCTAGATCCCAACCGGACGGAGGCACGGGAGCGGGCAGGGGCCCGGTGTCGTTGGCGAGCCGTGCCGTCTAGAGAGACGGTGTTTGCAGGAACGAATCTTCGGCGCGGCTCCGCGGCAAAGCCCCGAACGCGGCGCCTGCTTCTTCGCCCGGTTCCCGTCGAAGGGGCGCCAAGCGGAACTCCTGGGCACCGCTCTCGTGCGACCCGAGCTCGACCCGAGGACGCGCCGCCGGAGCCGAGGCCATCAGCGGAAGCGATCTAGCGCGGTGCGGCAGCAGGGCGTCGTGCGCGACACCCGCGTAGCTGTCTGTGGTGCGTGTGGCCACGAGCCGCATCGGGAACGGCGGCGCCGTTCCGGCTTGCACCTGCGCCGGGCCGCGGTGCACGACGCTTGGTCCCCGGAACAGCTCCTGCACCCGGCTCGCCTGCATGGTCTCGGCGATGGGTGTCTGCTGCACGCGAAGCAGTCGCTGGCCCCGCTTGAACGGTACCGCGGTTGTCGCGGACACCTCGGCCAGCGGTTGTTGCTCCCGGATGCGGTTCTCGATTCGCTGCAGAGCCGCTCGTTCCTCAGCGACGGGCCGCTCGGACATCGCCTCGGGCGGGGCCACCGACGCAAACAGGAACGGGGGTCCAGAGCCCTCGGAGGCTTCGCGCGTGGCCGCACGGGCTTCCCTCGTCTGCATCCCTCTCTGCCAATCCCGGTGCTCGGCCGCGACCCGAACCCTCTCGGAGTCCTGCTGCACGTGCGCCTCCGGATCGATGCGCATGCTGTCCATCACAGCCTGCTGGGACGGCGGCGGGGATCCTCCAAGCCACGGTGGCAGCTCGCTCCGGCTTCGTTCCATCTGCTTCTTCCGGCGGGTCCGCGCCATGGCCGCGCGCTGCCGCCGGGTGTCGCTTCCGTTCATCACGTCGTGCGCAATGTTGCGTCTGCGACGAGTGCCCGCCGCATCCGCACTCGCACCCGCGTCCGGTGCCGGCGCCTCCTCCGCCTTCGTCGGAGCGGGGTCCTTGTCCCGTGCCCACAGGAGATCGTGCGGCGTGAGAATCAAACTCCGGACGTCGGTCCCGGCACGCCTGCTGCTGCGGCCCGACATCAATGCTGCGGAAGCGGACGTGGGTCGAGGCATGGCGCAGTCGGCTTTCGGTGCTTCGAGCTCGGGCGCCTTCGAGGCAGATCGCGCTGCTTGCAGTGGTCGTCGCCATCGCGGGCGCGGTCGCCCTGGCGGCGAGCCGGGCCGCCTGGGTCGCGAGCGGCACCGCATGGGGAGGGCTGCCGTGGGTTGACGGGGCACTCTACCTGAACCTGCCGGACCGGCCCGACCGGCGGGAGCAGGTGCTCCGGGAGCTGCGGCGGCTGGGGGTCGGGAGCCGGGCCTGCCGCAGGATTCGAACCAGGAGAGATCGTCGCAACCCGCACGCGGCGCGGCTGGAGGGACACTGCCTCGCGCTGCACTGGTTCGTTCGGGAGTCCGCGTGGGACCGCGTTCTGGTGGTCGAAGACGACACCGTCGTCGCCAGCCTCGAGGGAACCCGGGCCGCCGTCGCAGACGCCAGACGCCGTCGCGCGCACGGTGTCTTCCTCGCCCGCTCGGTGTCCTCGGAGCCGGTGCCGCTGCGCTGTGCCCAGGGCCAGGCGGTGCGGGGGATGGACCGAGCGGACGGAAGCGGGTATCTTCCCCTGTGCGATCCGCGATCGGCGCACGGGGGCCTGCTCCGAACCAGGGCGCAGTGGCACGGCGGCGGCGGCTGCGCGTACGTCATCAGCCGGCGCTCCGCGGTGCGGCTGCTGCCCCTGCTTCGGAAGGAGCTGGCCGAAGGACGCAGCGGAAGGCTCGCCTGGACGAAGACGCAGGACCAGGAGCGCTGGTTTGCGCCGGCCCGGCCGGTATGCCGCCAGAGACCAGGTGTCTCGGACGTGCTCCACCGCTTCATCGCCCGCCACCACCGCCCGCCCTGAGCCCCGCGCCTCGGCTGCCGTCGTCGTCCGAGGCGCCCGTCGTGGTGGGTGGCGGAGGCTCGGGACCGAGATGCGGCCGCACCTTGGCTCCGAGCAAGCCCCAGGTGCCCGCGTCCACCCACCGGTTGCCGCGGTCTCCCAGGAACAGGTGGCCGGGACCGTCGCCGAGCCGCGGAGGACCCTGGGCGTCGGCGCGTCCCAGGTGCTCCTGTTCCTGCGAGCCGAGGTCCTCGGCGCTACGGGCCAGCTCCAGCTCCGCCCGCACCTCGAGAGCTGCCTCGGGCCAGCCCAGGTTCCGGAGCCACATCGAGGGAGCCTCGGCGGGAACGCGAATGACGGGAGCCGACTGCCCCGGGCAAGACGCGATGGGGGGTGACGCGGCGACGAGGTACCAGACAATGCCGCCGTCCCACCGAAGTGGGCGAGTCACGACGCGGATGCGGGAGAACAAAGGACAGTCTTTAGAGACCCATTCTGCGTACCGTCGCCACACGGCGGCCATCCGGTTCTGTGCGGCCTCGGGAATCAGCTGATCGTCGCCTTGCGGAACCTCTGCTGCCGTGTTCCCGTCCTCGTCGGCTTCCGCCACGTCCGCCTCTGGTGCATCTGTCGCAGACACGGCGGCCGCCGCTTGCAGGCCCGGGGCGCCGACGCGAACTCGAAGCACCCACTGCCCCTGGGCCAGGGCCCGGGCGGGTCGGAAGAGTTCGGCTGCGGCGCTCTCCATGTCGGCGCGAGAGGCCCCGGGTCTCGGACCGCCCAGGTGCGCCAGGCGGTACGGGTCCAGAGGGACAAAGCTATCCTGCGCCCTCCGGAGAACACAGGCGGCCCTGCGGAACTCTCGCTGAACCTCGGCCAGGCTAGAAGGGCTCGCCGAGGCCCAGGTATTGGTGACGGGGAAGCACGGGCTGAGGATGGGTGCCACGTCTCTCCGGTCTCGCGCCTGGCGCGCCGGGTTCCATGGTTCGGAGGGAGTGGTAAAGTCGGATCGGACCAGCACTGGGCGCTGCGCGCACTCCAGAGGCCCGTCTCTCTGGTACTCCCATGTACCGACCAGCTCGCACAGCCGCGTGGCAACCTCGACCCAGTGGGCCTGGGGGACTGCGCCCCACCGGAGACAGCCCAAGGTGGCAAGGATGGCGCAGTTAATACCGCCCAGGTACCCAAACTTGTTCCCGTACACTTCGCGGCGGCGGCACAGGCATCGCAGGAACCGCAGCACGTTGCGAAGCATTGCCAGCGCCCGGCCGCGCTGCATGGACCCCATTGGATTGGTGCTGTCCGCGAGCGACGGACCTCCCACGGTATCGAGCACCATCTGCACGTACCTCTCCGTGCACCGCGGTCCGTTCAGGGCCTGCACCGAAGCGGCAGACGCTCCCCGAAGCCACTCGTCGTCAAGGAGGTCCAGCTCCGCCGGGGTGGCCGGCAGCCTCGGCGCGTCCACGGCGGCGATCGTCAGGTCCACGGGGATCCCCAGCATCTCGACATCAAGGATCACCAGCTGGGCGCCCTCGATGCGTCTTGCCCTAGTGGCCTTGCAGCGGCGCACAAGTCCCTCTTCCATCTCCCGCGCGACGGCGGCGGGGTCTACTCGGGGCACCACGAGCACGGCGTCGATATCGTCCGCCACGCTAGCGACTCCCACTCGGTAGGACCCTGAGATACGAACCTGAGCGGCGGCCTGCCCCTCGTTCCTGCCTCGATCGAATCCGTCGGCCGTCACAGCGTCGAACCGTCCAGAGCCTGCTAGCAGTCGCTGGACCGCCCGCTGTCCTTCCGCTTCGATCGATCGAATCACCCGCTGGCGGGCGGCGTATTTGGCGCGATCGTCCAGCATGGGCGGCTCGTGCGCTTCCATCTCTCGCAGAAGAGCGTCCCCTAGCGTCTGGAGGCCGGGTTGGTTCATGTTCTGCCAGTCGTCCTATCGGGGTCTCGTCTCCTGGGGCACCGGAGGAGCGTGCTCTCGAGACCCTTCCGGAAGAACCCGCACGCTTGTTTGCTCCATCTCGAGCTTTGCCTGCCAGGCCGACTTGCGAACGCGGGACGGAGGCTGTGGTCGTGGAGCATGATGCAAATGAGGATTTGGACTATCCCGAGCGGAAGCATGAGGCCGGCGTCGTCGCTGCAATACGAGCATCGGCTTCCCGAGCCACGCGGCGCCGGTGCCGGAGACCGCGGGCGGCGGCCTCGGTGGCGGGTGGTTGGTGCGGCGCTGCACCGGCTGACTGAGGATAGACGAGGACGACATGCAATTGGAACACTGGTAACGAAGGTTGGTTGGGTTCCAGGACAAAGCGCGTTTGAGAATGCGTGCGCGAGATCCACGGGATTGTTCGGCAGTGTCGGGTCCCATCCGAGTTGGCGGTCACGCCGTCTGGTTCCAGTACACGCACATCTCACCCTTGAGAAGCTGACCCACATACTTGCCGTAGCTCGACTTGACGTGGTCGGCCGATGCGTCCTGCACGTTCATGCCCGCGACGCCAGAGCGAAGGCGGACGGCGTGCCCGAGCTCGGTGCAGATCTTGGTGGCGGCCAGCTGCGCCGGGTCCGTGGAGTTGCCCGCGCTTCCCGGGATAAAGTCACCCACCGTGTACGGATAGACGGAGCCCGTCGCCAGCGCTGTGCTCGAGGTTGATGGAGTCGACGCCGTCACGAAGGCGTCGAGCAAGTCCTTCCCCGCCGCGTCGTCGTACTGGTCCTTGGATGCTCCCAGAATCACCGACTCGGTCACGCTCCCGTCCGCCACGCCTGACGCACAGAGCTTCCTCCACAAACTCTCGTACGACCGGAGCGCGTCCTGCCCGCTCTTGCCCTGCACCACCGCCGATAGAGCGCGCTGGCAATTCAGGGCCAGTTCCGCCGTCTCCTGGTCGCTGGGCCCACTCCCCCCTTGCTCACGCTTCTTTTTCTGCCACCGAATATAAAAGTAGATGCCGGCAGCAATCCCGCCCAGCAGGAGCACCGCCGCGATGCCCATGACCACGATGATCGCGTCCATCCGAGAGCTGATTTCGACGGCGCTAGCTTGCGGACCTGACAACGACCCAAAACAAGGTCTCGTCATCCATGCTTCCTCAGCGGCGACGGTGCTGCGGGTGCCGCGTGGTCCCTCGCGTTGCCCCGCTGCTCGAATATCCGAAACTTAGCTGCCATGGCGACGACGGTCACGGTCGACTGCATCCACGCCAACACTGACGCACGGGACATTGAATTCCGGCTGGAATGGTCCTTCCATAACACGACCGGATGGGATTCGCTGCACAACGTAGAGGCCCCGCTGGTACTGCCCGATGACAACCCCGCGGTGCGCTTCCGGTTTGACGTGCCCGGCACTGCCAAGGCGGGCCTGCCGCTGCAGCTGACCATGCAGCGCCGTTACCGGGAGCACGAAGACGAGGAAGGCGCCGAAGACTGGGTCTACGGGGAGAAGGACCGGTACGCGACCGTGCTAACCGTTGACACGGTGCCCCTTGGGCAGGACCTCCGTGTCACCTGGGACGCCTTCACCAACCGATTCACGGGCGACGTCCAGGGCAACGAGCGCTCGCTGGCCGTTCGCAACAAGGGGAGGGTCCCGCGACACTTCGACATCACGCAGGGGAACCAGCACCTGGGGCGCGGGTGGGTGCGCCCCGGCCAGGAGCTGACCACCTGGATCCGCTCCGTCTACGCCGAGAGCAGCACCGGAGGCATCTCGGACGTTCCTGTCATTATGCGGCATCGGGCCGCGCACATCCCGATCGGTTTGCACGAGACGACAACCCTGGAAGGAATGCAGTTCGAGCCGGTGCCCGTGGGAGGACAGAGCGCTCGCATCGAGATCACCGACGACCGGGTTGCCGAGGAGCGGCAGGACTCGCTGGACCACTTGGCGCGCCTGGCGTCAGCCGTCCTTGCGGCGCTGGTCATTGGCGTGCTCTCCGTGGTGGTCATGACGACGCTGTACGCCCTCCGGGCACCTGTGTCCCGAGGGCTCGGTGGCGGCGGCGTGGGCGTGGGCGTGGGCGTGGGCGTGGGCGTGGGTCTGAGCGGCGGCAGCGGCAGGCGGGGCTGAGTGCTCTGGACACGAAGGGTGCCGTGGGGTTGCATCGGGCTGCCTGCCTCTCCGCCCATTCTACCGCTTGCGGATCAAGCGGAAGCGATGGCGGCTGCTGCAGCAGTCGAGGCAACCCCAGAGGCAACTCCAGAGGCACAGAATCCTTCTGTTCGGCTTGCGGTCACCGAGAGGAAGCTGCACGAGACCGAGCTCATGGTGCGGTTGCTGGTGATCGTGACCCGAGAGCGCCCGCAGCGCTGGCGCGCCAACGTGTACCGGTACCAAGGACAGCTTCTGGGTCGCTGCGAGATGAAGTCGGACGAGGACTGGTCGTGGGGCAGGGCGTGGCTGCAGCGGCAGGCGGACGGAACGATCGAGCAGCCGCACGATCACATGGACTTGAACGAGCGGTTTGAGAAGACGTTCATGGATTGGGAGGAGGTACAGTCCTTGTAAATCAGCCATACCAGGCAAACCCGACCGAGGCCAGGAGCGCCACGACCCCGGCGGCGTTAAGCCCGAGCGCTGCGTGCACGATTCCCCGCGCCCGTTCGTGTCGCGATCCCGGGTCCGCCTCGACATCTCCGGTGCAGTCGGTGGCGGCGTCCGTGGGCCGGAACTCGACGGCGGCGCCCATCCCCACGATCGCGCCGACGCTGAGCAGCACCACGCCCAGGGCACGGAGCCAGTGCGTGAGGCTTCGGTCGTCGTCGATCCCCCGCTTGGACGCCTCGAGCGCGAGCACGACGGCGGCCACGGATCCGACGCCCGCGTAGGCCGCAGCCGACGCGGCACGGGCGTCCTGAAGCCAGGCGGCGTGGCCCTGGCACTGCCTCCCGCCGGCCTGCCCCGCCACGGCAGGCATCGTCACGGCAAGAACGGCAGCCGCGAGGAGCACCAGGAAGGCGGGAGCGACGATGGCGCCGTATCGGAGCGAGGGCGTCTGCATCCTGCGCGAACGGATTTCCGCGAGAGAGAGAGAGAGAGAGTGAGAGTGAGAGTGAGAGAGAGAGAGAGAGTGCACGCGCTCGCGGATCGGCAGAAACCGTCGGCATGGACGAGGACGACGCAGCGTTCGCGGCGGCCCCTCTGAGAGATCTCGCGAACGTTGGTGACTTCATAGAGGACCAGGTAGAGGCTGAGTTTGGCTCGGCGACGCAGGAAGGGTTCCTCGAGGCGGTGCTGGACAGGTACGTGCGCGCGGGCGGTACCAGGAGGGACCGCGCGCGGGCGTTTGGGGAGGCCCTGGACCGGACCACCCGCAACGCCAGGCCGCGGACGTGCATCGAGGGGTACCGCACGCGCGAGCACAACCGCCTGGGCCGCGACGCGCTGGTGGGGTTCCTGCGTGAGAGCGGCGAGGTCCCCGACTGGCTGCTCCCCACCACGGCCGCAAAGTCCCGGGATCCGGAGGATGCGGCGGACCGGTACGACCCCAGGCTGGTGCGGCGGGTGCTTGGAGAAGGGCCCACGGAGGGCGGGTACCAGTTCCCGTACGCCGGGGCGCTGGAGGCTGGTCCGCGCGCGGGAGAGCCCGCGTACCCGGATGGGAGAGACGTCATGGACAAGTTCCACCCGCTGCGGGGCGCCGACGGGATGCCGGCGGTGGCGCGGGACGCTGTGGTGGCGCAGACGGACCGGCGCTTCTGGCCCTGCGCGTGCTTCCGGACCGAGGCGACGTGCGGCGACTTTGCACCCCGTCGGGGGAACCGTGGAGCGGATTCCGACCGTGCCTACTGCTTCTGGAAGGGGGCGGGGCCGCGGGAGGCGAGGGACAACCGGGGCTTCACGGTGCGGCCGCGGTGCGCGCCGGACCTCCGGCCGGCGGCGGTGCGCAGGCGCGTGGCCGAAGGAGCGGTGGAGGGCCAGAGCGAGCTAGATTTGGATGGAGAAGAGCTTGCACCGGTCAAGGCGAGAGCGGCAGCGGTTCGCGGACGTTTGAGAAGAGGGTAACTGCAAGTTTGGACCGATTGACACGCTGCGCGCTGCCTCCGGTGATCCTGCTCAAGAACCAGATGTTGATCGAGAGAAGGTAACTGTAGCTGTATTGGATTAAATTGATTGTAACGTCTCATTCGAATACACCAGCCGCATCCACAAGGATCTTCGCTTCCCGGCTGCGCGTTCTCCGTCGCGTTGCGCGAAGGGCCATGGGTAGCTGGCACGGGTCCACAGCTTATCTTCAGGCTGTCGCCATTGGCTGCGGAGGCCCGCTGCGGCTTCCAGGCCTGCTCTCGCCGACCAACCAACCTCTCATTCCGGCCCGGTACGGCGAGGGGGGGGGACGGGAGCCGGTTAGTCCGGGCGCGCGGCTTGATAACTTGGCTGCACATCATCAACCACCATCTGTGCGGGCCACTT
>Ga0208646_1000834_pt1 | contig 17422 bp, 17 predicted proteins | sample AntAceMetag02UK8_FD_184762 | JGI IMG/M metagenome (GOLD analysis project Ga0208646, IMG submission 184762) | Saline lake microbial communities from Ace Lake, Antarctica - Antarctic Ace Lake Metagenome 02UK8 (SPAdes) (version 2) | ecosystem: Environmental > Aquatic > Non-marine Saline and... | reverse complement strand
CCGGGTTAGCCACTTTAGGTGTCCCCTTAACCTGCATCAGTCCCTACCGAAGCTGCTGTTCCGCAACAACAAGCCCCCCACTCAAGATGGTGGAGCCAGGGCCCTCTGTGGGGATTACCCGCGCTCTGGCTTCTTCTAAGAGCCTAAAGAACACCACATTATTCACGTGGTTGAAGGAATCACTATCCCCCCAACGCAGGGCGACATCAACTACACGCTCGTTAGACATGGGCGCCTTTCTCTAGCGCCCTTAGTCTTTCACGCCTGCGTTATCTCGTGAGAGCGTATGCGTATCCGTAGGGAGCTAGGTGTGTCCCATCGAGCCCTTCGGACACCGCCACTTCCCACCCGGTCGTGAGGTGTGTGGGGAGTGTTACCGTCTCGGATGCACTGAGGTTCACAATGCAGAGGCTTTCGATCCCAGGGGTACTGCGCTTAGCAATCACTAGATTTCCACTGGGATCGCTGTCCGTGTCGAATTGAGCTCGTTCGGCCCACAGTTCTCGGTGGGAATTGCGGAAGTTAAGGAGACCCTGGAGAGTCTCTTCGATTCCTTCTTCACCACCGGTGAAGAGCATGTAGGGGCCATCAATTGCTAAGAACGCCGCGGTCAGCGCGCGCACAGCCGGCAGTGAGAACTGCTCTCTGCGCCATTTCTTTCCCCACTGAGGCCACCAGAAGGTGTCATGGGAATCGATGTGGTGGGCAGTGTGTGACCCCGGAGGTAGAAAATCATCCCGATCTTCCATCCACTGCATGAAGTCTCTGCCGGTTCGAGGGGTTCGTTTTTTTCCTCCCGAGGAATTCAACAGCGCGGCAACCAGCCATTGTTCGTCGTAGTTGTAATTGACGTCCATAGACCTGCGCAAGAGGTGCCCGGAGGGCTCGGTATACATCAGGGCATCCGGTTTCAGCGCTTTGAGGTCCTGTCGCATGTCAACGAAGAGCGGCACGCACCCGAGAGGCGACATGAAGGCCCTAGCCCTCGCCCATGGTGCCCAGTTTGCAAAGAAGTTGTAGGTCGGCGCATCGAACCGGAACCCGTCAACATCAGTGATGCGCACTAGATTCAGCATTGATTCGCGGAAGTATCGTTGCCATCCGGGGTGCCGGGCATCAAAAGCTTTTGTGTAAACACCCGAAACATTGCCCGTGGAATCTGTGGCAAACCACTCGGGGTGTTCATCCAGAAGCGGTGAGCGCTTGGGAGAGCCACCCCGCCAGTGCTCAGAAAAATCGAGAATGTGGCGCGACCACGCGATCCAATAGTTGCTGGAATCTGAGATGTCGCTACCGAAGGTGTCGAGTACCTCCTCGCCCAGCTTGTCTCGCAGTGGTCCGGTCAAAACGCCCTCAACGGCCGCATCAATTGACTCGTTATCAAGCACGCCGTGCAAGAGAACGTCAAGAATTACGCGCATACCGCGTGCGTGACACACGGCCACGAGCTCTTTGAGCTCGTCTTCGTTTCCGTAGGAGGTGGTGATGTCCGCGTAGTCATGGACGTTATACGAGGGGTAGGGCTGTTTAGGCATGAGTTGGATGACCGAGAAACCCAATGAGGCCACTCGGTCGAGGTCGGCAATCAAATCCCGGATTTCTTTGTAGCGGGAGTATGAGTTGTCGTTCCAAAAGTGTGACGTTCCGATCTGGACCTCGTATATCCCCGCACCAAACATCCAGCTGGGGGGCGCTGCGGGGCTTGTCAGTTGGTACCGGGATGCCCAGTCTGGCCACTGAGCGCGAACGACATCAAAACTACCCCGCGAGACGGTGAGGGAACTCAGCAGCAACTCGGCCGAGTTGCCCGGGTTTATATCAGCGGCGAAGTTGAGGGAGACCTTCATAACCATGTCGTCATTGATTGTCTCCAGCATGATGTCGGATATCTCGCTGGGGTTAGTGGGCCAGAGAGTTGTGGTGGCAACACTGTCTGTCAGCGACACAATTCCGCTCGAGCCACGGAGTCCACCCAATGGAGACACGCCAAACGGTTCATCCCCCAAATCAGCAACCGCAAGATTCCGCTTCACCATGTTGCCGGGCACGTTCAGCAGGAGCTCCCGGGCCTGCGCAACCGTGATCGTCAGGTCGACATTTCTCACCACAACGTGGTTAGTAGATGCGAGCACAACGGCTATCTCAACATAGGGCGCGGTGGGGAAAAGGCGGTAGAGGAAGGTTACGTTGAGGTCTTCGACCACTCCTGCTGCGGTGAATTCGTGACACACCCCACGGTGCATGGCTCCAATGACGCCGGATATTTGGGGGGAGTTCCAGTGCTCGGTGTCCTCGTAGGTCAGTCCACCCGTGGGATCGCGCTTCTCGTTGCCCCCAACATGAAACCCGAGGGTCATGCTGAGCTCCCGGCGCAGTGTCCCCACGGAGTCTTCGAGCTCGAGAGCAGTAGGAAGCCCCGTTGCGGTATCTATTTCCAGCGCTGCCGGGGAGTCAGGGCTTGTCAGGAGGTGGCGCTTACTGGAATTTCCCGAGGAGCCAAGAACATGGGGATGGGGTGACCACTGGCGTTGGGGCATAGCGAGGAGAGCTCCTTCGAGAGAGGGGTGTTAGGTAATTACCGGACGATTCAGAGGTGCGCCAATGCTGAGCCCGCGAGATTCCACGACGTCAGCGATCGGGCGGTCGAGGTCTTGACCATAGAGGTTCAGGGCAAGCTCCAGGTGCTCACGCATTAGGTCGCGCGCTTTTTTAGGATTTTTCTGGGCAATGGCGTCGACGATTTTTTGGTGGTAGGGCTCACCCAAATCCTGCACGTTCGGATCTGAGTGGCTTCGGAGCATAATGGAAAACACCTGGCTCCGAATTGCACCAAACATCAACACCAGAAGAGGGTTGCCCGATGCCGCAACAACTTCTTCGTGAAATGCGAGGTCAGTACTCGCCATATTTTGCAACCCCTCAGAGTAAGAGTGGGCTTGCAACGCAGTTTGAATCGAGACGACATCGGTGTCGGGGCTGCTTGCCGCTAATTCCACAGCAGTACATTCCAGCCCAACCCGGGCTGCGACTAGGTCGCGAGCGGTGGTTTTGGCGAGTGTTGAGGCGCGGGTGAGTGAGTTAGACAGGTCGTCAATTTTGACTTCACGCACATAGGATCCGCGCCCCGGATGAATTTCAATAAATCCGAGTTCGACTAAGCCAGCGAGCGCTTCGCGAATAACGGGGCGGGAGACTGCGTAGTACTGCGCAAGCTCCCGCTCAGAGGGAAGCTGACTGCCTGGCCCCCATTCGCCCGAAAGAATCTTCCATTGGATATCCTGAACTATGTCTATTTTGCGGGTGGGAATGCTGCTGGCTGTCTCACGCATTAGGGTTCCTTCAGTTCAGTAGGGGAGCGATCACGCACCCTCCTATCATATAGACTGGTTAGACCAGTTGTACCACCCCGCCGTCGTGTCTCACTCTGAGGAAATCCGTGATCTTTGCGCTCCTGAATGCGTGTGCGGTTGCCCTCAACTCTCTGGCGGCGGCAACCGCAGCCCGACGGGTATCGGTGAGTGCGGTTCTGGCGGTGGCAGCCCCGGTGTCCTTGATCACAGCTCTCATATTGCTGGCTGCCCAGCCCAGTCCCCCCAGCACCCGAGGCATAGTACTGGGCATCATTGCGGGCTTGGTGGGTGGTGTTGGCATCCTGATGTCCTACAAGGCGTTAGCGATTGGCCCGGTGGGGATGGCGAGCGCCGTAACCGCGTGTGTGGCAGTGGTGGTTGTTTCCGGAGTGGGGTTCGCCACGGAGGGGGGAATTACCCTGTCCCGGATGGGTGCCATCGGTCTGTGCTTAGTGGCGATGGTGTTGGTGACTTATCGGAAAAACCTTGACCCCGTCCGAATTAAGGCGGTTCTGCTGGCGGTGGGTGCGGGTGTTATTTTTGGCACGTTTTCTCTGGTCTTAAACGCGACCGAGGCCTCCGATGGCTGGTGGCCCGTCGTGATGGTCCGCGTCTGTGTCGTTGCGGTGGCGACCGGGTTTTTTCTCATCGCGCGGAAACTACGTCCTGGTTCGGCGGGCCTTCCGGGGAGAAGCCTGTGGTGGTTTCTGCCGCTATTCGCCGGGGCAATAGACACGGTGGGCAACGTGCTCTTGATTGTTGCCCTGCAGACCGCTGACTTGGCGGTTGTCGCCGTTGTCGTGTCCGTTATCCCAGCGTTCACCGCAATCCTTGGGCGTGTTGTGCTGAGAGAGCACCTCACTCGGATGCAGGTGGTGGGGATTGGCGTCGCCGTGTTGGCCCTTGCAGCGATTTCGCTCTAAGGCTTAGCGCACCTGACCGAGAGAACATCCCGCGTCCACGAGCAGGACGCTCCCGGTCATGGTGCGCGCCTGAGGGGAGGCCAAAAAACCGACGGCGTCGGCGATTTGTTCGCTCGTTTGAAGCTCACCAAGGGGAATGGCGCTCGAAACCCGCGCCGCATAGGCGGGTTCAGTCTCAAGTTGTTTTTTAGCAAGCCCTGCCAGCACAATTCCGGGTGCTACCGCATTCGCTCGAATTCCGTAGGGAGCGAGTTCCAGAGCAATCTGGCGCATGAGTTGATTCATCCCCGCTTTGGACACTGAGTACGCGGTAATTTCTGGCCACGGATGATCAGCAACCCACGAGCTCACGAAAATTATCGAGCCGCGGGTGCCGGCCGCGCGCATCGTCTGGGCGCCAGCCTGTGCCGAGCGAAAAGCTCCCGTCAGATTCACCGCTAGTTGCGCCTCCCAGGCGCTCGGGTCAATCTCAAGAAATGGTTGGGCCTGGACAATCCCGGCTGCGATGACGAGCGTTGATACATCAGGTGCCTGCGCGAACAATCGAGCAACATCAGAAGCTTTGGTTTGGTCACAGACCACATACCGCGCATCGACACCATGAACCTCGTGGATTTCGTCGGCTTTCTTTTGTCCTACAGTCTCTTCAACAATGTCGGCAATGATGAGGTTTCGACCCGCCTTCGCCACGGTGTGGCACAGTGCGAAACCAATGTCCCCGGCCCCGCCGGTGACCACAACGACGCCATCATCAGCCTGTTCTTCGTCAGCCATGGGTCTCCTCAGAATTAGGAATGTTATTAGTTCGTTAGTGTACGGACTTGTGAGAACATCGTACTGGTAATACCGTTATTACCAGCATGGTACTTAGCCAGCGTGACAACAGGCAATCGCGGAAGGACAACACTGTGTCTGATTACAGTGAGGTAGTAACAATCGGTGAGACGATGGCCCTTTTGCGTTCCAGCAAGCCGGGTCCGGTGGAGCTCGGGAGTTCCTTCGAGTTGGGATTTGGCGGAGCCGAATCCAATGTTGCGATTGGTCTTTCTCGTTTAGGGGTGGGCTCAACGTGGTTGAGTGCGCTGGGGCGCGATGCCTTTGGGTCGATCATCAGACATTCGATTGAGAGCGAGGGGGTCCGGGTAGTTGCACCCATTGATCCCGATCGGCCGACCGGTTTGATGATGAAATCCCACCAAAATCACGGTGATCCCCTGGTTCGCTATTACCGGGGCGGCTCAGCCGCCTCTGCCGTTGAGCTCACCCCTGTGGTGGAAGAGGCTGTCTTGAATGCCCGATGGATTCACTTGACAGGAATATTCCCAGCGCTCTCAGAGTCGTGCAAGAACACGGCACTCGATATTGTCGACCTCGCTGTGGAGCACGGAATTCCCTTCAGCTTTGATGTTAACTACCGGGCTCAGCTATGGAGCAAAGACGTCGCTCGCTCGACTCTGTTGGGAATCGTGTCTGAGGCGAGCATCGTTTTTGGCGGCAAAGAGGAATTAGAGTTGTTGGTCGGAGAGCATCGCTCCACGGACGACCTGATGAAAGCAGTGTCCGATTGTGGTCCTCCGGAGGTGGTCGCAAAGCTCGGCGCCGACGGTGCTCAGTGTTCGCTGAGTTCCCAGGTGTGGAGCTTGCCGGCGCACCCCACCGTGGTGCTCGACACAGTGGGTGCTGGCGATGCTTTCGTTGCGGGCTATCTGTCCCAGCGTCTCGCCAATGAGTCCCCGGAGCGCAGTTTGTTGCGCGGAGTGATTTGTGGGGCGCTCGCGTGTACCCAACTTGGGGACTGGGAAGGCACGCCGACCCGAGAAGAGATCACGGCACTCGAGAAGGGTGTGCTCGTATGACGAGTGTGGCCCCCCTGGACTACAAGGAGGGCAACGATGGTTCCCGTGAGCTCTACAACCGCGTTACGTCCCTTGTTGGAACCGCACGTATTGAGTCCATCACCACGGTCCGCTCCCCTTTGCAGCCCAATGTTCTCCAGGTCATCGTGCGGGATTCCGATGGCGTAACGGGGGTTGGGGAAACTTTTTACGGGGCAAGTGTGGTTCACGCCCACCTGCACGATGTTGTGGTGCCTGCGTTGAGGGCTGATTCTCCACAGGCCGAACCCTGGGCCGTTGCGCAGAGTATCACCGGCTACGTGGGGTATTCCGGGTCGGGAGCGGAGGTACGCGCTCGTTCGGCTGTGGATATTGCACTGTGGGACATCGCTGCTAAGCGAGCCGGTGTTCCTCTTCGGCATTTGATTAGCCCGGGGGCTGGTGGGTCTATTCCCTCCTACAACACCTGTTCTGGGGAGTTCTATGTCAACCACGAGTCCCGCCAGTCGTCGGGAAACTGGGGTATCGATGTCAACACCCGACCCGAGGGTGCGTGGGAGGATTTGTGGCGATTTTTGAATGAGCCCGGCGACCTTGCCCGGGAGTTGGTTGAGTTGGGATACCGGGGAATGAAAGTGTGGCCTTTTGACTTAGCCGCAGAAGAAGCCCGGGGAGGCCTGGATACCGATTTTCGATTTGGCCTATCGGTAATTGACGACATCAGAAATGCCGTGGGAAATTCGATTGATATCTATATCGAATTGCATTCGCTCTTGGGTGTTGAAGCCGCCACCCGCCTCGCCACCGAGTTGGAGCCATTTGGTGTGCGCTGGATAGAAGATCCAGTTCGAGCAGATGACACCGAAGGGCTGAGGCAACTCCGGGACTCAACGGATGCGCACCTTGCCGTTGGGGAGAATTTGGGGGCAGGGAAAAACGGATACTCCCAACTGATCAAGAACCGCTTGGTCGATATCGTCGTCTTCGATGTGGGGTGGAGTGGTGGTATTACGGAGGTGCTGGAGATTCAACAGGACATTGTGCTGGGGACCCAGCAGGTCGCCTACCACGACTGCACGGGCCCTGTTTCCTTGGCGGTTGCAACCCAAATGTCGCTGGCCAGTCCCCACGCTGTAGTGCAAGAGTTTGCGAGGAGTTTCTGGCACACCTGGTATCCCGAGATGGCGACTGGCGTTCCCGACCGAGTCGGGGCGGATTTGGTGATTGGTAATCAACCGGGCCACGGCGTTGAGCTTCGTGAGGAATTTCTCCACAGCGCGAATACGATGGTGCACACGTCCACTCTCTAGAGCAGAGGTTACCGATGGACCAACCATGGGTGGGTCACCCCCTGATGCCACTGGTGTCCGTGCGGGAATCTGATGATATTTCCCGGCTGGCGCAGACCCTGGAGCAGGCGGGGGTGAACTGTTTAGAGATAGCGTTTCGCACGGACTTCGCGCCCGAGGCGATTCGCCGGATTACCAGCACCACCACCCTTAGGGTTTTTGCCGGCACACTCCAATCCCGCGGGGATGTGGATACGGCTATTGATGCCGGAGCTCACGGCGGATTATCCCCCCACCTTGATCGTGAGGTGCTGGAGTATTGCCGGGATCGAGGGTTTCCGTTTGTGCCGGGCATTGCCACCCCCAGTGAGGCGGCACGTGCCCTCCGGGCGGGTGCCACGACACTCAAGGTTTTCCCGGTGGAGCAGCTCGGCGGACCTAGTTTGATTGCGGCTTTGAATAGTGTCTATCCCGAGGCCGCCTTTATTGTGAGTGGTGGTATCTCGCAGCAGAGCGTGGCGTCATATCTGGAGATTGACTCCGTTTCGTCCCTCAGCGGTTCCTGGATGACACCGCGCTCTGCCATCGAGCGTGAGGATTTTGCTGAGATTTCTACCCGCGTACAGCAGGCTGTGGAGGCAGTGTTGTTATGTCGCTAGAGCCTCAGCCCAGTGGTCTTCTTCACATGGAGCTCGGGGAGGGTCCAGTCTGGAACCACAGGGCCGGAATCCTGACCGTGGTGGATATTTTTGGACGAAAGGTTCACCACCTCCGGCGCAGCGATACTGGGTGGGGTGTCGAGAAAACGACACAGACCGGGTCGGATGTTGGTGCGGCAATGATTCTGAACTCTGGTGAGTTGCTGACCTGCGAGCAGGCAGGAATTTTTGTGCACGGAGACCACGGCACCACGCGAATTGTGCCACTCCCGGTTTCCGGGGAATCAATGCGAGCAAATGATGCCAAATTAGGTCCGGATAATCGGATTTTTGTGGGCGTTATGGACTACGCGGCAACACCGGGGTCGGGGTCCCTCTGGGCAATTAGCCGATCGGGTGAGAGCACCCTGTTGCGTGATGGCCTCTGTATTCCCAATGGAATGGGGTGGTTTGGCGATGAGTTCTGGTTTGTGGATGGTCCAACGCCGGAAATTCGCTGCTATCTGATGCGTGATGACGGGTTAGTGGATACCGGACGCTCTGTGGCAACACAGGGTGTCCCGGATGGGTTCACCGTCGATCGCGATGGGAATATCTGGGTTGCACTCTGGGGGGGGGAGGGACGCGTGGATTGTCTGACCCGGGAGGGCGTCACCCTGCAATCACTTCGCGTGCCGGCCCCGCACACCACCAGTGTTGCCTTCGTGGGGCAACACCACACGGAGGTCGCGGTGACAACAGCGCGATTCGGCCTCAGTGATCAGCAGCTGACGGAATTCCCCAGCTCCGGTGATGTTTTTTTCCACACCCCAGGAGCGACCGGCTCGCCAAGCTTCGATTCCTTCGGCAGCTAAAGTATCGGGCCTAGCCCTTGACGGAGCCCGCCGAGAGTCCTTCGGTCAATCGGCGCTGGAAGATGAGGAACACAATCAAAATGGGGATAGCCGTAATCACACTGGCAGCCATCAGGCCTGGCCAGTCGACACTGTAGGCATTGACATACCCCACGATTGATGCACTCGCGGGGTAGAGGGCGCTCTTGGTGAGGAGATTAATGGAATACACAAAGTCTCCCCAGGTCACCATAAACGTCAGGAGCCCGATGGTGATGGCACCGTTTCTTGTCAAGGGCAAGATGATGGACCAGAATTGACGGAGTCCCCCGGCGCCATCGACGGCGGAGGCCTCATTGAGCTCCCGCGGGATTGAGCGGAAGTATGGCCCGAGCAGCAGCAGCGCCCAGGGCAACAGCGATCCGGCCAGGGCGATTATGACACCCCACCGATTACCAATCAAACCCCAGAGCGCAAGGACGCGATAGAGCGGAATGATCACGGCTGCCTGGGGGAGCATTTGCAAGAACACCACAATAATCAGCAATGCTGAACTAGCAAAGGGGGAGAGCCGAGAGAGCCAATAGGCGGCTGGGAGACCAAAAGCCATAATCAGGGTGGTGGCGCCGAGAGCAATCACGGCCGAATTCCACAGCGATGGCCCATTGCCATAGACCACAAAGTAATCGACATAGTTGCTCAGGCTGTAGTCGGTAATCGATGCCGGCGATACCGAGGGGAGGGTTCCCGCTGTTTGCCCAGACCCTAAAAGAAGGAAAGCCAGTGGGGAGCCATATAAAACGATCATCAGGCTTGCCACAATGTACGCGGGAACACTGGGCCGGAAACGACGAGCTCTCTTTTTCATCGGTCTGACTGCTTTCCTAGGCTGCGGGTATAGGGCAATGCGAATATCAACACGGCGATGATGGTGACAACAGCAACTGTCGCTCCGCCGGAGAAGTCAGCCAGCTGGAACGCTTTGACGTAACCCAGCAAGGGGAGCGTGGTGCTGGCCTCGCCGGGCCCGCCACCCGTCATTACAAAGGTGAAGTCAAAACTTCGAACTGCCCAGGAGAGAAACAGAATCGAGAGGATATAGACGGTGGGGCTAATGGAGGGGAAGGTTATATTCCAAAACCGGGAGGCAGCCCCTGCCCCGTCTACTTCGGCTGCTTCCAGTTGCTCCTTGGGGACATCCATCAGTGCAGCTCTAAACACCACCGCCGCGAAGGGTAGGCCCACCCAGCCTGCGACGAAGGACACGGAGAGCAGCGGTAGCCATCCATCCAAAAGGAAGAATATGGGCTCGTCGATGATGCCAAGCCCGCGCAAAATCTCGTTCAGGGCACCGTCTTGGAAGAAAATGAACCTCCACGCTACTGCATTCACAATGGGGGGTAGGGCCCACATCAACACCATCAGGCCATAGGTGAAACCAAAGAACTTTGTTCTCTTCTCGAGAGCCATCGCGGCTGCTAGGCCACCGGGCAACGCAATAAGCAACACGATAAGTCCGAATACTGCGGTGCGGACCGCAATGTCGCCGAAGCTCGGGGAATTAAAAAGAGCTGTGTAGTTATCGAAACCCACATAGTCGCCACCCGTCAGCAAGGTCGCTGGGGTTACCGTCGCAAAGCTCATTCGAAAGAGTTCAAACATGGGGTAGCCAACAATGAAGAAGATAAAGACCGTTGCGGGCAGGACAAAATAAACTCGAGGCAGTCCGGTAGGGGAATTGAGCCTCTTTCGACGCCGTGGTGTTCGTGTGGGGGATGTCACTGTTGTCATCGTCTTACCCTTCTCCTCGTTTCACCATGAAGCCACCGTCAACAAATAATCCTGTGCCGGTCACGAAAGACGCGAGCGGTGAGAGGAGCCACACAACAGCGTTGGCGACATCGGTGGGGGTCGCCATTCTGCCGAGGTAATGCAATCGGGTGGCCATATCAACCAGCGCTTGCGGGTCATCAGAGGAATCCATGGCTGTTTGGGTGAACCCTCCCGATACCCAGCCGGGACAAACAGCATTGACGCGAATCTTGTGGGATGCCAACTCCCCTGCGGTGCCGTAGGTAAAGCTCAGGACTGCCCCTTTTGTCGTGGTGTAAGCAAACCCTTCATCGGATCCAATAAATGCAGAGACGGAGGACACATTCACAATTGCCCCGTGCCCGTGCTGTTTCAAATAGGGCACGACCACCTTGGTGCTCAAATATGTTCCCGTGACGTTCACGGCCATGATGTCATCCCAATCGGAGTGAGGCATTTCCTCGATCGGTCCCGTGCGAAGGATGCCGGCTGCGTTGACGAGCCCCGAGAGAAAGCCCCAGCTATCGGCAGCTCGGTCCACCGCACGTCGGAGATTGTCTTCATCAGTGATATCTACTACGGCACCCTGTGCCTCAACCCCGGCAGCGGTGAGCTCTGCCACCACCTTGTCTACCGGCCCGGCTGAAACATCAGCCACCAGAACTTTTGCGCCGGCGGCCCCGGCTTGGCGTGCGATTGCAGAACCAATCGACCCTGAGCCACCCAGGACAATAATCGCGTCAGCACCGAGATCTAGCGTGAGCAACGGACTCCTCGTATTCTTCGCTGAATGGAATGGATATCACGCTACCACTTCACATATCCACAAATCTAGTTGTATGATAAGTGGAGGCCGTGAAAATCACGGAGTGCATCTCTTGCGTCTTGCAACGACATGGAAAGGCAATTACATGAATATCGCACCGAAATGGTTGTTGGGGCTGGGTATTGCAGCACCAATGGCTTTGGTTCTCTCTGGCTGTGCACCCGCAGCCGAAGAGGCACCCGCACCTGCGTCGTCGCAGGACACTAGCAGTGCTGTTGAAGGTATTGATCCCAACATCGAGGCAACTCTCGTTATTTGGTATTACGACACCTCAGCAGGACTGGCCGACATTGATGCTCAGGTCGCACGATTCAATGAGCTCTACCCCAACGTCACCTTTGAGCTTGAGGACTCCCCCGGAGACCAGTTCCACGGCGCCAAGCTTCCCGCTACTGCAGTGAGCCAGGAAGGCCCAGACATCATCTGGTACAACCCTCAGTTCACGAAGTCACTTGCAGAAGCTGGCGTTTTGGCACCTCTGGATGACGAGTGGGCATCATTTGCTGATGCAGGCCAGTTCTCAAACTCCTTCCTGCACAGCGTTGACGGTTCCATTTATGGACTGAACTCGTATGTGAACCTCAACGCAATGTGGTACAACCAGGACCTGCTCGATGAGCTGGGCCTGAGTGTTCCCAAGACCCACACCGAGCTCGAGGCAGCCCTGGCTGCAGCGACCGCTGCAGGAAAAAACGGCTTCCAGTTCGCTGGAACAACCGGTGTTCCTGGAGAGTGGAACTCTCGTACCTTCTTCTCCGCGTATGGAGTGGGAGATTACGCCGACTACGACAACCCCAATGCTCTGAGCATGTTTGAGGCAATGAAGTCTTGGATCGACCAAGGATGGTTGAACCGAGGCAACTTGACCCTCGATCAGGGTGATGGTGTGAATGTCTTCCTTGAGGGCGACACACTGTTCTACCTGGGCGGAAACTGGCAGCTTGCTGCTTCAGAAGAAGCCGCTACCTTCAACTGGGGTGTCGCTCCAATGCCCGCAGGTCCTAACGGCAATGGCGCTGTCTACCTTGGTGGACAAGCCGAGGCTGTCGGTGCCTTCAGCACCAACAAGGCGCTTGCATGGGAGTTCCTGGCTCAGACCTGGATGAACAAAGAGCACGCCGTCTATCGTCTCGGCCTGGGGAGTATTCCTGCCCGCGCTGACGCTTTGGAAGGCGATGTTTCTGACAAGGTCAAGGCCTATTCAGCAGCCGCCCAGATTGGCATCCCTTTGCCATCTGACACCGAAGGAACCCTCGCAGTGGGAACCCTCTGGAGTGGTCTGATGCAGGGCCAGCTGACGCCGGAACAGGCCTTTGAGCAATCAAAGGCAGTTGCTGCTCGTCAGTAGTGCACTAACTAGCTAGAGGGGGAGAGCCCCGTCCCGCAGTCCACGATTGTGGGTTGGGGCTCTCTCCCTCCAGCACACTGTGATCGACCAGAGGGGACTTCCTGTCACCGGCTGGCTCCAATGAGCCGGTAATGCAGAGAAAGAACCGATAAAGTTTTGTGGAGGATAGAGGATTACATGGCGGTCAAACGCACAACGTTGGTGGGCGCAGCAGTTGATGAATTGTTGCATCTCATTGAAACCCGTCGGCTGTCGGCTGGGGATACTCTTCCTTCGACCCAGGAGTTAGCAGAAGAGCTGGAAGTGAGTCGCACTGTCGTGCGCGAAGCAATCGCCGATCTCGCGGGCCAGGGACTTCTTGTTCGACGTCAAGGGAAAGACACTGCGATTACGTTCCCTGATGCAGAACAATTTGAACGTTTATTGAGGCTTCGTTTTGCTCTTTCGGGCGCAAAACTGGATGAGCTCAGAGAATTTCGAGGCGTTGTTGCTGTTGGAGCCGCTCGCCTTGCTGCGGAGCGCGCCACGGTGGAAGACGATTCTGCGCTGCACCGGGTCATTGAATCAATTTCTCAGTTTGGGTCCGGAGAGGCTCTTGCAGAGCTTGACCAAAGATTTCACGCTGAGATTGCTCGAATGGCCAGAAACGATCTGGTTATCTTGAGCCTAGAAGGTATGTGGCCGCTCTTAGCCGAGTTGTCCGCTTTACAATCAGAGCTCTTGCGCCAAACAGGGGGAAGTCTGCCCGTTTTGGTCGATTCCTATCAGTCAGTCCAAGCCGCCATTGTTCGCCGGGATCCCGACGCGGCAGCACGCGCTATGGAGAAGCATTTGGGTCTTGTGGGAAGCTCTGGGGCCGAGAAAATTCCGGTCCAGCACTAGCCCCCATCTCGCTGCCCACAGCCCATCCATCACCATCTTGCCGGCAACCTTAGAACGCACCAGATTCCCCCTATGGGCCTGGTGACGCTTTAGCAGTCCTTGTCTTCTACTGGCCCATCGCCCAGGAAGTAGACAACCAGTGCATCGTTGATGCACTGGTTGTTATAGCTCGCTGCTGGGGCGTGCACATCAGAGTCAACAGAAACGAGCGCTGCCCCCAAAAGCTCTGCGGTGTCTTTGGCGAAATCAGAGGGGGTAACAGATTCAAAGAGCGAGCCAATTACGAGCAATTGGCGCCCGGAGTCATTAGCCGGGACGAAAGGGGTGGTAGGGGGGTCAGGTATAGCCAGGTCATCCAGTGCCAATTGATACCAACTAATTCCCTTTGGCGGGCCAAAGTACTGATAGCCACTGGCATCAGAGGTGAGCGCAGACCATAGCGGAGCTATCTCTCTAAACGAATCGTCAAAGGAGCGTTGCACTTCTTCGCTCAGTGGCGGCAGGCTAAAGTCCATCGTGTTCACGATCACCCGAATTTCATATTCGTTTGATCGAACGATGGTCTTAGCCTCAAGCGAGGGGCCCGCAAGAGTGTCTGAGTCATAGCCATCTAAATAGAAGGCCGTCTTCACGTAACCACTTGGGGGTCCCTTGCAATCGTAGATTGATAAAGCCCCTGCACACTGCTTGAGACACTCCGCGTCGCCAGCCGGAGGTTTGCCGAAAATGGCCCCCACAAGAACCACACAATTGAACAACAACTAACGATATTCACACAGGCCGTAGTTGCCCAGAAGCATGGAAAAATAGGGTTTGTCGATAAACAGGACCGCCCTTACAGGGGTTGTTAGCGGCCATGTCAAACTGCCCATAGGCGGCCACGGAACTGCCCACTGGTGGCCAGCAGAACTGCCCACTTCTTTTTCGCCCGACCGCGTCGTAGGCGGTTGGGGCCTCTTCCCGGGGTTTGATGACGGTGTCTAATCACACCAAATCGCCCAGGGAGAGGCCTTGCTATGAAGTTTGACGGAGAGATCATGGAAATACTTGCTGCTTACGATCTGACTGGATCGTTGCGTGCCACAGCTGAACTGACGGGCTGTTCCCATCACACGGTCGCCCGGCATGTCGCGGCCCGCGATGCCGGGAAGCCGATGGCCGAGCCGGCGTTCCGGGGCCGGGTCACTGACCCGTTCATGGACAAGATTGAGGAATGGGTCGAGGCGTCCAAGGGTAAGATCCGTGCCGACAAAGCCCACGAGAAACTTGTCGCCCTCGGCTACGCGGGTTCGGAGCGGTCGACCAGGCGGGCCCTCGCCCAGGTGCGGGCGGCGTTCCGGCTCGGTCATGCCCGGGTGCACCGGCCCTGGGTCACCGAGCCGGGTATGTGGCTTCAATATGACTTCGGGGACGGCCCGGTGATCGATGGCCGCAAGCTGGTGTTGTTCGTAGCTTGGCTGGCATGGTCGCGGTTTAGGATCGTGATCGCGTTGCGGGACCGGACAGCGCCCTCGGTGTTCGCCGCGTTGGACCGAACATTCCGCCTCCTTGAGGGGGCGCCGACGTATGTGTTGACGGATAACGAGAAGACGGTCACGGTCTCTCATATCGCTGGGGTTCCGGTGCGCAACCAGCAGACCGTTGACTTCGCCCGCCATTATGGTGTCACCGTGCTGACCTGTCAGCCGGCCGATCCGGCGTCCAAGGGCGGGGTGGAGGCGTCGGTGAAGGTCGCCAAAGCTGACATTGTGCCGAAAGACACCAATCTGCTGCCCGAGTACGGCTCGTTCGCCGAGGTCGAAGCGGCGTGCGACGCGTTCATGGAGCACGTCAATAATCGGGAGCACCGGGCAACCCGGCGCAAGCCCGCGGTGATGTTGGTCGAGGAGACGCCGAGGTTGCATCGCATCCCGCAGGCGCCCCACACAGTCGCGTTCGGCTTGTCGCGGAGAGTGCCAGATAACACGCCGATGGTCACGTTCGAGAACGGCCAGTACTCGGTTCCGGCGTTCCTGCTCGGCGCGGACGTCTTCGTCCGCGCCCACGGCGCCGGCACCGACGAGCAGGTGATCGTCGTCCATGTGGGCATGGATGGTCCGGTTGAGGTCGCCCGGCACCAGAGGGCCACTGCGGGGAGCCCGGCCATTGATGATGCCCACTTCCCGGACCATGTCGTGAAGGTCCCGGGTCAGTACACGATCAAGGCCAGAAGCGCTGCGGAGGCCGAGTTCCTCGGGATCGGTTCCGGCGCCCACGCCTGGCTACTCGAGGCCGCAGCTGCCGGGACAACCCGGATGAATATGAAGATGGCTGACGCGGTGGCGTTGGCGAAGATCAGCGGCACCACCCAGGTCGATGAGGCCCTCGGCGCGGCTGCCACCTACGGGCGGTTCGCGACCGGTGATCTTGCCTCGATCCTCGGCGCGGGCGCCCTGCGGACCACGACGCACAAGGCGGACGAGGCCACATCCCTGGCCCAGGGCACGAGTGGCTGGGCCATGATCGGGCAACCGGTCATCCCCATCATCGAAGTCGTCGCCGTTGACGACACGGCCGACAACGACCTGGAGGAAACCGTATGAGCGTCACAGCGACTGCTGCCCCCGCCCTGCCGGCCGAGTTGGAAGCGTTGATGCGGCAGTTGAAGATGCCCCACGCCCGGGCGTTGGCGCCGGAGCTGATCGCGACCGCGAAAGCACAACGTTGGGAGCCGGTCGAGATCATCAAGGCGCTCTTCGTGGAGGAAGTCGCCGGCCGGTCCAGGTCCATGCTTACCACCCGTCGGAAAGCCGCCGGCTTCCCGACGGGGAAAACGTTCGACACTTGGGACGAGGCCGCGTCCTCGATCCCCGCGCCCACCCAGCAGGCGTTACGGACCTTGGAATGGATCGGGCGGAAGGAGAACGTCGTCGTCTGCGGGCCATCCGGCACCGGGAAGACGTTCTTCCTCGAAGCCCTCGGCCAGCAAGTCGTCGAGGCCGGGATGCGGGTCGCGTGGTTCCGCCTCGAGGACCTCGGCGCCCTGGTGCGCGCCCACCGCTCCGATGACTCCGTCAGTCGGGTAGTCGCCCGCATCCTCCGCGCCGATCTAATTGTGGTCGACGATATTGGCCTGCTCGAAGTGGGTGCGGACGCGGCTGAGGGGCTCTACCGGCTCGTCGACGCCGCCTACGAGAAACGGTCCATCGCGGTGTCCTCGAACCTCCACCCGTCGGGCTTTGACGAGCTCATGCCCAAAACCCTCGCGACCGCGACCGTCGACCGTCTCCTCCACCACGCGCACGTCTGTCAGACCTCGGGCGACTCGATCCGGCTCACCCAAGCCCTCGCCGGGAAAGGAGTCACCGCGATGAACTAAACGAGCACACCCCGCACGGCCAACGCCACCAAACCCCAGGTGGGCAGATCTGTTGGCCGCGTGTGGGCATTTCTGCTGGCCGCCCGTGGGCAGTTTGGATTGGCCATTGACACCGGAGCGGGGCTTACTCAGTCGATGTCACGGAAGGGCAACTGCCTAGACAACGCCGCCATGGAAGGGTTCTTCAGTCACCTGAAGGAAGAATGGTTCCGTATCCAAAAACCAGCGACGCTCCCCGAATTCCATGCGGGACTAACGGAATATCTAGCTTGGTGGAACGCCGTGCGCATGGGACTGATGCAGGTTA
>Ga0208646_1000833_pt1 | contig 17458 bp, 27 predicted proteins | sample AntAceMetag02UK8_FD_184762 | JGI IMG/M metagenome (GOLD analysis project Ga0208646, IMG submission 184762) | Saline lake microbial communities from Ace Lake, Antarctica - Antarctic Ace Lake Metagenome 02UK8 (SPAdes) (version 2) | ecosystem: Environmental > Aquatic > Non-marine Saline and... | reverse complement strand
TTGTTTTTGTCTTGGGAATCATAATCGGAAAATTTAGGAGTTTAAAACCATGACTTACCCAACAACAATTCCCTCCTTTCTGCTGGCGGCAGCCAGCCAGATCACCCCGTGCAAAAAAAGTAATTCTGCCAACAAAGGAAAAATCGGATGACCTACCCGAATGCTATTCCCGCGTTTCGAGACGCGCTGCTGGCCTATGAGCCTGACGCAGATCAGTCCGAGGCGATTTATGGCGCACAGCAACAGGGGTCGATTGTCGTGTGCTGCGTCGATACATTCAGAGCGCTGCGCTCGGTAGAGGAGCTATCTCAGGCCGGGCTGTCGCTACTGCTTGGATCAGCCTACCTGATTGCATCGGGTGGCTGGCATGGACTCGCAGGTGAGGCGACCACGCTCGTAGGGCTTCGGGCCTCGGAACTGATTCCCGAAAATCCGGCGGACCCAGTGGTTCCGGAATGACGCGTTTGACTGCCTGAACGAGTTTTGCAGGAGAGAGTGATGATGATTGAAGTGCCGCAACATTTGCGCGCCTCTATGGTGCGTCAGGACTTCACGGCGGAGTTCCTGAACAGCGTGGGAAATGACCCGTCAGTGCGGCCCTATATCGGCAACCCTGATAGCGGTCCGGTTGATGTGTCTAATTTGCTGGATACGTCTGTATTCCTCGTCACCGATCATGGCGGGTTCGTATTTCACAAACTCAATCCGGGCTATTACTGCCTGCACACGATGTTCTTGCCTGAAGGGCGGGGAAAGCATGTTGCCGCCGCCGCCCGTGATGCGTTCATGTGGATGTTCTGCCGGACGGACGCTGAGGAGATTGTGACGTATTCGTCAAAGGCCCGGCCGGGTTCCAGACCGCCTCGTTCGATGGGGTGGCGCAACTGGTACGAGGCCAGGGAATATGATGGCTACCGTCTTGCCTTGATGGACTGGGCCAGCAATGCGCCGGGCCTGCCTGCATGGGGCGAATGGTTCCACCATACACCTGAGGCAGCCAAGACCGAGCAGGGAAGCCCTGTGCCTGTGCCTGCCCATGAGCATGATCCGGCGAACGACAGGTTTGCGGGCATGGCGACCGCGATGTGCTTCCATAACCAGCCTCACAAGGGCGCCTACCATTACAACAAATGGGCGCAGGTCGCAGGCTATGAGTTGATGTGTGATCAATCGGAACCCTCGTTCCGGAAACTAATGAATGCAGATATTGAGGTGATGACATGCCAGTAATAGCAGCGATTGCAGCCGCGCCAATAGCTTCAGCAATTGCCGGATCGGCAGCTGTAGGAGCCGGTGCGTCAATCTACGGTGCCAGCAAGCAAAGCGACGCCGCGAAGAAGGCTGCTGCGGCGCAGAAGCAAGCGTCAGACCAGTCCCTCGCTCTCCAAAAGGAAATCTACTACGACCAGCGCGGCCTACAGCAGCCCTACTATCAGGCGGGCCTACAGGGCCTCTACGGTGAGTCCGGCGTCATGGACCTGCTCGGCAAGGGCGGCGGCGGTGGTGGTCAGCCGAACGCGCTAGCGCCACAACAGCAGACAGGCGGCCAGCCAAACTATGCCAGCGGTACTTATGGGCAGGCACCGATCGGGCAGGCGGCACCTCAGAGCGGAAACAACTGGCAGGGCTATCTGGATGCAAACCCTGATGTGAAATCGTATTTTCAGAGCAATCAGGCGGCGCTGTCCAAGTTCGGCGGCGACATGAACAAGGCGGCTGAATACCATTACAACACATACGGCAAGAACGAGGGCCGCCAAGTCCCGCAATACCAGCCGCAAGCCAACGCACTCGCACAAACGACAGGCCAGGTTGGACCGGCTGTACAGGTCGGACAGGATGGCGCATCGCAGCAGGGACCGAGCGGAACACCAGCGCTTGAGACCGGGCCTTCCGTACAGGTTGGCGTTGACGGCGCATCGCAGCAGGGACCGAGCGGAACACCAGCGCTTGAGACCGGGCCAACGGAAGGGCCAATGACCCAAAGCCTGCGCCAGACGCCGGGATACCAGTTCATGCAGGACGAAGGCAGGCGCGCGATCGAGAACAGCTTCGCCAGCCGGGGCAAGCTGCTGTCTGGTTCAGCCATGACAGCCCTGCAAGACCGATCAATGGGCGTTGCTGACCAGAGCTATCAGCAGAGCGTGAACAACAATTTCAACCTCGCCAATCTCGGCATGGGCGCAGCAGCCCAGATGCAGGGCGCAGGCCAGAACTACGCCAACGGCGCATCGAATGCCCTGATGAATGCAGGCAACGCGCAGGCCAATGGCTACATTGGGCAGGCCAATGCGTGGAACCAGGGCGCGCAGGGCGTCGGGAACGCGCTGATGGGCGGGGCTGGCATGTATGCCGGCTATAAGGGCTGGGGTGGCGGAAGTGGCGGAACGCCTGCGACATATACGCAGGGAACCTTTAATCCTATGTATGGAGTCTGAACTATGCCAACATTTTTCGACCCCAATCAAAGTCTCAACGCCTTCGCTTCCGGCGAACAGATGGGCGGAGCTATCCGCAACAAGCAGACGGCTAACGCTTTGGCCCCGATGGTGGCGAGCGGCGATTATGAAAGCGCTATGGCCTATGCGGCCTCACGCGGCGATCTGGCGATGATGGATTATGTCAGGCCGCAGGCAGAAGCTGCGAAGTCCAAGGCGCTGAAGCAGGGCCTTGGTAACGCGCTCGCATCGGGTGACTTCAAGGGCGCAACGGCTCAGGCATTCGGCGCAGGTGAGATCGATACCGGCATGGCGCTCTATGGTCATCAGCGCACGATGAAGGCGGACGAAATCACTGACCAGAAATCCGGCATTGCTTACCTCATTTCGAACACAGACGCTCTAATGCAAATACCCGAAAATGATCCGCGCCGAGCAGATGAAGCCATGCGGATCATTATGGACAGCCCGTATGGCCAGGATCCGAACGTTGTCAATGCTGTGCAGTCGGCAATTGCAGACGGCATGCTGACGGATATTGAACTGAAGCAGTTCCAGAAGAGCCTTCTGACGCCAGCGCAGCGGATCGAAGGCCAGCGCTACGATGCTGAGCAGGAATACACGCAGGGCCGCGATAAGGTTGGCGACGATCAGTGGAAAATGGAGTACGACCGCAAGCTAGCCGCTGACCGGGCCTCCGCAAGTGCCGCTTCTGCCAAAGCCGCAGCGGGGGCGAAGTTTGGTGTGACGCCCGTTTATGGCCGCGATGCAAAAGATAATCGCGTTCTTATCCAAACATCCGACACGGGTGAAATCAATCAGGCCGAACTGCCGGAAGGCGTGACGCTGGAGGACGACCGCTACAAGTCCAGCCAGCGCGCACTCGGAACGGCTGAAGGCAAGAAGGCGGCATACCAGACCGAAGCGGGGATGAAGGTTGTGGCAGCAGAGGAGGAGTTTGCAAGGGTTTCATTGTTAATCGACAGCGCGATTGAGAAGACGGGCGACGGAAATACAGGCTTCTTCGGGCAGTTCAAGCCGAGTCCGGACCTTGATGCGATGCTGGAGACAATCGAGGCAGGCACAGCGTTTAACACGCTGGTTGACCTCAAGTCGCAAGGCGGCACGCTCGGAGCGCTTTCGGAAATGGAATTGCTGCTTCTGAAAGTCAAAATTGCCAATGTTCGCCGCTCGCAATCCCAAGAGCAGCTTGATGCCAATTTGGAAATACTGAAACTCTCGATGGCTAATTCGCTGGATCGCCTCAAGCAGTCCTATGAATCCGACTATGCGAATGGCGCATATGAACAACTTTCACCAGCCCCCACGGCATCTGGAGGGAGCCCTCCTGTCGGACCTTCTGGCCAGCCAGTCCCAGATGGCTTTGAGTGATCAGCAAAAACCGGGGGGCGGCATTTCGCCTGACGGTCCGGGTGTCTGTTCGCACGGTTGTGGCCCGAAGAGCGCCTGGATGTCAGACCTTATCTCTGCCTGCTCGCGGCGCAGGTCATAAACAAACCACGCCAGCGCAATGCACATGAGAAACGCCACGACCGCAGTGATGGATCGCTGGTCAACGCGCCTTTCAATATCTTCCGCCCATTCGTGCGGGTTTTCCGAACGCTTTGCGCGCTCCTCATTTCGTAATTTTTTGATCATCAAGCCCATAGGTCTGCCATGAGTGAACCCGTTTACAAAGTGAATCCGCAAACCGGTGATGTTGTCAAGGATGACGGCAGCGGTTGGAAGCCGGTTACTAGCGCAAGAAACAAGCAAACCGGCCAGATCGTCGTGGACGAAGGAGGTGGCTGGGGGCAGCTTGTGCGCTCTCAGGACGGAAGCTGGTCACTTTCAAACCAATCGACTTCCAACCCGCAGGCGCCCGAATCTGCAGTGCGCGCGCGGGGAGCGATGGATGCGGGGCTTCCGATAGATAAGGGCGACCTGAACACACTGACCCGGCCAAACTTTCAGCCGCTGACGCCCGCCCAGCAGGCTTTCGCTGAAACGCCGCAGGCCCGGTTCCAGCAACAGCAGTTTGAGGACCAGCGCCAGCGTGAGGGCGAGGCCGTCCGCGTACCGGACAGTAACCTGAAGGAGCGGTCCCTGATGGCCGTTAATGGCCCCACGTGGGGCAACGCGCCGCGCGTTATGGCTGGAATGCAGACGGTCGGCGCGCTGGCTGCTACGCCTTTTGTCGAGGGCGACATTATTGACCAAAAGGGAATTAGTGGGGCCAGCCAGCAATTCCTTGAAGATGCCCGCGTGCATCAACGCAGGGCGCGTGAGGAGCGGCCCGGCGAAAGCCTTGCGCTCGAAATTGTTCCGGCCATTTTCCAAGGTAAAACCCTGCTGGATGTCGTGGGCAAGAAACTTCTGCCAAAAGCAACGGCCCTGCAAAACACGGCGCGCGTTGTCGGAACGGGCGCGGTTGGCGGTGCAACTTATATGGCATCGCAAAACGAAAGCGGCACGCCGGAAGGCGTTTTGTCGGATGCCAAGACAGGGACGCTTTATGGTGCGGCAGGTGGTGCGGCGTTTAAGGGTGCTGAGATGCCCGCCCGCCTTGCCTATCGCTCCGCAAAAACAGGCGTGGCTTCTATTTCAGATGCGCTCCAGTCAGCCTTGGGAAGAGTCGGCACGGCGCGAGACAAGGTGGCCGGAGAGGTTGCTATTGCTGCCGTGAATCGCTCCGCAGACCGCGCCGGGTTGACGATGGATCAAATGCTCGATCTCGTAAAAAAATACGAGGGAAAGCCCGCTGTTCTGGCGGAGGTGATTGGGCAGGATTCCATTAACGCCCTGACGGCCCTTACCCGTGGACTAGGTAAAACATCACAGAAGGCGCAGGACATTATCGAGGAGCGCGCATACGGCTGGTATGACCGCGCCAAGGGAGACATTGAAGATGCAACAGGCTTTGTGCCCGGCCAGGTTGACCAGATCGTTGAAGAGGGAATGGAGGCTGGCCGCGAAAAAGCGCGACCATTCTATGAAAGTCTATTTGGTCAGTTCAAGGATGTGAAATCATTTCCTGAGTCGCTGAAGAGGGTGAACCGCCTGCTTCGGTCTCCGGGGATGGAACGCCATAAGCAGTTGGCAGAAGAGGCCGTCCGCAACGCTTCGGCAAAACGAAATATTCCGCTGTCGAAAATGTCCAAGATGGAATATTTCGATCTCATCAAGCAGTCCCTTGATGACGCCATTGATTCGGCTGTCTCCAAGGGAGAGAACCGCACGCGGATTGGTGAAAGCGTGCGGGATCTGACGGAACTGAAAGGCGAGTTTGTCAAGGAGCTGGACCGTTTGACGAACGGCGCCTATTCGGTAGCGCGTGACGCAGGCGGTGAGGCGCCGCGTCTGCGTCAGGCGGCAGTAGCGGGGCAAAAGGCTTTCGGTGCTAAAAATCCGCGCGTTGTCGAGCAAACTGTCCAGGAAACGACGCCCGAAGCCTTACCAGCCTTGCAGGCGGGCATGGCCGACGACCTCGCAACACGCATTGACAAAGGGTCTCTGATTCCGGGTCGCTTCCGCCGTCCTGATGTTGCAAACAAGACCCGCGCTGTCTTTGGCGAAGAATCTGGCAGCCAGCTCATTTCAAAGATGGACGCAGAGGCCACTTTGCGCGAAACGGGTGCCCGCTGGGCGCCCCGAATGAATAGCGTGACCGGCACCGTTATGGAGAGCGGCCCAACACAAATGGGTGACGACCTCGTGAATGCGGGCATGAACATACTGACCGGTAACAAGTTGGGCCTGTTTCGGCAGGCAATCAACTTCGCTCGCCAGCGTGGCTTTTCCCAGCGCCAACTGGATTCCATCGGTGACTTGCTTTTGTCGGACCCGGCAGATGGATTGCGTCGGCTTGGCCGTATGCGTCCCGATGGCTCGCCAAGCATAGGCGGGCAGGCGGCGCGGGCACAAAATGCGCTTGCGCCGTCGTCTGGTGGCGCATCGGGTGAATTGACGCCTCAAGGCACGGGCAACGCGCTTGCGCCTAGAGGCCCCGTTCGCGGGGCTGGCGTAGGCAAGGGCACTCGCACAGCAGACCTTGCCGCCATTGGCGCACTGACGACTGCTCCGCCTGCGAAAGCCGATACGGGCGATGGTTCTGCCGAACTTCAGGCTGTCAAAGATCGCGTTTCGCAGATAGAGACGACAGCCATTCCAGAACTCCAGGAACAGCGTGATGTTCTGCGAGACCCAAATAGCGATCCTGTTGAGAAGCAGCGCATTTTGCTTCTGCGGGGATATCCCCTTGGCACAACCGGCCCAGCCGGGGACGGCGTAGATGGCGTTATAGGAACAAAAACCAGAGACGCAATTATTGCCGAAGCAAAGAAAATTGAAGGCGAGATCGGCGGCGCACAAGAGGAACTAAACCTTGCGCGCGATAGCGTTACCCAGCTTGAAATGCGCGCGGCGCAGGAAAATGCTCAATCAAGCCGTGGCAACGAACTCTTTGGCAAAGTATCGCCTTGGGTAGGCACGGCGGCTGGTATTTACCTTGGCTACAGAACACGGGGGGGGGCTGTTAAAAAGTCGAACATTGTGGCCAGGGATGCGGCTCGAACGGCGAACGCTTTGCTAAATTCCAAATCGGTAACGCGCGGTGTTAATGCGCCTCGGTCTGCTAATACCAGAGCGGCAAACCTAAACGATTTCTGGCGTCAGGGTGGGGCGGGTGAAAACGTTCCGTTCACAACAACCACAACAGGGAAAAACCAAGGGAAATTTCGAGCCCGCCCAAATGCGGCAGAGCCGTCTGCACTGTTCCCAAGCCCCCCCAGGTTCAATTCTCAGGATGCCGCCATAGTGGGCACCGGCCTTGTCGAAGGAGGCGTGTCTCATCTGGGTATGAAGGATCAGGAGCGTAAAATAAAAGAAGCCAAGGCCGACGTTGAGAAATATGCCGCTGCGGGTGACGTAGCCGGTATGCAAAGGGCCTTAAAGAAGCAACAAAGCGCGGAAGTGATGCATTCAATGTTCGTGATGGCTCGAAATGCGGGCCTGTTGTTGTCGGTGTCAAGGGTGACGGCAGGTCTGAAAAAACCTTACGCAAAACCTACGCCAGACATTGCCGCAGCAGAGCGTGAGCGCGCTCTAGTTCTTCAGTCGATGAAGAAATAACTCTGACACGCCGGACGCGCCTACTAGTAACAGGCTTGTCCAAACAGGCAGCATATCAGAACCAACAAATGTACCGTCACCAAGCGGAATCAGGGTTCCTACGCCAATAGCGAGAGAAACTGAGCTTAGTCCGCTCCAGAACTTCATAATCGACACAGCAGGACTCCTAATGAAAAACGAACAAATAGCAGAAGCCATTTTTGCCGCACTTGAGCAACTTATGCAAGAGGCGGGCCCGGAATGGACGCTCGAATTTATTAATGCCGGTCTTGCCGAATCTGGCAACGGCAGAGCCAGCCCCCCCAGCGGCAACAGGAAGCAAGTCAGCAACGCGCTCGCGTCAGAAGGCGCACGATGAACGCCAACCCTTCACTGTTCCGATACCAAGCCATCGGCCACAAAGGCCCCGTCTCCGCGCTTATCGCGTTCCGGCAGGGCAGGGCACCGGCTGTGATCTATTACGACCCTGATCTACGCACCCCAGCCCGCAACCCCGCGCGAACCGATAGCGTAGGCCGGGTGAACCTCTACATGAACGCAGGCGAGTCCTATGAGGTCACGGTGCAGTTTCCAGACGGGACCACTGACCAGTTCATGCACACAGCGGTTCCAATGGGCAGCGTGGAGATTATCCGCGAACCCGCGCCGGAGCCTGTGACGGTTGACCGCGTGGTGCACCAGGACAGCCCTGAGACGCTGGCAGAGCTGGAACGGTTGCGCGGCATCGAGAAGGAACACGCGCGGTCTGTGCTTATGGCAGGACTGACAAAGCTGGAAGACGCCAAGGCGAAGGTCGATGCGAGGGGAGCTGTGCCAGAGGAAATCGCGAACCTTATCCGCACAGGCGAAACCTACGAGCAGACCAACACGCGCCTGCTTCCGATTTACCGTGAAGCGCAACACCATAAAGAGCGGGCAATTGAACACGCCAACAAGACCGAGCGCGTCCATTGGGAAGACAAAATCCGCAAGCTGGATCTGGCGATGCACTGGATGCACGGGCGGCTGATCGAGACTGTATAACGCGAGGGCCGGGGCATGGCCGAAGACGATCTGGTGACCCGCATTACGCTGGTTGAACGCACAATGATTTCACGCGAGGCGCTGGTGGACCGTGAAGAGAAACTTCTCTCAAGGTTCGAGGAACTGCTGAAGCGGGACCGTCAACATGCTTCTGAAGAGCGCAAGCACGAGTTCAAGATGTACGGCCACGAGACGGCTGAACAGCTTCGCACATGGTCTGCGAAAATCCACATGGAGCGCGATGAAATCCTTGAGAGGCGGGACGCCGAACGCGCCAGGGAAGCGGCAGAAGCCGCAAAAAATACGATACCAACACAATCACCGCTCAGGACATGGCTGGTCGCCAACTGGATATGGGTTGCCTGCGTTGGCGTCCTTGTTGTCGTTCTGAGGCCCGATCTTGCCACCGCTGTTGTGCGGCTGGTGATGTAGCAAAAACAGGCTGGGTATTCACATGGATAAGCACGATATCGCCAACGGGTTCCGTTGGGTGCGCGACGAGGCAGGCGCATTCCTGTCCACGTTCTGGATGATCCTGGCGCTTTACGGGCTGGGCATGTGGCTGGTCTGGTCATTTTTCCAGATCGATGCGCAGTTTAGCAGGCCACTTGCAGGCGATATTATCCCGCCTGAAGTGACGCAGCATCTGGCATGGGCTGTGCGCGGGTTCTCTATAATCGTGGGCATGGCCATAATCTGGTGCCATCGCCACGAAATGCCGAAATTCCGCAACCTGCTGGCCGTTCTGGGTGCCATCGCAGCAGTGCTACTGTTCCTTCACGCTTACGGCGTGGCGGCTAAAATCATGAAGGGCCAATACGCTAAGGCCGATGTGATTACCGAAGTGCTGGACGTGAACACGATTGGCGTCTCTGAGCAGATTGCCACGCTCCAGGGTGCAAAGGCTGAATGGCGCGCTGACACGGCTTTGGTGGTCGCATCTAACCAGGCGGCAATCCAGAACATCACGAGCGATGGCATTAACAATGATGATCAGGCTGACACGTTCCGCGCTGCCAATACTGCCGCTCAATCGCGCCTCTCAGCCAAGATAGATGAGGCCGATGCCAAGATTGAGGCGTTGCAGGCTGCTTCGCTGGTAACGAAAGAGACGGCCACGACCGACGCAAAGATGGTTGATGCGTTCAACCCGCTATTTGTGCTCATGGCAAGGGTTAGCGCATGGACGTGGAACCCTGACATTGAGCCGCCTTTGACGCATCAATTCGTGAGCGGCATCCTGTTTTTCACGCTCTTTTTTGGCTTCGGTGAAATGCTGATGATGACCCTGTTTACGGTCGCATTTGCAATGCTTCTTGTGGCGCGTGAACAGGCCCTTCTGGCCCGGCCCAAGCGGCAGTATTCGGCAGACGTTCCTGATGGATACGTTGACCTGCGCATGACCGAGGAGGAATGGGCCGAATACGAGGCAGCCAAGAGCGTTCACGATAACATCAAGGCCGGCGTACAGAAGGGCGTTCGCACCCGTCGCAGGGGCAAGAAGATCAGGGAAGGCGCTGAATATTCCCGTGAAGTGGTCGAGATATTCCTGAAGCGCCGGCGCAATGGCGAGACAATGGACAACATCCTCCACACGCGCGGCCTGACGCTGGGCGAGTTCACCGCCACCTATGACAAATACATCCAGAACGATGACGAACGCGAACTGCTGCTGGGTGAGTATGATGAGGCGTTTGAAGACGAACCGATCGATGAAGACGAGATGGCCAACGGCTTTGACCACGACGAGCCAAGCGATGAAGGGGTTGAAGACGATGATGCAAGTGTCGGCGCTAGGAATTGAGCTGATCCGCAAGGCCGAAGGGTTCTGCCCGTCTGCCTATATCTGCCCGGCTGGGTTGGTGACGATCGGTTACGGCAACACGACTTGGGAGGATGGCGAGCCTATCCACCTTGGCGACGAGATTGACGAGGCTGCCGCTAAACAGCTTCTCTGGTCTTACGTCAGGAATGAAGTTGAACCTGCGATGGATCGGCTGATCAAGGTGCCGCTTCAGCCCTGCCAGCGGGATGCATACGCCGGATTTTTGTTTAATTTCGGTGAGACGAAAGCTGCAAACTACACCCTGACCCGCCTAATCAACGAGGAAGCTCCCACAGCGGAAATCTGTGATTGGTGGGTGAAGTATCGCGTAGCCAGCGGAAAGCCTCTCCTTGGCCTCTACAGGCGACGTTTGGCCGAAGTGCTGATGTGGAACGGCCTGCCAACGGACAAGGCATGGAATGCGACCACAAGCACAACCTGGCGCGATCTGGTGGGAGTCCCTGCCTACACGCCTATCAAAGCTGAACCCGCCCCCGCTGCCCCAACCCCCAAACCAGAGCCTAAACCAATGCCCCGCACCCTGACCCTGCCAGATGAATGGGACACGATGACAGCCGCCCAGCAGACCGCCTGGCTGAACACTGGCGAGTTTATCGCGCTGGGTGGCACTGTAGGCGAGCCGATCAAGGCCGCTCCGCTGCCGGATGCTGCGAAAGCGCCCCTGACGGTAACGAAAAAGGTGATCGAGACGCCTAAGCTTGTGGATGCATCTAGGCCTAAGCCGATGGAAACCAGCCAGACGTTCAAGGGCCTGTCCAAGCAAGATAGCGGCCGTGAAACTGCGCTCATCGGTGGTGGGCTGGCGACGGTAACAATGGCCGCGCCCGCGGCCAAGGAGCTGACCGGCTTTTTCAAAGCATATGACATGCAGACCATCCTGATCGCTGGCGGTACATTCGCTGGCATCCTGCTCATCATTGGCGGGTGGCGCTGGTGGGCTGGGCGCATGATTGCTTACGAGGGTAGGCAAAAAGCAGAGCAGCCGAAAGTGTAACCATGCCCCTAGGATACCCGTTTTATCTCTGGCTGAAAAACAACCCAGCCGCCCAATGGGCGCTAGGGATCGGCGCGGCCATCGTCGGCTTTTTCATGTGGCTCGCAATTCACGATAGGCGCGTTCGAAAAGAGGCCAACGCCAAGGCCGAGAAGAAAGCACAGAAAACCGCAACCAAGGAACTCCAGAAGCTAGAGGAAAAGGCAGATGAACGTATTGAGAAATCCCGCAAGATTGCTGACGCTGTTGATGACGACGTGTACTCTGACGGCGTGCCAGACGACACCGGACGCTTCTTATTCAGTGACTAAGGAAGCCATGGAAAGCGCAGTCAGGATCGAGCACAAGACGCTCTGTGAAATTACGCGCCCCGTGGAAATCAGCCGAGCCGCCTTTGATGGAAGCCCTCTCGAAGCACGGTTGAAGATGCGCAAGGATGTCGAGAAGTGGGCTGCTGAATGCGGCGATAGTGTCTGATGGCCGTTCAGGTAACCAGACCCGCCCCCAAGCGCCGCGCATCCCCGCCCGGAAAGCCTCGCGTTCGCAAGCTGGGGTTTAAGCCGTTCCGCGATAAGGCGTTCGCGCGTATTCGGATACTGAAGGGCGAGACGTTCGCAGGCCAATTTTATCGCTGCCTGATCCTGGTGGTGTTCCTCGGGTTTTCTGGCATTGGTGGCGTCTGGCTTGCCCGTGAGGCTGAGCACCGTGGCGAGGTTGCTCTTGCCGCCTACGATTTCTGCTCTGATCCGCGCCCTGTAAGTCATGCCTCCGCCTGTTCTGGCGAGCGGGACGGGTTCGGGTGCCTCGCCAAGATAAATGACCGCAATCGCACGTTTGTCAGGATATGCCACCCTGAAGCCCTGCGCAGCTAGCCCTAGTCTCGCCACGATTTCCCACTACATAGAGACTGCGAAGCGTCACCAGCTGCCCAGCCCAAGACGCCTAGCATGGCCCCCGGCATGACCCTTTACAGGGACGAGTCGGGGGCTTTTCTCATTGGTCGGCGGCTTTTCGTATGCGGTCATATTCCTCTTGAGTAAAATATATCTCTGTCTCTGAGAGCGCATCCAGTGCCGCCTTCATCGACCGAAAGAAACTGTCAAAATGATCCATGTCACGCGGGAAGAGGGTGAACGTTATCGTAGGTTGATTACCTATCACGTCAGCGTATCTGTTGGGCATGAAGTGACCGCTGAAAACGATGCGCGGTTTCCAGCGTGGCAAAGCACCTCCTGATGAAAACTCCACCCTGTGCGGCTTTACGGCAGCAGTTGCGCGGCGCTTCAACTTGGCCAGATACGGCCTGCATTCTTTCTCCATCTTCTCTTCGTGTCGGTCATAATTCCATGATGCCCTTTTCAGGCGCACCAGTTCCGATGCGTCATAGTTCGCGTAAAACTCAAATGGGTCCGTGACAGACATCACTCTTCCTCTCTCCTTACTAGGTGCAGTGGTGCACCTGATTAAACGGTTCACTTGGTATCCCCCTTCGCCAGCCGACGAGCAGCAGCTACATCGCGCCCCTCATCGACCGCTGAGAGCAGTTCGCTGGGAAGGTTGCCTTGGCGGGCTTCTGCTTCAAATACTGCGATGATAAAAGTGGCCTCTATCATTGCGCGATTTCGGTTGGACACAGTGCTGCTATGCCACGCTGCAGGATCGTTATATCTACGCTCCAGCCATTGCCGCGCCAGTTTCTCCCGAAGCGCGCTCATTCTGAGGGCTCCGATAAAAACAGATCATGGAGTAATGCATCGACATCCCAGCCGATGCGCTCCTCCAGCCACAATCTAAATTCAGCGACAGCGTCGTCAATTGAGAGCGATCCCATGCCTGCGACCGGAGGATGGAACCGGGCTTTCGCCGCCAGCTTTTCACGAAGCGCGCTCATTCTGAGGCCCCCTGAAGGTTTACGTTAGGCCTGAAAAATGAACCGACAAACGCCGCCAATCCGCCCGTTTGCCAAGCCTCAAGAGGCCAGCCGGTTCCTGTCATTAGCGCAGCCCATGTGTCACCGAGAACTGCACCGAAGATAAGCCCTGACAGCACCCCCGCCCCAATATCGAACACACTCATTATGGGCACCAGCACTATAAGGACTGTGCTGGCCGCGATGTGGTAAAAAATCTTTCCGTAACTCATCGTCTTCTACCTTCCTTACTCAATGGGCTGACATAGCCCTCGGGTTTTGGTTGAAATCCACGGCCATGAATGGACGAGCCGCCACGCCTTGACCGTTTGTCCGCCTGCGTCTTGCCCTGCTCAATCCGGCGAACCTTGGCGCGGTCAGGGGCTTCCTTGCGGGTCTTCTCTTTGGAACAGTCCGAGTCCCAAAGCGCTCGGTTTTCAAGGTCATTGGCCCCTCCTGAAAATAGCGGGTTGAGGTGCTCGTCTGTGATCTGGCGAGGCTTCTGGAAGTCCAGCCGCTTGCCGCATCCGCATCCGCAGCGACCGTTCTGGTCCAGCGCGATGCGGGCGAATTGCAGCTTGGTCAGCGGCTTGCGCTCACTCATAACCGGACTCCAGTACAGAGCTTAGCCACAGGATCGCATCACCTATCCGCAGGCCCGCTGCCTGATTGCGGCGAAGCGCCTGCAACGCCTTCTGCGCAGCCGCTTCCAGCGCAGCCACACGCTCTCTCTCTGCGAGAAGGGCGGATAGGAGGGTGGCACGGTCGGCGTGGGCATCTTGACCAATAAAGTCCCACGGACCCTTGTTGCCATTAGAAGCCAAATATTTCACCATGTCCTCATGCCGTTCCCTGATCGCCTCAATCTCTCTCTCATCAACCATTCTCATTCTCCATGTGTTCGTGTAGATCCAATCCGTGCTATCCAACCCGTGACGATGCCCGCGCATTTGACTGCTCTGTTCGCCAAGCCTCGACGATTGCATTCGCAGCGGATCGACGGTCGCGCAGCTTGTAGTCCATCTCCGCAAGCACTCGTTTCTGGTCGAGGTGGTTCTCGTAGGTGTCGTGAGCCCTTGCCCATGTTTCCCGTGAGGCTGCTGACTTCAGATCGCTTGGTGCGTCGTTTGTCAGCTTCGCCAGGACAACCTTGTCCAGATCGGACATGTGTTCATGCGCGGCCCTTGCCTTCGCGGCTTGGCTCTCCCTGTCAATCAGGATGTCCATTGCCCATTCGAGTTGCTTGTCGGTGATCATTTGGATTTCCTGACTGGCTGGGTGAGGATGCGGGAGATGGGCCACCCCATGCGGACGCGCCCATAAATTACGTTTGGCTTCCAGCCTCGAAGCCTTGCCCATTCTTTTACGGACCTTGTTTCACCGTTGAATGTAATTGGCTTGGCTTTTGGGTGATCTAGCCCAAACTTCCCCAAAAAGGGCGGGGTGCATCCGAGCACACGATATTTGTGCTTTTGGTTTTCTGAATGGGTCGCCCATTCCAGATTTTCGATTCGATTATCAGTCTTCACCCCATTTTTATGGTTCACCGTTTTGCGTGGGTCGCCCGGCAAAAACGCCTCAGCTATAAGACGGTGGAGTAGATGCTTTTTCCCGTGCAATTTTACCTGCAGGTAGCCGGTCGTTAGAATGGTGGGGCCGAGAATACACTCCGGAATATCTTTCGTTCCTGGTGGCGGGCCGCATCTAACCTTTCGAGCGAGAGACTTGATCCGTCCAAGGCTGCTGACTTCATAGAAACTAGTGCAATGGCACGGCCTCCATGTTTCCGGCATGGCTTCAGATGTGACGAGGTACGTGGCGCGGGACATATCAAGCGGCCTCTGCGTAGGCTTCCAGAGCCTTTACCGTGGCGGAGACTTCAGCGAGGAACCCTTCAACTTCCCGCTCAAGTTCGCCTATCAACACGTCATTGCGGTTCACCCGATGGACGAACAGGGACAGGTGGTCAGGGAGGCGAGGATCGAACGAGCAAAAATCACACCATGCCCGCCCGGTGCAGGCGAGTTGCCATTGGATCTGGGTCACGTACTTCCCTGGAACGGACCGGCCAAGAAGTGTCTCGATGTGTGTAGCTGTGTTGGGCGCTTTAATCTCGACAAGACCATAATCGCCGACATATCCGTCAGGGCTTGCGCCAGCGTCAGCGATGGCGGGATGCACCACGAACTCAGCCTCCGTCACGTCCAGCCCGTCGGCGTGCAGGAACGCATAGGCAGCGCGGGCGTCCGGCTCCTTTTCCGTTCCCCACTGCATCGCAGCGTTGGAATAGGATTGCTCGACAGTGCCCGTCAGGCGCTCGGCAACAAGCTGGGCCGCGTAGTTCTTGCGGCTGGCGCTTGGCCCGCTCTTGGTCTTGGCGATGATGTCTGCGATGCGGGAAGCTGTCGCTTTCCCAGCCCTTGCCGCAAACCAAGATTCTGATCCTTGCTCAATCATTTGTCAGTCCTCTTGCCTTCAAGAATTTTCTTCAGTGCCTCGAAGTTCTTCATGTGAATGTCGGCCATGCCCTCGACCTTGGCGTACTTGAAGAACTTGGCGCGATCCGCACCCGTCTCTTTCAGCAGGTCATCCAGGATGGTCATCTCGTCGGGGCCGAGCGTTTCAGCCACTTCATTCGCGCCGTCATTGTCTTCCCCGCCCAACTGGATGCCCAGCACATTACAGAGCGTGTAACGCTTGCCGTAGGACATGGTGATGCCGTGCTGCTGAAGCGCGTTGACGCCCTTGTTGTCTGTCATCACGGGCAAGGGCAGGGTGTCGCGCTCGCTGTGTCCGTCCTTGTGCGTCAGGATGCAGGTGACGTGAATCTTGTTGTCAATGGTCTCGCTTCCCCACCTGACGGAAAAGCCATGCTCTGCCAGAAGCGGGCGCACGGCAGACTGGATGTCCTCCAGCTTGGCGTACTTGGATTTGAGGTGCGTGTTGTCGCCGCTCTTGATGACAGCCGGAAGTGCGGACTGCATCTCGGCCATCGCCTTCGCATAGGCCCGCTCGGCCTTGTAGCGGTCGCTGTCGCGTTCCATGTCGATGATGCGGCTCAGGCGCTCAACGTCTATCGTCGGGTCCAGAGCGACACGCTGGGCAAACGTCAGCCCTTCCATGTCATAGCGATCCACCTGCGCCAGTTCGTGGCTCTCAGTGCGTTCTACATTTGATGTGCCATCAGCCATCATCTCTCTCCTGTCTGTGTTGTGGGGGTGCAAACCTCGTGATCCATCACTTGATCAACCTCGCGCATGTCGAACGGCTCTCCGCATGTGTTGCAGTCCATCATGTGGTTAGGCTCGTTCGGGCCGCCGTGAGACGGACAGGCGAGGCCGGGCACATAACCATCATACTTTCCGTCTGCCCGATATGTCGTTCCATCGGCGCGGGTGTAGCGGTGGCATTGTGTCGGCTCGCCAAAGGCGGGCTTGTCGCAGAACCCATCAGGGCATCCGCTGCCCCACATAGGGACGGAACACTTGCCAACACCATTGAGTAATTCGCGATGCTGTTTTCCGGGAACTGCCATCAGCATTGTGGTTGCTCCTTAAACATTTGCATTGCGACCTTCCGGCCAGCTTCATCGACCCGTTTCCAGTCAGCTTCTGAGGCGATCAGGGTGAACCCGTGCGCGTCGTAAGCGTGGATCTGACGACCGCCAACTGTGTTGAATCCGCGTTGGCAGACGGGGCAGTGCAGGGGGTGGGTCATTGGTCGTCCCCCGCCATTTCGATAAGCGCATTGACTGCTTCTGTTGGCGTCATACCCGTGCCAATAGGCGACTCAGAGCCGTCATAGCTTTCGTATGTGGCTAACCAAGGCCCGAATGGGTGGTCGCTTGGGTACTGCAAAATGATGTCTTCTGATGGCCTGGCCGTTGTGTTTCCCCTGAGCGCGGCAATAACAGCCGGGAGTAGTTCGACCATCGCGACTTCTGCGGATGAGCTGCTGTTCTCTAAGCCTGGCTTGATGCGCTCCAGCCGAGCGATGATTTCTTGGGGGGTCATTGGGTTGGCTCCTGTGTCCGGCAGTTTTTGATTTCGTATTTCATGCCGCACCCCTCCGCAGAGCAACTGCACTTAAAATCTCCGTCCAGTCCGTCCGTTTTTCAT
>Ga0208646_1000830_pt1 | contig 17504 bp, 12 predicted proteins | sample AntAceMetag02UK8_FD_184762 | JGI IMG/M metagenome (GOLD analysis project Ga0208646, IMG submission 184762) | Saline lake microbial communities from Ace Lake, Antarctica - Antarctic Ace Lake Metagenome 02UK8 (SPAdes) (version 2) | ecosystem: Environmental > Aquatic > Non-marine Saline and... | reverse complement strand
AGATGGTGTTGTTAGGCCCCGGGGTTACCGAGGTCACAAAGCCAAAGGTAGCTACCGCCAAAATTAGTTCAATGGGCACTCGGTTATCTTGGCACAACAAAATTAGAAGGCTAGTATCCATCAATCCTTTGGATAACTTCAGTCGCTTGGTGGTATGCTTTTGCGCTGATGCGCCTCTAGCTCAATTGGCAGAGCAACTGACTCTTAATCAGTGGGTTCCCGGTTCAAGTCCGGGGGGGCGCACCAATAAAAATCCCGTAAGTCCCTAGTCAACACAGGGGACTTTACTTTTTATGCGAGTCCAACTTACAACACGTGATATCAACCAATTGCAATGAGATTGGACACGCATTGGGCACGAAAGATCGAGGATTGATTGTCTACCAAACGGGGTTGAGGCTCCATTCGCAAATTGCCGTCCGGCTTTTAGCTCTTTGTAAAAGTCCAAAGAGATCTAGGGTCACAATCCCAACAAATGAGAATCCAACCAGAGTCGAGTTCAAGCGCTCTAAGGAGGGGCATTCTCGCAAATTTCACAATGGACCGTATCAAATTAGAGGAAAGCCTGAGATCGTCTATGTGGTTGAAACCGGTGCATTTGGTGATGTGGTTGAGGTGACGAGGAGCTAAATCCTCGACCCTAATAACTGTCGTGGGCGTCGCTTAAGATTCCGAATGTAACAATTTGGAATTCCTGGCGGTTGACGCTAGCTTCAACGTGGAGACTGTTAAATGTTCGATGGCTTCCCAAGAACATACCAAATTGAAAGGAATGTAAAAATGAGACATAAACTCACCATAGCTCTGGCCTTGGCCGGAGTTGCTGCATTAGTACTAACCGCATGCTCAACTGAGGCAGAACCAGAGCCGGTTGCGACTCAGACAAGCGAAGAAGCTGTCGTAGTAGAGGTGGATATTTCCGGCACAACACTAGTTATTTACACGCCGAACGAAGAAGGCATGCTTAACAGCCTGATTCCACTGTTCGAAGAAGAGACCGGTGTGAAAGTCCAGCTAATTACTGCTGGTACTGGAGAGCTTTACCAGCGAGTCCGCAGCGAAGCGGCAAGCCCACAGGGTGACGTCTTCTTCGGAGGAGGAAACGCTCAGGCAAACGCAAACATAGATCTTTGGGCCGAGTACACATCCTCAGAGGATGGCCAGATGATTCCTGCTGGTAAGAACACCACCGGCTTCATCACCCCTTACCAGGCTGATGGATCAAACCTCTTGATCAACCTCGAGGAAGCTGCAAAAATTGGTGTTGAGATCAACAGCTATGCTGACCTCCTGCAGCCAGTACTCAAGGGCAAAATTGCCTATGGAGACCCAACTGCTTCATCTTCTGCATTCGCTCAGCTGACCAACATGCTGAAGGCTGTTGGTGGGGACTACGAATCAGACGCGTCTTGGGGCTTTGTTGAAAAGCTTGTAGACCAGCTTGATGGAGTCTCGATTGGATCTTCAAGCCAGGTGGCACAGGATGTTGTGAGCGGTGAGTACGTTGTTGCCCTTACCTACGAGCCTCTTTCATCGAACCTAGTGAACAGCGGTGCTCCAGTTAAGATCATTTACCCAGCAGAGGGTGCAGCATTCCTTCCAGCGACGATTCAGCTAATCAAGGACGGCCCAAACGCAGATGCCGGTAAGGCCTTCATTGACTTCGTGACCTCAGAGACCGGACAGAACGTTATTTCTGAAGACACAGCTGGTCGCCCGCTACGTGATGGCATCGTAAAGCCAGGTCTTCCTGCACTGACAGAAATCCCAACCATCCAAGAAGATGGCCCCTACGTTGCTGAGAACCGCGAGGCAATTGTTGCCAGGTACTTGGCGATTCTAGAGAGGCAGTAATCTTCGTACAACTTGCAGTAGAGGGCTGAAAGCGATGACTAGCATTGCGATCCGTTCTCTACTCAAGGAGTACGGCGGTCAGGTGGTCATCCCCGACTTCAACCTAGATATTCTCGAAGGAGAGTTCTTCACGTTGTTGGGGCCATCTGGCTGCGGTAAGACAACCCTGCTGCGCATGATCGCTGGTTTTAACTCGATCGAAGCTGGAACGATCTCCTTTGACGGAATGGTCATAAACGATAAGCCGCCTTCGTCCAGGGACATCGGCATGGTGTTCCAGAGCTACGCCCTGTTCCCACAGATGACCGCAGCCAAGAACGTTGCATTTGGTCTGCAAACTCGCAAGGTGAGCCGGGCTGAAAGCAGCGAGCGGGTCGATGGCGCGCTTGACTCCATGCGCATCGCTCCTATGCGAGATCGCCTGCCCGGAGAGATGTCTGGTGGCCAACAGCAGCGAGTGGCCTTGGCCAGGGCTTTGGTTATCCGTCCTTCGGTATTGCTGATGGATGAGCCACTTTCTAATCTTGACGCCAAGTTGCGTGTCGAAATGCGCGATGTTATCCGTGAGGCTCAAACAAATGCTGGGATTACCACTGTTTATGTAACCCATGATCAAGAAGAGGCGATGGCGGTCTCAGACCGCATCGCTGTCATGAACCTGGGAGTGATTCAACAGGTTGGCAGCCCCGCAGAGATCTATCGAAATCCTGCAAACAAATTTGTTGCTGAGTTCATCGGAAAGACCAATTTGCTAGAACGTGAAATCGTTCAGCGCGATGGTAAGTCGATGTTGGATCTTGATAGTGATTTTTCAATCGATGTCACCTCCGCGGTGGGTTCCGGTTACACAGGTTTTGTTCACGTATCGGTTAGACCAGAGGCAGTCCGCTCCGGCGGCTCCGGTCTCAGTGCCGAGGTCATTGATGAAACTTTCCTTGGGTCACATTCCCAGGTGCGGGCAAAGCTCGCATCTGGCGAAGTAATCGAGTTTCTTGAGTTCTCCCGCCGTAACTCGCGTTGGCAGCGCGGTGAGAAGGTAACCCTTGAGGTTGACACTGACGTATTGAACTACTTCGACCTCGAAAGTGGAATGTCGATTATGAGTGGGTCCGTAGTTTGAAGATAGCTGGGAACAAGTTCGACGGCTGGACAACCATTGCACTAGCCCTCACGGGCGGTTACTTGCTCATGGTTGTCTGGCCGCTGGTTGCCCTGCTTATTAGAAGTGCCACAAACGAGGGTGAGTTTTCACTGGCTGGCTTTGAGAAATTCTTCTCATCACCGCTTTATTACAGCACCATGTTCAACAGTCTTACCGTGACTATCTCCGTGACAGTGCTGGCACTTTTGATCGCTTTTCCCATGGCTTATCTGATGACCATGTTTCGGGTGCGGGGTAATAGCACCGCTCAGATGTTGATTCTGGCCTCGATGATGTCACCACCATTCATCGGTGCCTATTCGTGGATCCTGCTACTGGGCAATAACGGGCTAATTACAAAATGGGTTGAGAATACCTTCGGCATTGATGCTCCAACAATTTATGGATTTGCTGGAATCGTGCTTGTGCTTACTCTGCAGCTGGTCCCGTTGATTTTCACCTACCTGATGGGTGCTTGGCGCACCATCGATGTTTCTTTGCTCGAGGCCTCCGAGGGCATGGGCGTGAGTGGCTTTCGTCGTGCAATAAAGGTCATCTCACCGTTGCTATGGCCGACTGTGCTTGCGGGAAGTCTTTTGGTCTTTGTTCGGGCTTTCGCCGACTTTGGCACCCCGATGCTAATTGGACAGGGCTATAGCACTGTCCCGATTTTGATTTACAAGGCTTTCGTTGGCGAGGTAGGTACTGACACCGGCTTTGCCGCTGCGGTGTCGGTACTTGTCATTGTGGTTTTGCTGTTGGTTTTCCTCCTGCAAAAGTTCTTGGCTGGGCGCAAGCAGATATCTATGACCGCCGCGGTGCCCATCGTGCCAAAGGTCTTGAAGGGCTGGCGGAACTGGTTAGTCCACCTGTACGTCTATGGTTTCTTGACTCTTGCATTGGCACCGTTGGTCGTGGTTGTGACAAGTTCTTTCCGAAACACTTTGTATGGGCAGTTCGTCGACGGGTTCTCCTTCGATAACTACCTAGACTCCGCGGATGCAATTCTTCGCTATGTGGGTAACACCTTCAGAATCGGACTTTCAGCACTGTTATTGCTCGTGGTCATATCGGTACTGGTGTCATACCTCACTGTGAGACGCAAGGGTGCTCTTTCAAATGGGCTCGATACCATGACCATGATTCCTTATCTGGTGCCAGGACTAGTTATTGGTATTGCAATCGTGACTGCATTCAGCCAGCCACCGCTTCTCCTAACCGGAACCTTCACAATCATGGTGCTTGCTCTGGCAATGAGGCGGATGCCATATTCCGTTCGGTCTACTACGGCAATCATGTATCAGCTGAACCCGAGTATTGAAGAGGCAGCGACTAGCCTCGGTGCTTCCAAGTTCAGAACCCTCGTTCGGATCATTGTGCCTGCGCTTGCACCTGGAATTCTCGCAGGAGCAGTGCTCAGCTGGATGACAATTATCACTGAGCTCAGTACGACGCTGTTCCTATACACAACATCAACGCAGACTTTGTCACTTGGGATTTATGTGGAGGTCATTCGCGGTCAATTTGGAACATCCGCGGCGCTTTCCACAGTCCTACTTGCGCTAACGATGACCTCGATTGTGCTGCTTTTGAGGCTTCCTGGCGGGAACAGGGCTTTGCGCGTCTAGAACTTCAAGCTCATCAAACAGCAGGATTCCGATGCGATCGCCAGGTAACCCCGTCTTTTAGGGCACCTCTTGATTTATAACTAGCCCACAATCCGCAAGGATTGAAGATCCGCTTAAGATCGAGTTGAGGCACGGCTCAATATGTGCGGATTAGTAGCAAGTCACCTCTGTGAACTTGACCGACTTTGAACCCTCATACTTTGGCGTCTCAAAAGAGACAAAGGTCAAAACGGCCTGCCCGCCCGCTGGAACGTCCGCCGAGTCTAGGCTGTCGTCGATAACCAAATCATTCACAGTGAAATTGACCTTCACAAACAAGCTGCAAGCCCGTCTGGTTGTCACGTAAATTTGATAGCAACTATGTGCAGAGGAGTAGCCACAGTCGGCTGTCCCCTTTGGGAATTGCTTGTAGGCGACCTCTGAAGTCAGCTCTTGGAAGCCAGCTGGGTACCAGGCTACCTCACGTGTCACTGACGGTCGTGCGGAGGCGCTCTGAGTAGTTGCGGTTCTCTGACTCTCGGAGTCATCCGAATTTGAAAAGGTGTAGGCCACGCCTACATACACTAGGACTGCTGCTGCAAGCCCGAGCCATTTCCGCCGAATTCTTAGCTTGGTCCATCTTAAAGCCACCGGAGTTGGATCATCCGAAAGTGCTTGGGGCTCGGGTTCATTCTCAGCAGGCAAAAAGGCTTTTCCGCAGTTTGCGCAAAATTTCGCGCTTTGGTTCAACTTCGTTCCACAGTAAGAGCACTTCACTGGTACCTCATTCCCCTTGAGTCACTGATGGAATCCTAGGTGCATTCAAAGTTTTACTAATAACTATTATTCATTTATACCAACCAATGGCCGACGAATCAATGCAGACTAGCACCGGCCTTAGACAATGACATAAAAGTGACAAGTGCCATATTCGAGCCTGGGGATAACGTGTTTGACCGAGCACATAATTTCTATACGCTCTTGAGATCAATTGTGAACTATGTGACAAGAACGAACCACTAAGAGCGTTTGAACTGGATTCAGGAGCAGCTCAAGAACCCAGCTATTAGTACAAGCGAACAAGGTATGGATTTGATACCCGGAAGGCCCTGGGTGCCTCTCTCTGGAAACGCTTTTGGGCTTTGCCCTTCTTTTGTTTATTCTGCCCCTGTGCGCACAAAGCTAGGTTGAGGGGTGTTGATTCGGGAGAGTGTGAATAAATGCCCTGTCCCCCAAAATAGACCTAGGGCATTGGGAAGTTAAGGGGGCGACCCTTGCTTGGCTCACCCTCGAAGAGTAAGTTCAAATGTATAGGTTCCAATTTAAGTAGCTCACTGAGAAGCTAAGTAGGAGGGGTCGTGGCACTTCCAAACAAATTGACAGTTGCAGGTGAAGAGGTCATCGTTCCAAAGCCGTCGTTGCCCAATAAGGCCAACCCTTCGGATAGGCAAAGGATTCAAGCTCTGGTCTCCAGCTACACGGACGAGGTCACCTCCGATATTCGCAGCCTTCCAGAAACATTGATAGTCGACGGTCAGGAGATAGACACTAATCAAACACGAACGTTTATGGCCACCGGAACTGGTGAATCTGGTTCTTGGATTTCTGACCTAGAGGTACTCCAAATGATTGCGCGTGGCGGGGTGCACGGCGAGTTGTTTCTTACGGACATGCTTCGACAGCTTCCAGGCTGGGATTGGGCGATAGATGGAGTTAATAGTCAGCGAAAACGACTAGATTCGGCAGGCAAGGCCACTGAGCTACAAAAGCAATATGTAAACAAACGTGGATTGATGGTTGTTGATGTCGTTGCTTCGGCCGCCCGTCTTTACGATCAACATGTTGTGCCAAACATCTTGCAAGTTTACGAGAATCAAACGAAAGACCTGTCGCTGAGGCATCTGGCAAGCAATCCGCCAAATTTCCTCCCGCTCCGAAAAAGCGAGGCCGTGACTATGGCGGAGGTAGCGATGTTTTTATTGACATTTATGCCACCGGACGGAAAAAGCGACGAGGAGGCGGTGGCCGCATTTGTGCGCGAGAGCAGGTCAGATAAGACCCGTGACAAGGGCATCTCCATAAAAGGAATTGGGGCGGTTCTTTACGAGTACCTTCGTCTTCTTTCCGGTGCAGACACAATCAAGCTCGATGTCAGAGTTAAAGAAAGCCTCCAGAGATTGGGCTTGCCTGTGTGGTTGTTTTCTGAAGAGGGGCTATATCAGGTTTGCAAGGTACTTGCCAGGGACTGCGGCTGCAGTTTGGCGGAACTAGACCAGGCGCTTTGGCATAAATAGTTGTTATAACAACATGGGGGAAATTATGGATGGAATTGACGTCGGTTTCGATTTTAGAACTGACTCGAACGGATTGGATTCAGACTCAGCTAGCCCGACACTTAGAAAATACCATCAGCGGTTATGGTCAAAACCCCTACCATCGGGTCTGCACCTCACCTTGAAGGAGGAGGCTGGCTTTTATCTGAGCGGATCTGCCGGTGCTTTGAACCTAAGTCTCTCGAGTGACTCAATCTCAAACTCAATGGCAGGGCACAACTCTCTTACGACTTTTGTTGCAGACCTTCCGCAGGGCCTGGTTGAGGAATTCAAGTCAGTTGGCTCGACCATAGGCTCAAGAATCTTGTTCCCTGCCAACAGGGTGGGTGGAAAGCCGACGATAAATGTGGCGAGAGGGTTTCACCCCCGCATAAAGGACAGGTTTGATCTCACTTTGGAATGCGTAAGACTGTTTTATAGAAACCAGCACAGTCCGCTAACCTCAGTTTTTTCGCGCTATAAGGAATTTTTCAATTTGTTTGAGACCTTCGAAGGATATGTAAATTTCTTTTTAGTGCAAGATCTAGTGCAAAACTCCAAAGTCAAATTCTTCACCGAGATATCCGAACCGTTCTCAAGCGCCCCGTCGCCAGCAAACATAAAGGAGTACTTGCTTTACGCATCGAGGAGCATGGAATTTGTCTCTAACCGAAACGAACGGATTCGCCAACTATAAAGGGCTAAACGGAAAACATGAAGATCTTGTATGTCGATATGGACAACGTAATCGTTGACTTTAAAACCGGGATTGAGCGCGTCCCTAACTCTGTGATGGAGGAGCATGTTGCTCGGGCCGGGCTTGATGAGAATGGACGCCCGAAGGACTTGGATGACATTCCAGGCATCTTCGGTCTCATGGACCCAATGCAAGACGCGGTGGACTCTGTGATCGAGCTTTCCAGAGTATTTGACCTTTACGTACTCTCATCCTCACCCTGGAACAACCCATCGGCTTGGTCTGACAAGGTTCGATGGATTCATTTGCACTTTGGAAAAGGCGAAGACGGCCCTATTTACAAGAGATTAATCCTGAGCCACCACAAAAACCTGAACGACGGCCACTTTCTAGTGGATGACCGCCTGAAAAACGGAGCAGAGTTATTCGGTCGCAGACCAGGTGCGGAACATATTCACTTCGGGCAGGGTGACTTCATGAACTGGCAACAGGTAACTGAATACCTTCAGTCAAGCATTTAGTGACATCCGAATGTAAGGCCGATTCGGGAGATCCTAAAGATTTACCCTGTCCCCTTTTTTAGGCATCAATGAAAGCTTCAGGAAAAATGTCCCTTGCTTTTTCTTCAGGGTACGGACTTAATTCGCCTGTTACCCATTGTGCTTCAAGTATCACATTGGTGCAATCAGCCCAAATTTTATCCTGTTGATTCCAAATATCTTCACCTGTTGTTTTTGTATCAAAGCGATATAAAACCTTCGGGTCTTTGTCGGTATGGGATTGAATATAGTAAATGAAATTCATATTCTGACCTTAATTCTAAATTTAACTTACTTGTCTCGCCAACCTACAACGAATTTGACACGCGCAACCTTTGGCTTTGATTCTGACTCGTTTTCGTCAACAAATTCAAATTCAAATTCTTCTTCAAGAAGGTCATCCCATCTACTCAACTATCTCACCCCTAATCACCATATCGTCGCCTTGACCAGTAATGTTATTGATTTTGATCTTAGTCTCGCGAGGAAAGATTATTTCACCCACTGTTTCAAAGGATGCCCTTGGACCAGCATGTGTTTTTTGGTCATGCTGACCGGGAAGGTGTTTGATTAAATCGTCAGTGCGAACTATTTCATTGGCTTTTCCAGCTTGTTCCAAATCTGCTGTGCGAGCGCCTCTATCTGCTTGTCTGTCATTTTCGAGATATTCGGCAGTTGTGTGACTTGTATTACTTGCGGTTTTTCCGACATTGCCAGTCCCTCCCGTTTGTATCGATTTTAGGTTAGTTACGTCCCAAATTGAGAGTTAAGTGCCAAACTTGTTCAATCAATCCGTCTCTTTTGAATCTAAACAGAACATTTGGTGGTTCGTTACCATGATATTCACCATAATAAACATAATTTATATTTAGCCTTCTTCATTTGTTACAACTACAGACCATCCCTGTCTGAGCTCGCGGCTCAGGCCTTGCTCTCACCTGATCGCGGGTTAGAGATCAGATAATTTAGCTATTGCGTAAAAACTCGTGGAGAAGCGTGGGATTGGCAGCGGAGCTGGGAAAAAAACGGGGTGAGCTTAGTGGGAGAGCCATCGGCCCAAGTAGCCGATCGGCATAAATGCAAATAGTGCACTCACTATGGAACCAAATTAACCTGAACTGTGAAGGAGGTTAGGCAACTTCGGGGAAACTATCCAGGGCAACTAGCAGCTATCTCAGATCCTGAGTCAGGCCCTTCCCAAACGTTCCCATAAAACGTCGTACCCCCCAGCTATGCTTCAAAAAATGGAGATTTTAGCGTTCGTGTTAATTATTGGCTTTCTAGCTGCTGCGCTGGCCTCAGTGCTCTTCTTCGTTGCCATATTCTCATCGCCATCCGGACCTCCAGCACCGCTTCGGACAGCTAGCACCTCAGAGCAAATGGATGAGGGTGATATGCACTCTGGCGCAGAAGGCTACTCCGCAAATACTGCATACCCTGAAACTCAATATGGCTCAATGTTTGACGAAGAAGCCGAGTGGAACGAGGAAGAGCGTTAAATAGGCGCAACTGCTCAATAAAGCGACAAAGAGTTAAGCTAAAAATGCATCAAGAACTGCAGCGCTAAGTAACTGGCTAGCTGCATAGCAACCCGGATCTCACGACCAGGGTGCTCCAGTAGAGGATGCGGCCCTAATAAAAGTTAAGCCAAGTCACAAAACTCATTACATTCAGCTCAACGCCATGCAAGACAAGGAGGGGTTCCCAGCCGAGGTTGAGCGGATAGACCTCGGAGACCGTGGAAATCACATACAACGGCCAGATTGTTCAATTGAAGAGCAATGAAGGCATCTTGCAGTCAGACCCTGGAGGCCATGAGTGCATGGGCTATGAGGGTGGATGCGCCGCCGATTACTTCGACAATGAAGAAGAACATGAGCATTAGTATCGGTGTATATCCCAGCACTTACGAAGTCGTGAAAGTAGACTCGTGAGCATGGGTGCCCAAATCATTGATAACAGTCGCGTACGTCTCGCGGATGTAATCAATGAAATCGCACCCTCATTCACTGAGTTATCTATTGCAACGGGGTATTGGGACCTACCTGGGTTGCAACTTGTTTTCGCCAGCATTAAGGAATATCAATCAATCCGATTGCTGATAGGCCAAGAGCCGATGCCTCCGCAATACGCTCCAAAATTGGATTTGCAGCTGCTTGATGAGACCTTCCCTGAGTCGCAGATGGTTTTAAATCTCCAGCAGCTCGAACACTCAAATGACTTGCGTAGTCTCGTAATCCAGACAAAAAAGTTGATTGATTCTGGTCGTTTGGAGGTGAAGATTTATCGCGGCAGTTTTCTCCACGCAAAGACTTACATTTTCGGAAGTCGTGAGAGCGCTGAAGCTGTTGGCATAATCGGGTCTTCAAACTTTACACGTGCAGGACTGACCTTAAACCTAGAACTCAACGCACTTGAAGATGAAACTCGAATCGTAAAATTCCAACCACAAGTAGCGGCCGACGAACACGGGCATCTCAGCTGGTTCGAAGAGATTTGGACCTCGGAAAAATCGGAAATCTGGGACGGGAAATTCAAGGAAATCCTCGAATCGTCACCTGTGGGAGACAAGCTCTTTCCCCCATACCTGATGTACATCAAAGTGCTTTACGAGCTGTATTCGGATGAACTTGTACCCGACACTGAGGTCTCTAAGAACATCGAAGACGTTCTCTACGAGTTTCAACTCAGAAATGCCAAACTTCTTCTGAAGAAACTGCAGAAAAATGGTCTCGCCATGCTCGCGGACTCAGTCGGTCTCGGCAAGACAATTACAGCTGGTGCAGTAGTTCGCCATTACCTTGAAGAGCTTGGCGCAAGGCGTGTGTACATAATTGCCCCAGCGAGCCTGACTTATCAATGGCGAGAGGATTTGGCAAAAGTCCATGGTCTTTTTCATGGATTTGAAGTCATCTCGATGCAGGACCTCGGCCGCGTAAAGGCCGAGCGGGCCATCGACAAATACGCTGGAGTAGACCTATTCGTAATAGATGAAGCACACAACCTCCGAAGCGGCGGTGGTACGAGACATGACGAGTTTCTGGACTGGTTTAGTGAAAACCCAGACAGCCACGTTTTGTTGGTAACCGCAACCCCAATTAACAACTCACTAACTGACTTCGTGAACCAAATCCAGTTGGCAGCAAAGGGAAGGCTTGAATCGTTTCCAGTTGTTTACCCAACGACCAAGAAGACTGAAGTGATCGATTTTTTTGACGCGGTCAAACGCCTCACCAAAGACATCAACACAGCCGAACAAGAAGGCAAGAAACCAGACTTCGACAAAGTGAACCGCGTAATGGGGCAAGGCTTAAGGCACTTCTTGGTGCGAACTACTCGAAGTGGCATCGAAAGAGAATTTGGTGGCATTAAACAGGCTGACGGAACAGTTCGTAAGTTCCCCGAATCCAAAGTAGTTCCTATTCCTTACAAGTTCTCGCCGGGCCTTCTTGAGAAGCTGAGCGAGCTAACTCGAGTTAACACGGAAACATTCGAGCAAGTGGAGCCTGAACGTTTGGACCTGAAATGGCTGCTTGAGCAAACCCAGCGTGCACAACACCCTCTCGACACGGTCACCTCTAATGCCTACAAGCAAGAAGGTCAATCCGAGACACCTTTTGAGCGAGTTTTCCAGACGTTACTTCTTCTTGGTTTTGCACCTTATAAAACCGAGATTTACAAACACAAGTTTTATGCCAAGTCACCTGACGAAATACGCACTTTCAGACTTAAGCCTGAAGAGTCGTTCAGGGTCAACGGCCAGATGAGTGTTCATAACATGCTGCGTGTGACCTTGCTAAAGCGTCTGGAATCGTCTCAATTTGCCCTGAAAAAGTCTCTGCAGAATTACCTGGGGAGACTGCAAGAGTTCGAATCGGTACTTTTGAATCAAAACCTAATAGCCAGCCTGAAAGACATCCGAGATCTGCGAGGCCAATACGGAGATGACCTAGAAGGGCTGGATTTAGGCTCCTCACCAGAGAACATTGAACTAATGCCTGCGGACCCAAAGATATTCAACATTGACGCCCTCAAGACAGACCTAAGCCGCGACCGTCGACTCATTGAAGTGCTCATACAAATGTGCGACGTGTTAGGGGAGCAGGACGACAAACTAATCACTTTCAGTGCTCTGCTTGACCGACTACGCCGTGAACAACCCGCAGGAAAGAAAGTATTGGTATTCAGCTACTACGCCGATACCGTGCAGTACCTGGAAGAGAGCCTCAAGGATTACTATACGCGTGACGATTTGCGCAAAATAGCTGCTTTTACAAGTGGCAAAACTAGGGGTCAAATTGAAAAACTTGCCAAACGTTTTTCACCCACATCCAAAGGTGGTGCTGAAGAAGTTAAAGGAGAAGGCGAGCTCGAGATTCTTTTTGCCACCGATGTTCTAAGTGAAGGCCAAAATCTACAGGATTGCGGACTTCTAGTAAATTTCGATTTGCACTGGAACCCCGTTCGCATGATTCAGCGAAACGGCCGTATCAACCGCATAGGTTCGACTCACAGCGGCGTCTACATCTATAACATTCACCCTGATGTCGACCTCGAAGAATATCTAGCCCTGGTCAACCGCCTTGAACGAAAAATCGACCGCATCAGATTTACTGTCGGAACAGACCAATCTGTCCTTGGGGAGGATGCCAACCCAATTGAGTATCTCGATGACCTAGAAGTATCCTCTCCTGATCTGGACCTAACCCTCGACCTTTATGATTCGGGGAATGCTGAAAGGGCACTAAAAGAGTTGGATGACGACAAAGACCTCATGTCGGAAGACGAATTTGTGATGGACCTCAGGGAGTTTGAAAAGTCCGCAACACCTGAGGAAGTTGCAGAGTTAAATCGTATTCCCGAAGGTAAGTGGGGTCGGCTAACTAACGAAGCGGCAAGCAAGTTGGATAATGCTCGCGCCCTAACACTCGTGCAGATTAAAGGGACGATGAGGGGATCTGAGAGGCAATTCGTGAATCACATCTTCGTAAGCACGACTGAATCCGTTGGGCCTGTTGAGACTATGAACGCCTTAGCGGCTTTACGAACAGGCAAGGATGAAAGGGCCAGTTCGCCGGATGTGTTGAATCACGACCGACAATCCATCGCTCGACAGGCTATCCAGGTTTCCAAAGCACACGCACGTACAACGCCGACGTATTTCAGACTCACTCCAACCGCTACACGAGTCTTAGATGCCATGAAGCAGCAATCGCCTGAAACAGAGTTACACGAGTCGTTACGCAAAGTCACAACTAAACAAGAGTCAAAGAAGGCTAAGGCTGCGGTAGATAGAGCCAATCGTGACTTGAAAGCCAATGGGGTAATTGGGGTAGGTACCATTGCCGAGTTTGAAGCACTTTCAGCTCTCTTGCTGAAGAAAGTGCTTCCCGTGAAATCAATAGGTGATGATGGCGTGCGTGGGGTGTTGCACTTTGGACGCTAATTTTCGAAATACGGTAACTGAAATCAACAAAGCACTGAGTAAGTTGGCTGCATCAAAGTCACTTGAATCGGGAATTAAGGTTGCAACTAGGGTTCTAGAGGTGCTTGGCCTCGACGAAATGAGCTCGGCCGACGAGGTCATCGATAATGGACTACTGAAGCTTCCAAACTCAGAACGCCAAGACCCCTGGTTTCATCCACATCCTTGGATGAGAGGTGAACGAGCTGCATTTGAACTCGTTGACTCTGACTCCATGCCCGTGCAGGCTAAGTTTTTCTGGCTGCAGAAACGCGGTAACGCTTACGTTGCTGGCGGTGTTCACTTCACTAAAAACTGGGAGGACCACGACTTCACTCGAACCGACGAGTTCAAGGTTGGAATTGATTTTTTCCTGACCCAAGACGTAGATTCGGTTTTGGTAGTTCTTTCAAATCGCGGAAAATTGCGTGTTATGGAGCTATCAAACAAAGTTTCAAATACTCAACTTGAAATTTTTGAGAGCTGGTTCCAAACCAGAAACATCCAAGAGCGAAATAAATTTCACACGTCTTTGTGGGAAAGCTTCAAACTTCAGGCCGTCAACGCCAAATTCTATGATGGTGTTGCAGATTCATTTACGGAGTTGCTGGTTCACCTCAGGAATGCGGGTAAGGACGAAGAAGAAGCGAAGCTATTCGCGAGCCGCATGCTCGGCCGGCTAATTTTTGTGTGGTTCCTTCGAAAGATGGGTGCGATTTCCTCGGCTGCAGGTTACTTTGAAGCCTCCGCAAAGAACCCAACAGGCTACTATCGCCAAGACCTTGAAAGGCTATTTTTTCGAACCCTCAACACGCCAATCGGAGACAGGGCTGCAACGGAAAGCCAGCAGCTGGACTTGGAGACCCCTTATCTCAATGGAGGACTTTTTGCCCCTCATCCCGGCGATTGGCTTCAAGACCCAACGCTTTCCTTCCCTGAATTCTTCTTTGAACGAATCTTCGAGCATTTCGAAAACTTCAATTTCACGACTGATGAATCCACTCCTGAATACGAACAGGTTGCAATTGACCCCGAGATGCTTGGCCGAGTATTCGAAAGTCTCCTGGCGAGCCAAATTTCAGCCACGGGTGAGCAAGCAAGAAAAGCAAAGGGAGCCTTTTATACCCCCCGTGAAGTAGTTGCTCACATGTGCAAGGAGTCAGTTCGAAGCTACCTACTAAATGAATCTCCTCACGATGAAATTCTCCGCAAAGCTGTTTCCAAGCTCCTGGACACTTCCGACCAAGATTGGACAATAGCGGGGAGCAATAGCCTGAGAGATATTGGCCAAGAGCTTCGTGTCAAGTTGTCAACGGCCCTAAGTGCCGTGAAGACTCTGGACCCAGCCTGTGGTTCGGGAGCCTTTCCCTTGGGGATGGTTCAACTGCTTACTAAGCTCCACGTTCGGCTGGACCCGAGACTTGACCAGTACATATTGAAACTTTCTATACTACGGGAAAACATATTTGGCGTTGATATTGAGCCTATGGCCATCGAAATCTCCAGACTCAGAGCCTGGCTTTCGTTGATTGTGGAAGAGCAAAGAGGTCGACACCTAGAGCCTCTGCCCAATCTGGACTTCAACTTTGTTTGCGCGAACAGTCTTATTTCGCTTGATGGTCCTGACCTGTTCACCGACATGAATTTGCAGGTACAGCTTGCGGAACTGCGCCGCAAGTACTTCATTGCTGATTCACGTGAAAAGAAAAAGGAAATCCAAGGAAAGTATTTCTACTTGACTCAACCTGGATTGCTCGACGAGATCGACTCCAGGGCGGCGCAATTGAAGTCGTTTAATCCATTCGATGCAGACCATGTTTCAGGTTTCTTTGACGCGGAGCACATGTTCGGAATCAGAGACGGGTTTAATATCATCTTAGGAAACCCCCCCTACATTGGAATGCAAGGTCACGCAGAGTTATTTAAATCTGTAAGAAACACCCAGCTGGGCAGACGGTTTTTCTCAGGAAAGATGGACTATTTCTATTTCTTCTTTCATCTAGGTTTAGACCTTCTGAAGCATGGCGGTGTCCTCTCATTAATCACGACAAACTATTTCCCCACGGCGAGTTACGCGAAAAAGCTGGTTGAAGATATTCGTGAGCGCGCAACTGTTTTGAGTATTTTGAACTTTAGTGAAGTTCGAATATTTGATTCCGCAGCTGGGCAACATAACATGATCACGACACTTGCCAGGGGCTATTTCGAATTACCAGCAAGTGTTATTCAGGTAAAAAACACATTGCGAGGTCGAATCGAAGTCGAAGACTTAAGCGCGATAATCTCGGGCTACCACCCGGAATTGGTAACCCACAGCATCCCGCAATCGCGACTCTTTAAGAACGGAATCCTTGCTATCAATTCACAGGGCGATTCCCCAGTGGATGGCCTTTTAGACAAAATGGCACAGAGCAATGTGACCCTCGGGCGCGTGGCCCACATTAACCAGGGTGTCGTGACAGGTGCGGACAAAGTTTCGAAGTCACATATTTCCAAATTTGGTGCTCAGGAAACGCTTTTGGGCGCGGGCATCTTCGTCTTGTCTGAGGAGGAACTTCAAGCTTTGAACCTCGACGAACACGAAAAGCAAATTATCAAACCATGGTTTAAAAACAGTGACATTCGTCGATTCGCAACCAGCCTGGAAACGCAAAAGTATCTAATTTACGCTGATGAACGAGATGGTTCGCTCGAATCGAGACCGAAACTGCGTTCTCACCTAGAGGCTTTTGGACATCTATTACAAGTAGGCAGGAGTTCAAAATATCCGTATTTAACTTGGCCTCGTTCAATCGAGTTCAACACGCCCAAAATTGTTGCTCCACAACGTTCAACAATAAACAAATTCGGATATAACGAATCAGATTGGTACGCGTCTGGCGACGTCTATTTTATTAGCGAAAAATCTGGCAGTTACAACCTATTTACGCTGCTAGGTCTTCTAAATTCAGACCTCTACTTGGCTTGGTTTTATCTTCGAGGCAAGCGTAAGGGGGAGATGATGGAGTTGTACCAAATGCCACTCACATTGCTGCCTCTTCCGCAGCTAAATGCTATGAGTGCCCATCATTTGGAAAAAGTCTCTCAACTCTCTAGCCAAATCTGGATGACGGCTTCTTCAGGGCTAGAAGAGGTCTCGATTGAAGTGGAACGAGCGTTGAATGATGAGGTGATGTCAGCATTTGGCTTCTCGGAAGGCGACACCGCGGAACTTAAATCCTGGAAAACCTCTTGGCTTTCCAGATTTGAAAACTCAAGCATTAACGATGCCATCGAAGAAATTGATGATGATTGATGCAAGTTGCAATGGACGCACTGCCTTGATGTGCTCTCAAGGGCAGAAGGCTATTTACAAACGTACGCCCTGAATCCTTTAGAAATTCAAATGCTCCAAGCTTGCTGCTGGTTGGTCATCACTATTTACTTTTGTGTGTGATTAGGATTCCTTGAAGTTTCCGTTGGATTTTGCCCCGGTTGACTCTGCTACCTAAAGTGAAGCTCGAAGGCGTCCTTCAACCGCGTTGACGATCAGGCCAAAGCGAAAGGGTTTTTCGCAAAATGAAACCATGAAAAGGGGAGAGAATTTTGAGGGACGAGTTTAGTTAGATGATATCTTCAGACTACATTCTCTAGTCTTCATAAGAAAGGAGAAACGTGTTGGGCACGTATTGGGCATGAATTGGTTCTGAGGGATTAATGATTCATGCTTTTGTAGGGCTCTAAGCCGATTCAAAGACTGACTCTTAATCAGTGGGTTCCCGGTTCAAGTCCGGGGGGCGCACCAAGAAAAAGCAGACAAATCTCTGAATTACAGGGGTTTTTGCTCTCCGGCACATTCGGCCATAGAAGTCCGCTCATAACCAAAACGTTTGAATTGGAAGCACAGCGGG
>Ga0208646_1000825_pt1 | contig 17644 bp, 18 predicted proteins | sample AntAceMetag02UK8_FD_184762 | JGI IMG/M metagenome (GOLD analysis project Ga0208646, IMG submission 184762) | Saline lake microbial communities from Ace Lake, Antarctica - Antarctic Ace Lake Metagenome 02UK8 (SPAdes) (version 2) | ecosystem: Environmental > Aquatic > Non-marine Saline and... | reverse complement strand
GGAACTACCTTTTTATCTCTTGCCATGGGCTTTACTGGTCTTCCTAAGAATTTAGCAATATGGATTAAAAGCTTAGATCTTTCTCCCTATACTTTGATTTTTGTTTTAACTATATTTTATATAATTCTTGGAATGTTTTTAGATGGAATTTCAGCCGTAGTTTTGACTATGGCGATTGTCGAACCCATGATACGCCAAGCAGGTTTTGACATGATTTGGTTTGGAATATATTTGGTTCTAGTCGTAGAAATGTCTCAAATTACACCACCCGTTGGATTTAATCTTTTTGTTCTGCAAAGCATGGCAGAAAAAAATATATATTACATTGCAAAAGCTGCATTCCCACTTTTTTTACTTATGGTTGCCGCTGTTGTAATAATTGTTTTATTTCCTCAGATAGTGTTGTGGTTGCCTAGTAAGATGGCAAATCCTTTATTATAAAAACTTTTTAAAATTATTTAAAGGCTTCAGATCAAAACCTGCTGCGAGTAAACCTTCTTTTAATTTTTTTGCTAAGGGCACTGCAGTTTTTCCATCACTGTGAAGGCAAATGGTGTCAATCTGACAGGGTATTTTTTTTCCTGAGTAGCAATTAATTACCTGATTATTTAACATGGAAACAGTATGGAGCAATGACTCTTCAGGGTCTGTAATTAATGCGTGGGACAAATTTCTTGAAACCAATCTTCCGTGATCATCATAATTTCTATCTGCAAAAATTTCACAAGCAACTTTCATGCCCAAATTGTTTCCAGCTTTTTCCATTTCAGTCGAAGCACCACACACATATATCAAATTTTTATCGAACTCTTTGATTGCCAATCCAATATCGTAAGACAAGTCGTAATCTTCACATGCCATATTGTTTAAGGCACCATGTGGTTTTACATGAGTAATTTGGTACTTTTCTCGGTCAGCAATGTCAGTAATAATTTCTAATTGATCGACAATTAGTTTTTTAAGTTCTATCGAAGACAACTTAATTCTTTTTCTTCCAAAATTATCCCTATCATTAAATGATGGGTGGGCGCCAACACTGACATTATTTTTTTTAGAAATTTGAATTGTTCTAACCATGGTGTTTTCATCACCGGCGTGAAAACCGCATGCTATATTAGCTGTATTAATAATTTGCAACAGAGCTGGATCGTTGTCACTAGAAGAGTGAATAGAAGTTTCTCCGAGATCGCAATTAATGTTAGTTTCCATAAATTTTATTCGTATATATACTGAATTTTTAGCAAATTAGCATGATTAAGCAAATATTAAATTTTGGTGACCAGGGAATCATTTGTGATTTTGGTGATGAGGTGCGGAAGGAACTTAACTTAAAAGTTATTTCTCTTTTTAACATTATCAACGCAAAGATTAAAAATGCTGAGATTGTAGGAATTAAAAACTGCATACCATCGTACAATAAATTGATTATCAATTTTGATCTTGCCCAAACAACCTTTGAGAAACTTTCTGATTTTTTAAAAAGCATTAAAGAGCATGATTCTGATGACGTATTGCAAAATCAAAAAACTTGGAAGGTTCCAGTTTGTTACGATGAGGTTTTTGGAATTGATCAAAAAAGAGTTTCAAAATACACGGGACTTGCAGTTTCAGAAATTCTCGACATGCATGAAAAAACTAATTTTTATATTTATATGATTGGTTTTATGCCTGGCTTCCCTTACATGGGAGATTTGGACGATAAGCTGTATACCCCACGATTAGAAACTCCTAGAGTGGAAATATTAGATGGTTCTATTATTATCGCAGAAAAATTTTGTGCCATTTATCCCTACAAGAATCCCGGAGGATGGAATATTTTAGGAAGAACCCCAATAAAACTTTTTGATCAAGACTCTCCAAGCCCGTGCCTTCTTTCTCCAGGGGACAATGTTCAATTTTATAAGATAAATTTAGAGGAGTTTACTAAGCTAGTATAAAATTTATTATGACCGCTCTTATAGTAGAAAGATCTGGAATATCATCATCATTTCAAGACATGGGAAGATTGAATCTTCAGTATCTTGGCATTGTACAAGGTGGTTGCATGGACCAAGAAAATTTTCTTTTATGCAATGCCGTACTGCACAATGATAAAAATGAAGGACAAATTGAATTTGCCTATCAAGGACCTAAAATTAAAGTTACGCAAGGAGCTTGCAAGGTAGCCATCACCGGCAATGTCTTGTTTAATATTATCAGATCTGACGGGAGCATTGTTAATGGAAGTTGTTATAGAAGTTATTGCTTAAAAGAAAATGACATCTTAGATGTTTTGACAACAGTTAAATCTGTTTATGGTTATATAGGTTTTGCAGGAGGTATGGAGCTTAAATCGTATTTTAAAAGTGTTTCAGCCAATTCAAGATCGAAGATAGGTCCCAATAACGGAAATAAAATAGCAAACAACGATACTGTGCAACTTAAGGAAAGCTCTACAACAAAAGATGAATTTGTTTTATCCAGAATACCTCAGAAAGATAACCGTAACGTTATCCGTGTTTTGGAAGGCCCACAGCAGGAATACTTTTCAAGCGCTGGTATTAAAGATTTTTATGGTGACAATTATTCGATTTCTAATCTGACAGATCGAATGGGCATGAGAATGCAAGGTCCGAAAATAAGTTTTGTAAAAAGTCCCAATATAAAATCAGAAGGGATTATCAGAGGTTCTATACAGGTTCCGGCAGATGGTCAGCCGATAGTCTTGCTTTCGGATCACCAAACCATTGGTGGATATCCAAAGATTGCAGTGGTTGCAGCTGCTGATTATGACCATTTAGCACAATCTGCACCAGGTAGTTTTGTTAGATTTAAAAAAATTAATATTCGTGAAGCAGTTATTTCTTATGACTTAAAAATTAAAACCATTAATAATATAATTAGTACGATAAAAAAAATAAATTAGTTTTTATAAAATTTAAATATGACAAGTAGAATTATTTTAATTATCGGATCTAATAGAGGAATAGGAAATGCCACTGGTTTAGCGCTTCATTTCTTTTCATGAAATTTAATATGATGTCTACTAATCAGCTCTATGAAATCGTTTTGCGTATATTGACTTAAAGCAGATTTTACAAAATCAGGATTGTTAGAAATAAATTTATTTGCATGGGTGTTAATGTTGGTGAAATTACATCTTCCGCCACCTGATATGCGGATTTTCTCACCTATTTTTTTTGCATGATCGACTAGAAGAACAGATCTTCCTCTTTTGCCAGCTTCAATGGCGCTCATCATGCCAGCCGCACCAGCGCCTACTATAATCACGTCATATGTTTTGCTCATAAAAATCTAGTTATAATTTTAGGTATCTGTTCCTTAAACTTAAAAAAACCTTTGGTCGAATGCTGCCAGCAATATTTATCATATTCTCTTGCTAGATAGTAAACGTCAAAATCTTTCTTGATCTCTTTTGCAAAATCATTTTCATATCCAACAGTAAGATAGGGAAAAATAATATTTTTAATGTTATTTTCTTTGATTATTGTTTGCAAATTATCTTTATGTTCAATGATAGTTTGAGAGTTAAAATTTTCTTTAAGAACTGTTTTTAGATACTGATTAGATCTAAACTTAAAGTCCAATACTTGTTTTGAATAATTTTCTTTCTTTAAAATAGAAGTAAAGTCAATAAGTGCGTAATGATTAAAGTTCATTTCTTTCTCCCTAAGATGAAAAGAGCAGTCTAGATTATGAAAAATAAACAGAGAATTTTTATTGTTTATCTCATCAAATAGGATGGGTTGAATGGCATAGCTCTTATCTTCATGCTTAGGTTGGGATTGCTCATTTAAATTTAAATACTCATACGTTTTAGAGGAAAATTTATTAATATTCCATTCTGTAGCTAGATAGTGTTTGCCCTTGGTATGAAGACCTGCAATCCATCTCCAGCTTAATGTATTTGATGCTGGATCTCCATCTAGTAAATGTTTAAGAAAAAAATCTGCTCCTAGTTGCCAGGGTAACCCTAGTGTAAAAATCCAGATACTAGCAAACCACATTCGTGCATGATTATGTAAGTAGCCAAATTCTTTTAATTCTAAGACCCAGTCGTTAAAGCACAATATTTTTGTTTTTCCTTCTGTCGCCACCACATAACTTGAACTATTTAATTGCTCATGTAAATTTTGCAAATCTTGTTTGTAGTCATCCCATACTTGAGGACGCATTTCTAGCCAGCCTTTCCAGTAAGTTCTCCAAAAAATTTCTTGAACAAATTTTTCAATTTTTTTAAAAGGAAGCTTATTGTAAGCAGATTGAATAGTTTCTTGTTCATCTATAATTCGGTGACTAATATATTGAGACAATAAGCTAGTATTATTTCTGTTTCCTGGGCCAGGATCAAAATTTCTCTCTGCCGCATATTTCTCTAGGCTGTTACTGGAAAAATCCTCCAACTTGTTTAATGCTTCTTCTCTAATACTCATTGTTTAATATCTTGTGGCAAGTTCGATGAAGAATAGAATGCAAATATACAAGATGATTAAAATCTTTATTGTATCCTCCTCCCAAAACTCCACACAAAGGAATTTTTTTTTTATAAAAATTGCTAATTACCATTTTTTCTCTTTTCTCAATTCCTTCTGTCGTAATATTTAATTTACCAAGCTTATCATTTTTATGGATATCTACACCGGCAACATAAAACACAAAATCAAAATTCATTTTATTAACAGTCTCTAAGCTTTTCGATACAATATTTAAATACTCATCATCTGTTATATCATTCTCCAGCTCTATATCTTTGTTACTTTTTTGCTTTACAAGGGGGTAGTTTTTTTTGGAGTGAATACTAAGTGTGTAGACTTGATCATTATCTTCAAAAATTTTAGCAGTACCATCACCCTGATGTACATCCAGATCGTAAATAAGAATTTTTTTAACTGAATGTTTATTTAACAAATTGTAAGCAGCAACAGCCACGTCATTAAAGACACAGTAGCCATTGCCTGAATCAGAAAATGCATGATGAGATCCTCCTGCAGTATTGCAAGCCAACTTATAACTCAAAGCTAATTCCGCAGACAAAACAGTCCCACCAGTTGCCATATAGGATCTTCTTCTGACACTGGGAACCATGGGAAATCCAAGTTTCCTTTCTTCTTCCTTGGACAAAGAGAGAGTATCAATTTTTTGAATATACTCAGGTTGGTGTGCTTTGATTAGGTCGAGATACTGAGCTGGTTTTGGAATATATAAATTTTCTTTTTTTAAAATGTTATTTTTTTTTAAAAGATCAAATAATGAACCAAACTTTTTTATGGGAAAGCGATGATCATCACCAATTTGAGCCACATAATCAGGGTGATTAACTATTGGAAGCATTAAATGTTTTTAATAATTAAAACTATTAATTAACTCTTTCAAAAATATTGAACAATAGTTCCGAAACATGCTTGGCGTCTCTTTTGGAAAAATCAAATATTTGCTGCCTACAGCTAGTTCCGTTAGCAACCACCACGTCATCGGGGCTGTTATTAATCGCTGGTATCAAAGAAAGATTAGCCATCTTTTTAGAAACTTCATAATATTTAGAGCTGTAACCAAAAGATCCTGCCATTCCACAACAGCTACTATCAATGGGTTGGTGACTAATCTTAAGAGTGCTTAGCAGTTCTAACAATCCTTTAAAACGATCCTGTGATTTTTGGTGACAATGGCCATGGACTAAAACATTCTTGTGATAAGCATGAGCGTTGACAGTGTTTCCTTGTTTAATTTGTTCTAAGATAAATTCTTCAATTAAATAAAATTTGTTTTTTAATTTATCTCTATTCTTAATTCCTTTGATGGATCTATATTCATCATTGAAGGTAAGAAGACACGATGGTTCAATTCCTACTACTGGCATTTCTGCATAACCGTTTTCATATAAATAATCAGTAACTCTATTCATCTCGAACTTGGCTTTATCCATTTGACCATAAGAGATGTAGGTTCTTCCACAACACAGAGGTCTAGATAAATTGCTATCATCAAAACTTGGGATGATGGCTTCAAAACCAAACTTATTTAATACTTTGATGGCATACATAATATTTTTAATCTCAAAGTTAATATTAAATGTATCCGCTAGCAAAATAATTTTATTTTGTGATTTGAGTTGGGTGTTATAAATTTCTTTTAAAGGTGTAATACTTTGCACTTCTGGCATTTCTCTTTTAGTAGAAAAACCGGATAGTTCAATAAGCTTATCGAGAAGGGGAATATTTTTTACCTTATTAAAAATAGGGGATACTATTTTCAGTAGCCAAATGAATTTTGGCATATCCGATATAATTTTATCTTTAATGCCCATGGTAAATTTTTTGTAGTAGTGAGATAAAAATTCACTTTTCATTTTTGCCATATCAACACTCATCGGACACTCTCGTTGACAAGCTTTGCAACTAACGCAAAGTTCCATGGTCTCGAACATTTCTTTTGATGCAAAGGATCCTTCTGGTAATTGATTAGAAAGCGCTAACCTTAAGGTATTGGCTCTTCCTCTAACCAAATCTTTTTCATCTTTGGTGACACGGTAGGAAGGGCACATCACTCCTGAATCTAATTTTCTACAAGCTCCATTATTATTGCACATTTCTACAGCATCGGAGAATTGCCCCCACTGCGACCAGTCATAATGAGTGGATATATTTTCTGCCTGGTAATCAGCTTTGTATCTCATCAAAGATCTATCATCGGATTTATAGGGTCTGACAATTTTTCCTGGATTTAAAAGGGCTTTAGGATCAAAGCTGTCTTTAATTTCTTCAAAAGCACCAACGATTTTTTTACCAAACATCATCTCATGAAATTCAGATCTAACAATTCCGTCCCCATGCTCACCAGAATGTGATCCTTTATATTTCTTCACCATAGCAAAAGCTTCTTCGGCAATAGATCTCATGTTTTTTACATCTTGTTCGGTCTTCATATTTAACACCGGTCTGACGTGCAAAGTTCCCACCGATGCATGAGCGTAAAACATTCCGCTAGTGTTATATTTTTTAAACACTTCTTTTAATCCAGCCGTATAGTCAGCCAAATGTTCTAAAGTGACAGCACAATCCTCAATGAAGGCTACCGCTTTTTTATCACCCTTCATCGACATTAAAATATTAAGACCTGCTTTTCTGATTTCAAAAATAGCTTTTTGGTCTTGTAAATTTTCATGAGCAGAAAAATCGTTTGCTGCATTGTCTGTTTTAACCAGACTTTCTAAATCCTTAAGTTTTTGTCTGATAAGACTGATATCGTCATCAATAAATTCTACCATCAGTACCGCTTCCGGATCTCCTTTGATGTATTTGTTAATTTCACCAGCATACAGCGGGATTGCTTTTGCAAGATCGATTAAATTTTTATCTAGTAGCTCGACGGTAGTTGGCTGTAGTTTGACCATTTCTTTTACAATCGTCATGGCTTCGCTAAAACTTTTGAAAAAACAAACCCCTAACACTTTTTGCTTTGGCATCTCCCATAGTTTTAATTTTACTTTATTAAATAAAGACAAAGTTCCTTCAGAACCAACCAGAATATTGGAGGTATTAAAGCCATTGGGATTAATTAAGTCGATGTTATATCCACCCACTCTTCTTTGGGTGATAGGGAAGTGCAAATTAATCTCTTCCTTAGTTCTTTCCTTCACTTCTAAAAATTTTTTAATAATTTCGTATTTACGGTTGTGATTATTAGTAATTTCTAAATAATTCTTATCTATGTCATCAAAGGTGTGAATAGTTCCGTCATCCAGTATAGCTTCCACCGCCAGGACGTTGTTCACCATGTTGCCGTAATATAAAGATCTGGAGCCACAACTATTATTCGCAGTCATCCCACCAATAGTTGCTCTGCTACTAGTCGAAACATCTACTGGAAACCAAAGTCCATATTGTTTCAAATGTGCATTCAGTTGATCAAGAACAATGCCTGGTTCTACCCAAACTGTTTTTTCAGCAACATTTAAATCTAAAATTTTGTTTTGATGCTTGGAATAATCTAAAACAACACAATCACCAACGGTCTGACCACATTGCGAACTACCGCCACCTCTTGCCAGTAATGGAATATTGTTTTTTTGAGAGTAGTTCATCAACTCCAAAACATCATTGGTATCCTTAGGAACTACCACCCCAACGGGTGTTATTTGATATAGAGAAGAATCGGTGCTGTATCTGCCTCGAGAAAAATCATCAAACAAAACCGCGCCTCTCACCCGACCTTGTATTTCTTTTGCAATTTTTTCTATTTGATTTTGATTCATTGTTGCTACTTCAGATTAGTAGCACTATTTTTTACTTTGATAAATTAAAGTCCCAAACTTTTTCATCGCACTTGGAGATAGGGTTAGTCCTAACCCAGGCTCTTTATTCAATGTTAACCATCCATTTTTAATTTCAGGAGGATTGGAAAATAATTCTGCTTGAAGAGGATCCCTTTCAGGGTCTGGAAAAGATTCTACAATTCTTCCAGCAGGAGAAGAGGCCACTAATTGTGCGTGAATATAACAATCGTGATGAGGAGCCACATCCACATGATTCAATTCACAAAGCGCTGTTAATTTTTTTCCATGAGTAAAACCACCAAACATCGTCACATCAAATTGCAAAATTTGAATAGCACCTTCTTCAATAAAAGAACGACAGCCAAAGCTAGTGATTTCACTTTCTCCCCCTGAGATAGGGATTGATGTTTGCTTTGCTAGTAAAGTAGTTTGTCTTCTATCATCTGCCCACCTTACTGGCTCTTCTAGCCAAGTAGGCTTTAATGGTTCTAATAATTTACAAGCTTGAATAGCTGTTTTTAGATCCCATGCACGATTGACATCAATCATAAGATCTTTATCTGGGCCAATCACATCTCTAATAATTTGCATTCTCTTTACATCTTCCTCTAAAGATAATCCTCCCACCTTACCCTTGAATCCTTGATGACCCTCTGCAACTAATTTTTGAATTTCGTCTTTAAGTTGAGTATTGTCTTTTCCATCTTGGTAGTAGGCGCAAGTAACATAGCAAGGCACTTTATCTCTAAAACCACCAAAAATTTGATACAGGGGAAGACCTGCTTTCTTTCCAATAATATCCCAACATGCAATATCCACCGCAGAAGAAATTCTAATTAAAGCTTCTCGGCTCCATTTTTTTTCATTGGAAATTCTCGTATCGGTTAAATTAAAAAGTTTATTGTAAATCTCTTCAGGTTGATAAGGATTCATTCCCATAATGTGATCAGCAAAATCATTGGTAAATGGTTTTAGGATAGGAGTGATATCTGTATAGCTGGTAGCCATACCAAATCCTTGAATTCCATCTTTTGTTGTTAGCTTAATTAAAAGCTCATTAGCATTAGGAACAATAAAGTGACTGACCCAATAAGGTTTTTTTTGCGCAGGACCTTGCAGACTGTAAACTTCAATGTGATCAATTAAATCCATGATTTATTACTATATTTCAATTTGATTAAGTATTCAAAACATCATATATACGCGTATGGCAAAATCAAATTCTTTCAAAGCGGGACGACATTTTTTACAAATACCAGGACCTACCAATATTCCTGACCGAGTATTAAGAGCTATGGACCGAGCAGTGGTGGATCACCGTGGACCAGAGTTTGGTGAAATTTCTAAAAGAGTATTAGAAAAATTAAAAACAGTTTTCAAAACATCGCAACCCGTCATTATGTTTCCAGGATCTGGAACAGGAGCTTGGGAAGCTGCGATTGTAAATACATTAAACGTTGGTGATAAAGTTTTATTTTTTGAAACAGGTGAATTCTCCATAAGATGGAAAGAGCAAGCAGAAAAATTAAAATTAGACGTAGAAATGGTACCAGGTGACTGGAGATATGGAGTGGACCCGAAAGTAGTTGCTCAAAAATTATCAGAAGATAAAGACAAAAAAATTAAAGCGGTATTTGTTTTGCATAACGAAACTTCCGCAGGAATTTCCAATGATATTGCTGGTATAAGAAAAGCAATTGATTCAGTTAATCATCCAGCTTTGTTTATGGTGGATACCATTTCTTCTTTGGGATCTATGGATTACAGACACGATGAATGGAAAGTCGATGTTACCGTAGGAGGTTCGCAAAAAGGTTTGTTACTTCCTCCAGGACTTTCTTTTAATGCTGTTAGTGCAAAAGCCTTAGAAGCATATAAAAATGCTAAAATGACAAAACATTATTGGGATTGGCAAGCCATGATTGATGCTAACAAGACTGGTTATTATCCATACACACCGGCTACTACTTTAATTTACGGACTTGAAGAAGCGCTTGATATGTTAGCAGAAGAAGGGCTAGACAACGTATTTGAAAGACACGCAAGATTAGCAGAAGCTACTAGACTGACAGTGCAAGCTTGGGGTTTAGAAATTTTGTGTAAAAATCCTAAAGAATATTCAAATACTTTGACAACCGTTTTGTTGCCGGAAGGACACGACGCAGATAATTTGAGAAAAATAATTTTAGATGAATACGACATGTCTCTCGGAGCTAGCTTTAATAAAGTTAAGGGCAAAGTATTTAGAATCGGTCACTTAGGTGATTTGAATGAATTGATGCTTATGGGTGTTCTCGCAGGTGTCGAGATGGGATTAAAAAAAGCAAAGATTCCTTATAAAGCTGGTGGTATCATGGCTGCCATCGATTATTTATCAAAATAAATAAATATTCATTAGTCTAGATTTTTCTTTGTAAATTCTTTAAGTTAGATAGTTATAAATTAATTAAGGGGGACAAATGAGAAAATTAAGAAAAATAGTTGCTTTACTTACATCTGTTATTTTTATCGCCTCAGCTTCACAAGCATTAGAATTAAAATTTGGTCACGTAGGAAAACCAGGTTCATTATTCGCTGCTTCAGCTGATAATTTTGCGAAAATAGCAAATGCAAAACTAGGTAGCAAAGCAAAAGTTGTTGTATTTGGATCGTCACAGCTTGGCGATGACAAAGCAGGAATGCAAAAATTAAAATTAGGAACGGTAGACATCTGGTTGCCTTCTTCTGTGATGGCATCTGTCCATGATGAATTTGGTGTATTTGATATGCCATTTATCATCAAAGATAGAGATCATATGATGAAAGTGGAATCTAAAGTTTTGCCAAAAATGGTAAAAAATCTTGAAGCAAAAACTGGATATAAATTTATTGGTGTTTGGGAAAATGGATTTAGACACATTACCAATAACGTTCGACCAATTAACACCCCAGAAGATTTAAAGGGTATTAAGTTGAGAACTCCCAAATCTAAATGGAGATTAAAAATGTTCCAATCTTATGGAGCAAATCCTACTCCAATGGCATTCTCTGAAGTGTTCACAGCGTTACAAACGGGAACTATGGATGGACAAGAAAATCCATACACTCAAATCGCTAGTGCTAAATTTCAAGAGGTTCAAAAATATCTATCCATCACAGGTCACGTATACACTCCAGCGTACGTAGCGGTTCACAAATCTAGCTACAACAAGCTACCTGCGGATGTAAGAAAAGCTTTAGAGGCTGCAGCAAAAGAAAACCAAGCGTTTGTTTACAAACGTGCGGCTGCTGACGAAGAATCTTTGTTAAATGTTATTAAAAAAGCAGGTGTTAAAGTAAACACTGCTAACAAAGCAGCTTTCGTGAAAGCTAGCGGCGGTGTTTATGATCAATTTGCTTCTGAAGTAAAAACAGGTGCATCATTGGTTAAAAGCATTCAAGCTTTAGCTAATTAATTAAGAACAATTAATCGGCCCCATTGCAAAGTGGGGCCGATTTTTATATTAAAAGAATTAAGAATGGAAAATTTTAGAAAATACTACGATTTATTTTTACAATACTTAATGTTTATCATGATGATAGCATTGGCTGCAGTCGTAGTGATTGGTGTGATCTATCGTTGGAGCGGCAATGCGCTAATTTGGTACGATGAAGTAGCATCAGTGCAACTCGCTTGGCTTACTTATTATGGATCAGCTTACGCAGCTTTAAAAGGAGCGCACATCGGAGTTCCTGGCATTTTAAAATCATTTCCACTTGGTATTCGAAAAGGTTTATTTGTTTTATCTAAAGTAGTTGTTTATGGTTTTTTTGCCTTACTGACCTTTTACGGAATTATTGTGATGAAGCTTATTTATGGAGAAACCATGACCACTATAGAATGGGTGTCACAATCTTTTGTTCAATCGGTTATTCCTGTTGGTTCTCTTTTATTTATTGTTTCTGAAACTTTGAGATTAAAAGAAGACTACGCAGATATTATGAAAGAAAAACAATCATGATCGTATTAACGATGTTTGCTGTTTTGTTGCTGCTATTAGCCATTAACGTTCCCATTGCCATAGGACTTGCGGTGACAACAATCATTGCCATGGTTGTTAAGCAAGGATCTGATTTTTTAATAGATTCAGCAATTGTGATGTACGTTGGCTCTACCAATTTTCCTTTGATCGCTATTCCTTTGTTTATTTTAGCAGGTGCAATTATGAATACCTCAGGAATTTCTAGAAGATTAATTGCTTTTGCTTCAGCTTTAGTGGGATTTGTTAGAGGTGGATTGAGTATGATTAATATCGCAACCTCAATGTTTTTTGCTGAAATTTCTGGCTCTGCAGTTGCTGATGTTGCGGCACTAGGATCTATTTTAATCCCAGCGATGAAGAAAAAAGGTTATCCAGCCGCATTTGCGGCTGCTGTTACATCCTCATCGGCTTCGTTGGCAGTTATTATTCCTCCTTCTATTCCAATGATTTTGTATGCTGTGATGGCACAAACATCTGTAGTTCAATTATTTGTTGCAGGAATTATTCCAGGAATTATTGGTGGATTTGGAATGATGCTTGTTTCTTATGTTTATGCAATAAGAAAAAATTTTCCTATTGAGGAAAATTTTAATTTAAAGAATCTAAGAAAAACCGGAAAAGAGGCGTCTTTGGCATTTGTGCTTCCTTTAATTATTTTAGGAGGTATTTTTGGAGGCTTTGTTACAGCAACAGAAGGAGCCGGTTTAGCCGTTGTTGCAGCTTGTATTATTGGAGCAATATATAGAGAACTTAATTTTAAACAATTTTTTGAAGCAACAATTGAAGGAGCTTCTTCAACAGCAACCGTGATGTTGTTAGTTGCAGCCTCTGTTTTAATCGGAGAATTTTTAACTATTGAACAAGTGCCTCAAAACGTTGCAAATTCTATTACAGGATTTACAGATAATAAATTTATCATTTTGGCGCTTTTAAATGTTTTTTTATTAATTATTGGACTTTTTCTTCACTCTGCAGCAGCAATTATTGTAGTTGTTCCAATTGTTATGCCCTTAGTTAGTGCAGCTGGAATTGATCCTGTTCATTTTGGAATTATTGTAACATTAAATTTAGCTATAGGTCAGCAAACCCCACCTGTAGCCAGTGTATTAGTTACTGCCTGCTCAGTAGCAAAAGCAGATATTTGGGAAGTTTCTAAAATTAATATTATGTTTATTGCAGTTTTGTTTGTTGTTTTGATGCTAGTAACTTATGTTCCATTTGTTCCGATGGGTTTAGTAGAATATTTCTATAGATAGGCATGACTGATTTAATTCAAGCTAAGCAAATTAATGAACATGTTTTAGAAGTTTCTTTAAACAGACCTGAAAAATTAAACGCCCTAACTAAACCCATGTGGAAAAAACTGGGTTCTATTTTCAAAGATCTTAAAAAAAATAAAACTATAAGATGTGTAGTGATACGTGGAAAAGGCGGAAAATCTTTTTCTCCTGGAAATGATATTGGTGAATTTGAAAAAACAAGATCCAATAGCAAACTTGCCAAAGATTACGGTGTACATCTTCATGGAACCTTGGCGGCTATTCAAGAATGTGCGATCCCGACGGTTGCTTTGATCGAGGGAATTTGTGTCGGTGGAGGTTTAGAGATTGCTGCTTGTTGTGATTTGAGAATTTGCGGAAACTCTTCTACCTTTGGTGTGCCAATTAAAAGATTAGGTTTAACTATGGCTCCACGTGAGTTACAGGCGTTATTGCAATTGGTAGGAAGATCTGTGACTATGGAAATCTTACTAGAGGGAAGAATTTTCAGTTCAGAAGAAGCTTATGTAAAAGGCCTCGTCAACCGAGTGGTTCCAGATCAAGATGTGGAAAAAGAAACTTACAAAACAGTAGAGAGAATTTGCGATGGCGCTCCATTAGTTGCAAGATGGCACAAGAAGTTCGCAGAAGAATTAATTGTGAAAACAAAAATCTCTAACAAATTAAATGACCTTGGTTACAAGTGCTACAACACAGAAGATTTTCAAATTGGTTACAAATCATTCCTAAGCAAAACTAAGCCTAAATTTAAAAATAAGTAATATGTCAGGTCCTATTAAAGGAATTAAGGTTTTGGAGCTTGCCCAAATTATGGCAGGACCTACCTGCGGTTTGATGTTGGCCGATCTTGGTGCTGAAGTAATCAAAATAGAAAAAATTCCTGGGGGAGATGATACCAGACGGTTTTTACCACCTGATGTAAATGGAGAAGCTGCTGCTTTTATGATGATGAATCGTAACAAAAAAGGCATGACTTTAGATTTGAAGAAAAAAGAGGGAGTAGAAGTTTTTAAAAGATTAGTAAAAAATGCGGATGTGGTTGTTGAAAATTACCGCAAAGGAACTTTAGAACGATTGGGCATTGGTTATGAGGAATTAAAAAAAATAAATCCTCGTATTATCCTTTGTGAAATTTCAGGCTACGGCAGAACAGGACCTTATGCAGACAAGGGTGGATTTGATTTAATAGCCCAAGGTATGAGTGGACTTATGAGCGTGACTGGGGAAAGTAAAGATAGACCTCCCATGAAAGTAGGAGCACCAGTAACAGATATTACTGCAGGAATTTTAGCAGCAATGGGAGTATTGGCTGCATTAGTTGCAAGAGAAAGAACCGGAGTAGGTCAGCGGGTAGACACATCTTTATATGAAGCTGGAATTGTTCACACTTATTGGCAATCTGCTATTGCTTCTGCAACAGGAGTTGCGCCAGGTCCACTAGGCTCTGCTCATCCTCTTACAGCACCATACCAAGCTTTTAAAACCAAAGATAAATGGATCACCGTGGGAGCATCCAATCAAAATACATGGCTACATCTAATTGATGCATTGGGAAGAAAAGATCTTCAAGACAATGAGAAATTTAGCAGCAATGCCCATCGTATGAAAAATATTTCAGAGTTAATCGAAATATTAAAAAAAGAATTGGAGAAAAAAAATTCAGAAGAGTGGCTTGCAATTTTCGATGAAAAAGGTCTTCCGTGTGGTCCTATCCATACAGTTACAGAAATGTTTGAAGACCCTCAAACCATCGCAAGAAAGATGATAGTTGATGTAAAAAATACCAAAGCAGGCTCCTTTAAAGCCATAGGTATGCCGGTTAAATTTTCAGATACCAAAGTAGAAGATACGAAAGAGTCACCAACTTTTGGTCAGCATACCAAGCAAATCTTATTAGACAATGGTTTTACGAATGATGAGATAGACGCTTTAATGCAACAAGGTGCGATTATTTAATATCGCTTATCTGATTTTCCTTTAGACAATTGTACAGGATATTTTTTTATATTTTTGATCATTTTATTGTGAAAGCTTTTTTCAATATCAATATTCATTTTTTGAGAGATTCTAAGTAGATAGAAAAAGATATCAGCAATTTCATCTGCTACTTTTTCTTTATCCACTTTTTTAATGTCGGATTCTTTTAGCCACTGAAAGATTTCTACTAGTTCGGATGCTTCCACCGATAGGGCCATGGCGAGGTTTTTGGGAGAATGAAACTGTTCCCAATCCCTAGCTTTGACGAAACTTTTTATTTTCTGATTAATTTTCTTTAAATCCATTATAAAATAGTTATGTAATTTAGTTATATGTTCAAAATACATAAAAAATTTGAGAAAACTAGTTATTACATTACTGATTTAAAACTCTGCCAAGTAAGACTAAATGATAATGCCAAGTTTCCCTGGATCATGCTTCTACCTAAGAGAAAAGGTGTCGGTCAGATTTTGGATCTGAATAGAAAAGATCAGATTAGGTTAATGGATGAGATTCAGTATTGTAGCAAAGTTATGAAAAAGAATTTTACTTGCTTCAATCTTAATGTGGAAAAAGTAGGCAATATCATACCTCAATTGCACATCCATGTGATCGCTAGACACAAACAAGATCCTAGTTGGCCTTTGTCGGTTTGGGTGGTCAAAGGCAAGCCATATACTAAAGTTGCACTATCCAAGATTTTAGAAAAATTAAGAAAAGTTATTTAAATGCTAAGCTACAGGCACGGATTTCATGCAGGAAACTTCGCCGATGTCTTTAAGCACTTCATTCTAGTCTATCTTTTAAATGAACTAAAAAAAAATAAGCCATTCACTTTTATCGATCCTTTTGCAGCTGCGGGAAAATATTCTTTAACCGATCCTTTTATGGAGAAGAATAAAGAATACTTAAACGGAATTTCTAAAGTACTGAATGCAGAACTAAACGATCCCTTGATTAATAACTATCTAATTTTGGTGAGAAAAACGAACCCAAATAAACAAGGAAACAAGATTGAAATTTATCCAGGCTCCTGTTTTTTGTCCTCTCTAGCTCTGGATAAGGAAGATGCCATTTATCTATCAGAGCTACACAATAATGAGTTTGAGATTTTAAAGAAGAATTTTGATCAAGATCCTAGAATAGTTATTGAGAAAAAAGATGCCTTTGCTTCGCTCGATAAAATGATCACTTCTTATAAGGGAACTAGGTTGGTTCTGATTGATCCTTCCTACGAACTTAAAAATGAGTATGAAAAAATTAGCAAATTAGTCAAACATAATGCCAGTCAATTTCCGGATGTCTGTTATTTGATTTGGTACCCAGTATTAGAATCGGAAAAAACAGATGCCTTTGTGCAACAATTTCTAAATCATAAAATTAAAAATACCACACAGATTCATATCAAATTAAAAAACTCTTTTCTTAGAATGCAAGGAACTGGTTTTTTTATTGTTAATGCCCCAGAACAGATGAAGAGTGATATTTCTAATAGTCTTGATATTTTATTAGAAACTCTCAAAGATCAGAATCAGCCAAGCAAAATAAATTATGATGTTTTTTAAAAGATTATTTTCTACAAGCAATTTAGAACTTAAAATGGATGATGGTGGTAGAGCTGCTGCTGGCTACAAAGGAAAAGCAGGGGACTGCGTAGTTAGATCCATTGCGATCGCAACCGGGATTGCTTATTCAGAAGTCTATGAAGATCTGTATAAAGAAAATGAAGAGTTTAGAAATACATCGAGAACTAGGCTCGCTAAAAGTTTAAAACAAAAAAATGACAGCCCGAGAGCAGGAACACACCGAGTTGTATTAAAGAAGTATTTGCAAAAGCTAGGATGGAAGTGGACGTCCACCATGTTTATAGGCCAGGGTTGCAAGGTGCATTTGAAAAAAGAAGAGCTTCCCATGGGAACCTTAATTGTGTCTTGCTCTAAGCACATAACGGTTGTCAAAGACGGCGTTCTTCATGATACTTATGACTGCTCCAGAAATGGAACTCGTTGTGTTTATGGATATTGGACTAAAGGATATTAGATTTTTTGATCGTATTCGCCAATTTTACCGGTTTTTTGCAGTAGATCATCGATAAAATCAAAGATCTTTTTCTC
>Ga0208646_1000821_pt1 | contig 17675 bp, 13 predicted proteins | sample AntAceMetag02UK8_FD_184762 | JGI IMG/M metagenome (GOLD analysis project Ga0208646, IMG submission 184762) | Saline lake microbial communities from Ace Lake, Antarctica - Antarctic Ace Lake Metagenome 02UK8 (SPAdes) (version 2) | ecosystem: Environmental > Aquatic > Non-marine Saline and... | reverse complement strand
GATGCGCTCAACTTTAAAGACAGACCTTATGTGAGGAAATCAAAAGTTGTGACCCAATTGTAAAAATAACTTACGTAACTATCTGTATTACAATATATTGGCTAGTTCCGTTTTCAAGTTGGGTTAAGAGAAGATTCTGTCAAAATCATGGAGAAAGGTTCAACCAACATATTTTCATCCGCTTTAACGACGAATGGAAAAGAGAAAAACTGGAAAAAATTCTCTTCAATAGCGTAGAATTTCTTTTGTCTGAATGACGTCCACTTGCCTTCGCTATCCTCCAGTTTGACTGTTTGGTCACCCAAACTAAGTACCCTCGTAACTCCTTCTAATTCAGGGATGTCTTCCTTCAGCGCCGTGCCTACATTCGGCCCTGTAGTAGAGATTTGATCTGTCCAATCTCCCCAAATATCTGGTTGGTTTACACGAAATATTTTCGCATTATTTATATGAAAATTATCAAAGGTATTTTCCTGATAAACAAATAGTCCAATGATAATAGTGGCCGCAATTCCAATAGTCAATCCTAGTACGTTAAGTACTGTGAATTGTCTTTGGCGCAAGGCATTACGCCAGGAGATTTTAAACATGTTTTTTAACATACCATACGTGTTCATTCGATAAGTGCCTGATGCAGGCTTAATAATTGAAGGTCTAAAAAGTAACGTAACATCTCTCAATAAAAATAAATCTGCTTTCCTTTTCCCAATCTCAGCGACTCGCTCATCATAGAGCTCCATCAAGTCTCCTTCGATCGAAGCTTGTAGGTGAGGATGACAAAACCATCGGAAGAAGTATAGAAATATTTTAGGTGGATGTTTATTCATTTTTCAAAGAATCAACAGGATTAGAAATTGCGGCTTTAACAGACCAGTAGACAGAACCCAGCATGGCAATGAAGAGCGAGGTTATTGTTGCCAACATAAATATTCTCACGCCAATTTCAATTTGCTGTGAAAAGGTTTGAAGCCAATTTGTCATCAAAAAATAAGCTATCGGAAATGCAAAAAGATTGGCGATCATTATCAAGATAACAAAATCTTTATTGATAAGAATCCCAATATTTAAGAACGATGCGCCTAGAACTTTCCTCACACCAAATTCTTTTTTTCGCTGATTGGTGATGGCTGTTGTAATTCCGAATACCCCCATGCAGGCGATCAATATTGCAATACCTGTGATCAAGGTAAATATCTTAGAAAATTTCTCCTCTTTCTCATAGGCCAGTCCAATATCTCTATCCAGAAAAGAGTATTCAAAGTCTATATTCTGATCAAATTCCCCAAGTGTTTGCTCAATCACACCAAGTGTCTCCGACAGGTGATTCGTGTTCACTTTTAGTGAAATAATTTCAAGGTGGTCAACAATCTCTTTTGTATAGAAAAGTTGGAAATACATTGGTACCACTCCAGCATGCAGAGACTGAAACTGAAAATCTTCCACTACACCGATTACCTTAGGGGAATAGCCATCATATACATCGATACTAAGTCCAATAATTTCGTCAGGACTTTTTCCAATTAATCGAGCTGCAGACTCATTGATGACTATGCCATTAATCGAGTCTGTCGAGTACTCGATAAAACCCCTTCCGCTGACAAACTTCTTTTCGTAGAGCTCGAAAAAGTCAGCATCAATGGCAGCATAATACATATCAATAAATCCCTCTTTGGCTGAAATAGTTAACCCATTGAATGAAGTGAGTTTCGAAATAAATGTCTTATTACTACCTGTGACAATTTTAATATCTCCGAATTTCAGAAGCTCAGATTTAAGCGTTTTGAAATCATCCCTAATCTTCTTGGACTTCACCGGGATATTGACAATTTCTGAACTATCAAACGCAAATTGTTGATCACTTATCAAGTGCCATTGACCATAAATCACCAAACTGACTACTATCAGGATAGAAGAAATACTGAATTGTAGTACCATTAAAATCTTTCTTAAGGAGAATTGTGGTTTTTCTAAAAAGCTATTCCCCTTCTTTTTTCTGGAAAGATCAATGGCAGGATACATACCTGATAAGCTCCCAGTCAAAATCGTAATCAAGATAAAAATCATAATCACCTGTATTTGGCTAGGCGACAATTCTAGGGCCTTGCCCGAGAACGCATTAAAAAATGGCAATATCAGCATGACAAGACCTACTGCGAGAAATAATGCGAGAAAAGCCGTCAAAATTGATTCTATCATAAACTGAGCAACCAACTGTTTTCTTGAGGAGCCAATTGCTCTTCTAACACTGATCTCTTTTCGTTTTTCGGAAGCTCTTGCCGTTGCGAGATTAACATAGTTGAAACATGCAATCAGGAGCGTAAGTAGCGCTACACCTGAAAATATCCAGACTTGCAAAATATCCCCATTTGCATCCAGTTCTTCCTGCATTTTTGATCGCAAATGAATGTCAAATAATGCCTGAGGCTTCAGGTGCATATCGTAAGCAGCAAAGAAAGGCGGAGCATATTGCGCTTCAATTTCAGGAATAAGTGCTTCCACTTCCTCAATTGAGCGGCCTGACCATAACTTTAAATATCCATATTTGACGGCAAAGCTCTTGATCCCTCTCTTGTCATTTTCCAAATCACCGGTAACCATTGAAATGAGAAAGTCAAAATGGAAATGGCTATTCTCCGGCATATCCTGAAATACCCCTGTGATCTTAGCCTCAAAACCAACTTCATCAAATGCCCCATTAATGGAGATCACTTTTCCAATAGGTGAGTCTCCTGGGAAATATTTATCCGCCTTACTCTTCGAAATCACTAGCGTATAGGGCTCTGCTAAAACGGAGGACTCAAACCCACTGAGCAGCTGAAAGGAGAAAAAATCAAAAAAATGGGAATCCACAAAAGCTAGGCGTTCCTCAGTATAGGTGCTTTCTCCAATTTTAACTCTTTGTTTTTGACTGAAAGGCTTAAGGCTTGTCGTACTTTCAATCGCGCTGATATCCGATTGCATTTGATCAAGCAAATAGCTCCGGAAAGGAACAGTCTCCACCGTTTTATCACCGTTAAAGTAAGATTTCGTTATACGGTACATTCTATCACCGTCCTTATGAAATCGATCATAACTAAATTCATCAATCAGAAATAATACAACAAGAAAAGAAAATGTCAGACCGATGGCAAGACTGCCAATGTTGATGACTGAGTAACCTTTGTGCTTCAGGATATTCCTGAGACCAACTTTAACATGGTTATTGAACATCCCATAGTTATTCATTCGATAGGTGCCTGACGCAGGCTTTATGATTGAAGGTCTGAATAAGAGCAGAACATCTCTAAGCAACAGAATATCTGCATGTCGCGCTCCTTTGGAAAATACTCTTTCTTCATGAATTTCCATCAAGTCTCCTTCAATGGAAGCTTGAAGATCAGGATGACAAAACCATCTGAAAAATTTGAGGAGTATTCTTGTAAATAGCCTACTCACTTCTAAGCGATTTAACTGGATTTGACAAGGCCGTCATCACGGTGCGTCCGCTCATAGTCAGCATAGCTATCAAAAAAGTAATGAGCGAAGAAATGAAGAATAATTCCCAACCCATCGATATGCGGTAAGCAAAATCATCTAGCCAACTCGACATAGCGTACCAAGATATTGGTATCGCAAACAACAATGAAATGGCATACAAGATGACAAAATCTTTCGACAGAATACCGACAATATGTCCAGTAGATGCACCAAGTACTTTTCTAATTCCTATCTCCTTCGCTTTCTGGGTAGTACTATAAATCGTTAGTCCAAACAAACCCAAACAAGCCACGAAAATAGCCAAGCCTGAGAAAGTAGTGACTATCACACCAAAGCGCTCATCCGCTTGGTATTGCTCATTAAAACTTTGACTTTTGAAACGCCCTATAAATGGGTGATAAGGCACAACTGTGCTCCAGATATCTTTGATTTCACGCAAGGTTTTCCCGTAGTTGGTGGACGTTATACTGAGGGAAAGCATCGATGTATTCCCGCTTGTCGCATACCTGAGGGATAATGGCTCCACGGTATTATGTAACGAAACATAATTAAAATCTCCAACTACGCCAATGACCTTACCTTCTCTGCCCCACTGCTCAAAGCTTTTTCCTATGATATCTTCAGGGTTGGGGTAGCCAAATAAAGCTGCGGCTGATTCATTTAACATTAAAGAATTACTGGAGTCCAAAGGAAATTTGTTAGAAAAACTTCTGCCAGCAACGATCTTCATTTTGTATGTAGCAGTAAAGTCCTCATCTATCTCATATACAGCTGGACTCTTACTTATTATTTCTCCATTCGGTTGAGTAATCTGTGTTCCCCCATTAGGGAAAAAATCTCCTGGAGTGGCTCTCGAAGCGGATACTATTGATACTTCTGGGTGATTTGAAAGCTGCTCCTTAATATACCTAAGCTTGTTTTGAACTCTAAAATCCCATCCAAAATCTATGACCAGTACTTGCTCTGCATCAAAGCCTAATTCGTGGTTTCGCAAATGCTTTAGTTGACTGTAGATGACAGAAGTACCCACCAATAATATGATACTCAAACTAAATTGCAGGATGACCAACGACTTACGCAACCACACACCTTGACTCGAATTCTTATAAGCGCCTTTGAGCACTTTTATTGGCTTGAATCCTGAAAGGACAATGGCAGGATAAAGACCAGCCAAACCTCCGATCAACAAAATAAAAACTACAGCAATAAAGCTATTTTTAATGCTAAAAAGCCAGTCAATTGGGAGCGCTTTATCTGACAAATACTCCAAGTAGCTATGTCCAAGTAAGATTATTACGCCTGCCAAGATTGCCGCAATAAAAGTGATAATGACTGCTTCCATTAAAAACTGTGCAATCAATGATCGTCGATAGGAACCTATCGTTTTGCGAATCGCAACTTCCTTTGCTCTCTCTACCGATCTTGCAGTGGACAAATTCATAAAATTGATACATGCAATGAGGAGTATAAACACTGCTATTGATCCAAAAACATAAATATTACTCAGACTACCAGTTGTGCCGGGTTGTCTTCCAGCATCTGAGTTTAAATAAGCATCGGCCAAAGGCTCAAAAGTAATGGTTAACCCAGATTCATATTGCCCATATTTCTGCAACAAACCCTTTATTCTTTGCTCCATGTTAGACATATTGGCATGTGGGTTCACCATAAAATAAGTGTAGAAATCTACATAACCCCACTGATCAAAAATGGATGCCCGACGCATTCGGAAAGTGGACATAGATATCATCGCGTCAAACTTAAAATGGGTATTTGATGGCACCTCAATCACCGCTGTTACTTCAAATGGATCCACACTGTCCATGATCAGCATTTCACCGATAGGATTAGCATCACCAAAATACTTTTTGGCCATTTCTCGTGTCAATACAATGGTATTTGGTCTTACCAACGCTGTATTCGGGTTTCCAGCAATGACCGGCCAATCAAAAATATCAAAAGCGGTGGAATCTCCAAAAATGATATTGTTTTCCTGAAACCTCTTCTCCTGATACTCGACCAACCAAGCGCTTGGACTTGTGAAACGAAATACGGATTCAATTTCCGGAAAATACTCTTGAATAGCAGGCCCAACTGGTGCACTTCCCCACACCTGATATTCGTCAATCGGAATGTATGCATCAGCCTCCACATCTCGCTCGAAACCATAATGAATGAGCACCCGATAAATATTGTCATATTGACTATTGTAGGTATCGTAAGACAGCTCATTTTTTACAAATATGGAGATGAGCACACAGGCTGCCATACCAATGCTCAATCCAATGATATTCAACGCTGAAAAAGTTTTATTTCGAGCAATATTTCTAACGCTCACTTTCATATAATTCTTGATCATACCATAATTATTTAATCTATACGTGCCGTCTGATGGCTTGATTATACTTGGTCTGAATAAGAGCATGACATCTCTTACAAACCTTAAATTTGCTTTTCGCTTTCCTGATTCCCGTACTTCCTCTTCATACAGTTCCAATAGGTCACCTTCGATAGACTTTTGAAGTTTGGGATGACAGAACCATCGAAAGAATCGATGAAATATTTTAGGAGGCTTAATCTCTTTTATCATGATTTTCACAATAATTCAAGAACCTCGGAGGAAGTTCAAGAGGTATAAAATCGGCAAATTGGCGTTTAATGAAAACAAGCTCCGGAGCATAAAAATCATAAACGGGAACTAAAAACCAACTTTGAGGATGATCAGAAAATTTTAAAGAAATAAAATACTTATATATTGTTTGAAAAAAATTACTCATAATTATCCTTTTATTCGTGATAAATAATTCAGAACCTACCTAGTACTTTCTTTACTAGTACTCATAGCCAAGCCTATTTGCGCTGTTAACATATTTGTCCCTCTTCTACTTGTTAAGCCTTTTGTTTGATTGAGCGAAGCTTCCGCATCAGGCGAAAAAAAATACGGAACATATCCCAGAGATATAAACGGTGATAATTTCGTCTGCCCATTCAATAATATAATATAACCTGCTTTTACCGCAACCTCTCCCCCTATTCCAAAAGCTCTTGCTTCCGAATCATCTGGACTATAAGGCTCCACCGACCTAAAGAGCCCAGCGGCAACACTTGAAACAACCAAATCAAAATAACATTTAGGTTCCTTTTTCGATGTTTTTAAGTGAAGGATATAGGACATTTTGATAAGGCTAAGATTCAATGAAACATCCAAATTTTTATTCTTTACGGCGCTTCTAAAGTAGGAATAAGAAAGACCAACCCCATGACTCATTCGACTTGATGAACGAAACAAATATGAACCAGAAGTACTCAAACCATGCATCAATAATGGCTGATTATTTTCTAAAAATGGCCGGCTAAAATTATAGGTTTGGATAGCATTGTCCCATTCGGGTGCTGAAAGATAATTATAGCCCAAATCAAACCTTATTTCTTGTGCATTGCTCTGAAGAAAGGTTAAAAAAAACACTGTTGTCATTAAAAAAATCTTCATTTCTTCACACTATTTAAAATGTTGATGACTTCTCTATATCCCGTTTCCGCCGCTCCATGCACCGTTTGATGATGACCATTTACATTCATGGCTTCTCCTGCAAAGTAAATTTTATCTTCTATAGATTCTGCTGCTACTTTGCGCGCATCACCAATGCCCACCGGAATGTAAGAGTATGCACCTCTCACAAAAGGATTAGTCGTCCAATTTTCTACATGTGAGGAGATGAAAGTAGCCGTTGCTTGGCCTTCATACATGGTATCTAGCTCTTCTAATAAAGCACTTGTAATGGCCTCATCATTCCCCAAACCTGTTAATACCTCTGCCTGATCGCCCATCACAAAAGCAAGAAGCACATGGTCAGCACCAAGTTTACCAACACTATCATCGGCATAAGCTGCACTCACACGGCCTCCACTAATATTTTGGTCATAAAATTTTGAATCAAATTTTAAAAACACCTTCATTCCAGCGTCCATACCAATCTTGGAAAACGCATTGATTTTATTGCTCGGTAAGACTGGCACAAAGTTGATATCGCCATCTTTCAAAATGGTGATAGGAACCGTAATGATTACTTTATCGACCTCATACCTGTTGCCCTTTTTATCAGTAACAACAATCACTGACTGTGAATAATCTATCTTATCAACGACCGTATCCAGCAGCATTTCATCTTTTATTTTGCTGGCAATCTGACTGTCAATCAAATCAAAAAATGTCTCTTCAAACTTATAGTCCTCCTCCCCTGAGCTCCAGTTCTCTTCCTCTAGGTTATTATTGAGAACCGACAAGCGAGAGGCAGATGCTCCCTGGTCTCCTGCGATGGTTTCCACCACATATTTATACTCTTCAGTAAATCCTTTTTGAGTGGCATAATCTTGAAAGGAAACATCCGGCAAATCGTCTCCTTCAAAAATATTGATATCCTGTGGCAGCTTGGTCACCAGCTCGCCATTAAACCAATACTGCAGCGCACTGTCGTCTAATGACGTTTTAGTCTTAGACTTTTTTATAAGATCGCCCAAGATATTGTTGTTGCCATGTAGCCATTGCGCACCTAAGTCGATAGGGAAATCCGCAAAAGTGGAAAGCTTACCTACTCGTCCTCCATGATTCGAAGACGCTTCTAAGATTTGAAAATTGATCCCATTTTCTTTTAAAAGATAACCGGCATAAAGCCCGGCAACACCTGCTCCGATAATGAGTACTTTTCCTTGAAAATCAACGCTCGGAAATAAAGTATCTTCTTTACACGAAGACATAAAAACTCCCGGAATGAGTAATCCCCCCATGGAGAACAAGGTTGAATTTCGAACGAATTTTCTTCTTTTCATAGCCAGTGTTAATGTCAGGTTGGATTGATTAGATCGAAGTTATTTGAGTACTTGCAAACTTCACGTCAAAGGAAACTAACGGTATCGCATCCCAAAGAGCATTTCTAGTTTCTTTTGTGTGTTGCAATGCTTGCTTACCTAATGACGTTATTTTAAAAAAACGCTTTGGTCGACCAGCGCGTTCTTGTGTCGCTTCTCCCTCATGAGATTTGAGGTAATCTTTTTCTTCCAGGCGTTTTAATGCCGACTGTAAAGCGCCCACGCTTACGCCTCTTCCAAGCCTGCTTTCTATCTCTTTTTTTACGGAAACACCATATGCGTTTTCATAGAGAATGGCTACTGTAAGCATGACCACTTCTTCAAATTCACCAAGCTGAAATTTTTTCATAGCAAAACTAATTAATTCCTATTTGTAGTATTACGAAGAAAAACAATTTTGGTTATAAATTCCTATTTGTAGTATTACTTTTTTGAGATACCCATAAAGAGAGGAATAATTCGAATCTGTTATCAAACCGAAAAAATCATTTTTATTACAGATGATAAAAAATCAATAAATAAGAATGATTTTTTCTGCAAATGTGATCATCGAAACTGTTTTTTTTACAATCAAGCTCCTTGACTATAAACTTATAAGTATCTCTAACACTTTAAATTTATAGATATTGAAATGTCCCCCAAGTAAAGCCAAAAGTGATTTATCTTACTTGTATCAATAAAATAGTCTGTGATGCGCCATACCATTATACTCGCACTCCTTCTGCTTCTCTCCAACCTTTCAGAAGCACAAACAAGTCAAAAAATTTACGAAATCATAAACCACGTATCAGCAGAACGAATCAAGAATGACGTGCAGATTTTGGTTGACTTTGGCACAAGGCACACTCTCAGCGATACCGTTTCTGACGTTCGGGGAATTGGGGCAGCAAGAAGGTGGATAAAACAAGAGTTTGATGAAATTTCTAACGATTGCAACAATTGTTTAGAAGTTTTTTATCAGAAAAACTATTTTGAACAAGGTTCCGGCAAAAGGATTATCAGAGATGTCTGGATCAACAATGTAGTAGCCATTCAGCGAGGAACGAGGAACCCCGATTCATATATCATCATGAGTGGTGACATTGATTCTCGCGTATCAGATTCGAATAACTTTGAGTCTACTTCGCCCGGCGCAAATGATAATGCTTCGGGTATGGCTGGAACAATAGAGGCCGCTAGGGTTTTATCAAAGTTCCAATTTGAAAATAGTATTGTTTATGTAGGGCTTTCTGGGGAAGAACAAGGTCTTTTCGGAGGAATAGGAATGGCAAAATATACCCAAGAACAACAATGGGACATCATAGGAGTAATTAATAATGATATGATCGGCAATATTGAAGGAGTTGATGGAATCGTAGACAATCGATCTTTCCGTATATTTTCAGAGCCAGTCCCAGCCAATGAGTCAGAGGAGGAAAGAAAGAAACGCCGATTTTACGGTGGAGAAATTGATGGAATATCCAGACAACTTGCCCGATATATTTACTCAACGACCAAAACATATATGCCTGAAATGAATCCTAAAATGATCTATCGTCTGGACCGTTTCGGCAGAGGTGGACACCATCGCCCATTTAATGATGTCGGGTTTGCTGGTATAAGAATAATGGAGGCACATGAAAATTATACCCAACAACATCAAGATATCCGTGAAGAAAACGGCATCAAGTATGGTGATGTAATTCAACATGTAAACTTTGAGTTCTGCAAAAAGCTTACAGCTGTCAACGCTATAAATCTCGCTAGTCTGGCGACAGCCCCCTTGGCTCCTATTATGGTTTCAATCGGTGGTATTGTAGCACCGTCTGCTGTACTAAAATGGAATAAGGTTAAAGGCGCTAAAGGCTACAAAATCTATTGGCGTGATACCACCTCTCCGACATGGGATTATAGTAGATACGTTGGAGACACCACCATATTTACACTTGAGGGTATTGTAATTGACAATTACCTTTTTGGTGTAGCGTCTGTTGGAGAAGAAGGGTTTGAAAGTCTTGTCACTTTTCCAAATAGCATTTTAAGATAGTATGACTCTTTTTTGAAATGTGTGTTCCCAATTAAAAAGCTCAAAAAACCCAACTCATACATATTCAATAATTTTTGGTCCACACATTGCTGGAATTATTGACAGAAAACATGCAACGTATTGACTGAGTGGCCATTGATTCACAATCATTGAAAAATTCACTCCGTGAATTGAGGGACGAAATACCTAAAATATCACATCATAAACCCCTATCAACCAATTTTTTTGCCCCAAAGTAAATGATAGCCTGTAAATAATTCGTGTTAGAAAAGCACTTTTCAAAGGTCGTGATTCCCCAAACCTCACGGCCAGCATCTTAAAAGGATACAAAATTATTACACTTTTTACAGCAATTAGCTAATAATATATTGATATTGCAATTAACAACCCTCCCGCTGTAGCTATTTTGCTATTTTTATAAAGTAACAGTATCCATGATACCCTCATTATGAAGATCATATTATCCTTATTGATATCGCTGATCTCTTTGGCAGCCCATACTAACAACATCCCTTATGATTACACAGGTAAAGGTGTCATCATACTGAATGATGAGACTGTACTTTTCGGAGAAATTGGATACACTCAGCAACACGCGCTCGTAACTGTTAAGCGGGATGAAAAAACGCTCACCTATTCAGCTCAACAAGTGAAGTTATTCCAATTTTATGATCAAAAACACGCGCTAAATAGAATATTCACAAGCATTGTAGAGGAAAGTCGTAGAACGCGACTAAGTAATTTCAAAAACAAGGGTTTTTTAGAAATGGTGATTGTTGCAGATGTCATGATCTTAAGGAAAGAGAAAAAAATAATTATCGAACAAGTTTCGCAATCGGAACGAGGGGCTACTCTTGCACGCAATCTGTCATCAAATCCAGTTGAAGCTATCGGTTACGATTATTATTTTAGCACTAAAGGTCAAACGGCCATGTTGATCAAAGATTTCACAAAACAAGTTGTGCCTCACCTGTCATTAGCATGCCAGCTTCAAATTGAGGAGTTTATCAAAGATGGTAAGATGAATTTAAGGAAGTGGAAAAATCAATACAAAATACTTCAACATTATACCTGTTTAACGCCCATTCAGACCGCATCCCTTTAAAGAATCTCTGGTTTACTAGAGGCTAAACCAATAGGTTAGTTTTGCAACTAACGATCTATTTTTGATTTCAAAATTTTCAGGTAAGTAATTGTCTGTGTAGACTAAGAAAAAGTCGGAAGCTGGCTTAAATCTCCATTGCATCCTTGCGTTGATATTAAAGTTATCAATCTGATTATTGTACTGAACGAGTGCATTGAAAAAAACTTTTTTATTGAGGGCAACCTCTATGTTTGATCCTAGCAACAAGATCCTTTCCTGTGCATAAGGTTCAGGTAATTTCAGGTAATCATAAGAATAGGTCATTGAGAAAATACCTATCGGGGATAATCGATAATTCAGTTTTCCAGAATTACCAAATCGTCTACCATTATAATACTTTCCTCCCTTGTTGGTAAGTTCAACAGAAAAAGGTTTGAGCGTATTGCTTCTTATGGTCAATGCATAAAGGAGGTAGTTGTACGAAGACCCCTCTTGAAGCTTTTCACCACCCGAATTTGTTGGATCAAAGGCAGATAATAAGCGTATCCAACCCGAATTAACGTCAAGTTGTAAGCGATAATTATTACTGAAATATAACTCGTATCCTGTTTTAAGTCTTTTGTCTGTAATTTCATTTCGTTCATTCCAAACTCGTCTACCACTTAACTTAAAAGTATGTCGGTTAATGATTGATCCTTTCGGGTAAATATTGAAATCTGCTTCTGGAGCAAACCTCCTAAAACCTACCCTCGGAATAAACCCAATATCAGCAGTGTAATTCTCCCCTACTGATAAGTAATCCAAGCTTAGCCTTACACGTGACACACGGTACTCTAAAAATCCACCATAGGTATTTTGATTTTCTAGGTTCTCGGGGGTCATTGATTGATGATAAAAAGCCTTTCCTTTCCATATACCATCAGCCGAGTTTAAGTTATAATCGGCACCTATAATTCGGTTGTAATCAACTTTGGCATTTTCACTTTCTACTGATAAACCATCCTTATTAGTAAATATGGCTGAGATATTTGATGTCTTGAATAACCTCCTTTGAATAACCCCAACAGCATAATTGATTGCTGGAAGTTCAATATCACTTTGCCTTTCCATTTGAGCAGACAACAACCCTATTCTCCAATTAGCATTCAATTTTCCACTTAACCGAGCACCAAAAAGCACCCTGCTCTGAACGTTTTGCTCCAACGCAGAATCATAGGCTATCCCTATCCTTCGGGAAAAAAATGGCAAAGCATCCGAGCTTCCAAAATTATCAAAGAGATCAGCATTTTCGAGAAAAAATTGTCGCTTCTCGGGAAAGAATATTTCAAACCGGCTGAGATTAGTTACTTGCTCATCTACCTCTACTTGAGAAAAATCAGGATTGATGGTCATATCCAAATTCAGAGATGGAGTTAACCCCACCTTAACATCCCCACCAATACCTGACGTATAGTTTCTTGTTATCCCAGCTTCATAGTCTCTTTGAACACCACCAGCAACATAAGGAATGAGGGATATATTTCCTCCACTCCTTTTTTTCAACGGTTTATCCCAAATCAAATCACCTGTAAAGGCCAGTGAAGTAAGTCCATATCCCCTTGGAATTCGATTCCAACTACTGCGCTCATTCTGCTTAGTATCCAGCCGATAGAAATTAACCTTCCATTTCTCTACACCGGGTTTATATCTCAGTGTTTTGAAAGGAATGGCCATTTCGCCAGTCCAGTGACCATCATGGATTTTTGCCTTCGCGTACCATTTGTTGTCCCAAGAATATGCATCCCGGCTGCTCTCTGCTTGAGAGTTGAGAAATGCTTCTCTCATTACCCCAAATGGGCTTAATCCAAATAAGAAAGCGTTAGTTTGATCTGAGTATGGATCAATAACAATATTGACGACATCATTCTGAGAGCCAAAAAAATCTCTTTTATAAGACTGAATTGTATAATCACCTGGTTCAAGATCGTAACCCGCAATACCCACATATAAAAACTCCTCATCATAAGTGAGTTTTACAACAGTGTTGGAAAGCGCCATTGCCGTATCGGTTGGGAATATCTGGTAGAAGTGACTCGTTGGCTCTGCCAAATCCCAGTCTGGTTCATTCAATATCCCATCCAACAGCATTTTTCCCTGCGCTTGCTGAATATGAAGGCGCGGAGCTTGAAAATCTTGTGCGGTTGACATGACAGGTATCAACGTCAACCACACAAAAATATAAACAAAAGCAATAAAAGATCTTTTAGTCACAATTGATCAGAGTTCTTCAAAGCCAACGGGAGCTCTTCTATGCTTTGTTTTTTGCTCGTATGCATAGGCGATTTTAAATAAGATGCCTTCGCTAAATGGTCGCCCAAGTAATTGAAAACCAGCGGGATACTTTCCGTAGGAAAACCCCATTGGAACAGCTACAGCCGGGAAGCCAGTCGGCGGTGAAAGTTTACCGCTTGTGTCTCCTCTTGGTCCGTTCAAATCTCCAATCAACCTAGGTGGATAAGTAAAAGATGGGTAAATCAAAACGTCAAGGTTTAAGCTATCCATGACTCCCAATATGCGATCTCTCAGTTCTTGCCTCAATGCTTGGTTCTTACCCCAATCAGGATGTTCTTCGGGAATATCCACTTCGCTTTGAGCGTCCAAAAGTCTTTTCACCAAATAGGGATGATAATCCTTAGAATCAATAATATCTTGAAGCGTTTTAAACTTAGAACTATCCCCCAGAGTCGCTAAGTAAGCGTTGTAATCCCTTTTCAACTGTCTGATTCTTGATCGTGATTTATTTAGAGAATCCATACCTACGACTTCCACACTATCAACCAAGATTGCCCCTCCGTTTTCCAAGTCACTCAAGGCTTTTAGCATCACCGTATACACACTTGTATCAGAATCATCGATTGGAAATAAATACTTTAACACGCCAATTCTCACTCCCTCTAATCCTTTATCATCCAGAAACGGCATATAAGAGGCTTCTTTTACGCCAATACTTTTGGACGTAATAGCGTCCGCAGAATCATAGCCCGCAATCACATCAAAAACACGAACAGCATCTTCCATTGTGCGAGCCATCGGTCCTCCTATATCGTTTGTAAGGGCTAGAGGCACAATTCCATCTCTACTCGTAAGTCCCATAGTGGAGCGAATACCAAACAAGTTTTGATGTGAAGAAGGTCCTCTAATAGAGCTTCCAGTGTCAGTTCCCAATCCCACGACTGCCAGTCCTGCAGCTATTGAGGCCCCTGTTCCTCCACTTGAACCCGCCGTGGTTCTTCTCGTATCATAAGGATTTCTTGAATAACCAGGAAGTCTCGAGCTCACTGAAAATGCGCCACTTGATGCAAACTCAGCAAGATTGGATTTAGCAATAATAATAGCCCCTGCTTCCAAAAGCTTACGAACTTGAAAGGCATCATTGGGAGGATAGGAATCCTTTAAGGCCAATGTCCCATTACTTGTTGGCATACCATATGCATCATAGTTGTCCTTTATGATAATCGGAATCCCATGTAAAGGGCCAATAGGACCACTTGCAGCGTAAATACTATCCAAATATTTCGCCCGGTCCAGCGCTTTCGGATTAACCATGATAATAGCATTGATAGAAGGGCCTTTCTTGTCGTAAGCTTCTATTCTAGCCAGGTAACCCTCTACAAGATATTCAGCGGTGACTTTACCCTCTGCCATAGCCGATTCTATCTCGGCAATAGTCGCTTCAGCTAAAGGAAATTTTTTCTCCTCTGGCTTACAAGAAGCAAAGACAATCAGTAAAATGATACTTTGAAAAAAACTTTGAATTTTGGACATGATCTAGGTTTTAGTGTGTGTGAAAAACTTCTTGATACAACTTGACTTTTTCTTTGATCGCCCTGAGCTCTTGCTCAGTAGGATTCTTAGGATCTTTGGCTGGCGGATACATGCCAAATCGCAGAATACATGCCATCAGGAGCATTCTTCCTTTTGTAGAGGTAATATTATCTCCTTCGATGAAAAGGTTATCTGGATTGGTCTCCATAAAGCAGCTTGCATTTCCTCTGGCAGCTTTCAGTACAGGATAACCGCTCAATGCAGCCAATTCCATGGCAGCATCCATCGGACTAATCATGGAGCCATATGGCGCCATTCCTTCACCAACAAAACCTGCCAATTTATACTTGGAAAGGTCGTCCTCCAACCGAGCCAAAATGTCTATTTCGGTAGAAGGATCATTGCTTCCATCATTCTCGGTTTTCCATCTTGCGCTCTTGAATATACTTACCATCGGCATTACTTCTGGTATCAGGTAACCTTCAGCATCCTTAACTTTTACAGCCACGTTTTTCACAGTGCCCGCCTCTCCCATCATTACTCCAGGCACAGAAGCAGGTATTTTCGTGAAGTTCACTTCAGATGTATGGGTGTGCTTTCTCACAGGCAGAAAAGTGAGTTTGGCTCCATACCCCATTGTGCCAACGATTCCTCCAAACCCTCCCGTGGTTACATAACCGCCTGGCTTGGCATCTCCTTTTTGTACTTCTCTTGTAGAGTAAATAGTCTGGGCTTGAATTAGGACAGAACCTACCTTGGTTTCCCCCTCTTCATCAGCCCACACATCTGAGATGATATAATTAATACCGTCTATGATATTCTGATCTCCATCTGCACTTATCAGACCTCTCATTCTCTGTGCAGCATTGAAAACCAAAGGCGCTTTGGAGTCAATCAACAATCCCATCCAGTAAGAGGTATTTTCAATACTTGGACTTCCCTCCAGCCAGATAGATCCATCATATTTACCAGAGGACATCACTTTTTGAACCATATTGGTGGCTTTGGCCAACTGCATCCTATTTTGAGAGGCACCATAAGGCCCATAAGTGAAGAAATCCTCCCCAATTTTTTCGGGTAGAATGTCTCCTTCTCCTTCGTCTGTTCGTTCTGCTTCAGGCAATCCTTTAGTATACCCTCCTGCTGGGGCAGGTCTGTAAAAGTCATACTCGGCCAGTCCATAGATATTTCCTCCATTGCGCTCTATTTCTTCTAGTATCCGTGATCCATTTGGATAAAAAGTCTGTCGGGACTCTAAAAATGGAGCGCCTCGATAGGCATAGGTGGCATCCCAAGGTTTCCCATCCGCTTGCAAAGACATATAAGGCAATGGGTAAAGTCCATCCTCAGGCTTGAGCACAACTTTCATCACCGGTTTGTCACCAGAAGATTTTTTAGTCTTACTGAATGTTCCACTTTTACGGACATAGCCATCTGGTTTACTGTAGAGTTCAGCCACATCACTTTCCAGTGGATGTCCTGTAAACATTTCTATATAGACAGTTACAGGAGCTGCTATTTTCTGATAGTAAAGTCTATCAAATGGCATAGGCTCTCCGGCAGTATTTTTCAGTAATGGAAGATTCTTCTCCACTCTTGCTTTGTTACTTGTAATTAGTGGATGGCTATTCTGTATAGTCGCTGTAGGGCCAGAAAATATTGCGATTTTAGGTTTATCCTGAGCATGTAATGAATGGAGAAAAAAACAGCCCACTCCAATGAAGGAGTAGACTATCGTTTTTATGGTTAGGTTGGTTAATTTCATATGTCTTAGGTTTTAGGAATACCAGTAATCAAATTTTTGATTGACGAAGATGGATTTAGGAATCATGCCGTGCACGCCTTCGGTCCGATCGACAATCTGCGTGATCTCAAAATCCACGGCAGTACTAGCAATGGACATGGCCTCTTCATAGGTGTATCCCATTTTTTCATGAATGAACAAGACGGATTCATTTAAAGCTTGCTTCATCGCCTCATCCAAATCTGGATTAAGCCCAAAAACAATAAAATGGTCTTTGGTTTCTGCAGTTGGCATCTTGAGCGTCTTTTTGTGAATGATGAACTCAGCAACGAGCGTCATAGAAGTCTCTATAGCCGTACCACTCACCTCTCCATTGCCTTGCGCCCCATGTGCATCGCCAGTAGTAAACAAACCTCCTTTTACGGATACAGGAAGTGTTAGTGTGGTACCTTTCACCAGATGCTTAAGATCAAAATTACCTCCGAAAAACCCTGGAGGAATTGAACTTACACGTCCCATTTCTGCTGGTGGTGAAAGTGCCATCACCCAGGGCAAACGCATTTAAAATATATAGTCGGCCTGACTTTGAGGCTTGAGCATAGGTAGCCCTTGAGCTACCCCTTAGTCTCATATTTTTTAGTGTTTTTAAAAAACGCAAACCCGTCTGATTTGCT
>Ga0208646_1000819_pt1 | contig 17699 bp, 23 predicted proteins | sample AntAceMetag02UK8_FD_184762 | JGI IMG/M metagenome (GOLD analysis project Ga0208646, IMG submission 184762) | Saline lake microbial communities from Ace Lake, Antarctica - Antarctic Ace Lake Metagenome 02UK8 (SPAdes) (version 2) | ecosystem: Environmental > Aquatic > Non-marine Saline and... | reverse complement strand
ACTATTAAAGAATAATTAAATATATTTTTCATTTACAACTTACTTCTATTCTTAGATTTAATGACAAGCTAGGTTAAACTTTTTAAGTCTCCAATAGTTATAAGGCCATGGTGTTAAAAAGCCAACTATTAACATAATCGGTACTACCCACCATGTAAGTTGAGCTCCACCTGTTAAATAATAATCTGTTAAATTCATCGTGATTTCCATACTCACCATTGAAATGAAACTCATCCCACAAGCTGTTTTTAATGCTTTAACAAATTTAAAATTTTGTCTCATTAAAATAAAGGTTTCAAGCATAATGCTCGTTAATAAACCATTAATGATTGCTAAGATCATTATACCGAGAACTGGAAAAGGAATTTCGGTTAGTTGAAAAAACAGAATTGTTCCGAAGTCTCCAATTGCACAACCAATAACACACCACATAGTATTCTTGGCACTTTTTCTCCAAGTGTGTTTGCATGACCAATTAAAATCTTTAGATTTAATGTTTTTTTCAATCATTTATTAATTTATTTAAACTTCAACGATCACGTTAATAATCTTACTAATAGTCAGGAACATAACAAGTCATATTTAATATTTTCTAATTCCTTAAAGATATATCTTATAGTTATCAGTATCTGATTTTTAAACCCCTCCCCACCCTCGTAGCTTCTAGCAAGAGAGATATTTTTTTTAATGAAAAATATCATTTGTATATTTTGTTTTTAAGCTTAATTTGACAATATGTTTAACTTCTTAAATATATTTAAACAAAAATTAAATCTTAATAAATATTCAGACGATTTTTTTTATGGTCCTTCAATTTCTGAAGGAGAGATTGAGCCTCTTTTTAAAAAAAATATTAAAACGATTATATGCCATGTTCCCGATACAGAAGTATCAGAAAAATATAAATTTTATAATATTGAGAAAAAATGTAATCAATTCGGTATAAATTCTTATCATATACCCTTTGCTCCAGGCACGATGAATCAAGAGCATATTAATGAATTTGTAACAATAAAAAAGAAAAGTAAGGGCCCCTTTTATGTTTATTGTAAATCAGGAAGAAGGGCTAAAATGATGCTCGATAAAACAAATAAATTATAATTTTTAAATTATATTAATGGATTAAATGATGAAAAAAACTACCCCTTCTTTTATTTCTAGTAATTATTTTCTTTAACTCTTATGGGAGGTATTAAATGAAGTTCAATAAAAAAATTATTTATTCAGCAATTTCTATTGCTGCAATAACTATTGCAACAGTTGCCTTGTCTCAAGAGCACAAAATGATGAAATATGCGGACATGGAGCATTCTAGTGATATGAATCATGATACGCCGATAGAAGATAACACAACTCACCAGGAGTCCACTGCTATATTATCTGAAGCAGGCACAGATCCATTTGCTGTAATACAGGAAGTAATTGCATTACTTGAGGCGAATCCAGATACTGATTGGTCGGCGGTAAATATTGAAGCCTTAAGATTACACTTGGTAGAGATGCAAGATATGACGCTCAATGTTAACGTTATACAACAACCTATTAACTTTGGTTTTCAAGCAGTTATTACGCCAACATCAAAACGAGCTTTGCAATCTATGAGTCGGATTTTTTCAGCACATCCAAGCATAATAAAAGAGGAAACAGGTTGGGATATGTTCGTCACTGACAATAATGGTATTTTTACAATAGAAGTTACCTCCAACCAATTGCAGGAGGTGGATAAGATAAGAGGCCTGGGTTATATTGGTATTATGGCTTATGGAAATCACCATCAACCCCATCATTGGGCTATGGCATCAGGTGACAATCCCCATTCTTAAGGTCTCTTTAATAAACTCTTAATCATTAAGATTTTAATTATCTTTTATACTCGGTGCCCCTCTGGTGTCCCTGTATAAGTATACATTAGTCACTTAATCTAAGATTTAAAGAATAAAAGTAGTACCAGAATTAATTGATTTTTGATTATGATTTACTGTTTGACATATAAAATTATATTCTATATAAAGAACAAATCGTGATTTGTACTTATTGCAGCGATATAAAATAAATAGCTAAAATGTTATATCAAATAATTTAGCTCTATATAGAAAGAGAATAATATGAGTAAAATACTATCTGAAGTCATTGAATCAAATAAGAAATATGCAGATAATTTTGGAGATAAAAAAGATTTAGCCCTTCCTCCTGCAAGAGGATTTGCAATTTTAACCTGCATGGATGCCAGGTTAGATCCCGCTAAATATGCGGGATTATCTGAAGGAGATGCCCATGTTATAAGAAATGCTGGAGGTAGAGCTAGTGATGATGCTATCCGTTCTCTGGTAATATCTCATAAACTCCTTGGTACTAATGAATGGTTTGTTATTCATCATACTGATTGTGGTATGGAATTATTTACATCAGAAATTATAGCAGATTTACTAGAGCAAAGTTTGGATACTGCCTCAATTGATGCTGATGGTTGGCATGACAAAAAATCTGATCATGGAACCGTTGATGGAAAATTTATAGATTGGTTAACATTTAAAGATAATGCAAAAGCTGTCACTGATGATGTTAAGAGAATTAGAAGTGATTCAAAAGTACCCTCATATATTCCAATATATGGCTATATTTATGATTGTAAAACTGGGTTACTGGTAGAAGTTCCTGATGCAACTAATGCCGGAAAAGTCACATCTTAAATAAAAATGAATCAAGACTTAAAATAGAAGAAGTTTTTTTTGAAAATTTCAATTAAAGACGGGGTATTTTAACTGTATTGTGCACCTGGCATTTTGTCGAAGCACTAAAAAAGGAGAAGAATGATTAAACAAACACCGGTAGGAAGTCTACCAAGATCACCTAAACTACAAGAAGCTTACAATGCATTTGATGATGGTAATTTAAAAAAACCAGAATTAGATAAGTTGATTGATACTGAAATCAAAGATGTAGTTACTGAATATGAAAAGATAGATGGTAATCCTATCATCACAACGGGTGAAGTCGAAAAGCCTAATTTTTTAACTTACTTTTTAGAAAAAGGATTTATTAAATTGGGAAAACCAAATCAATCAGGTCGAAAAGGATTTACAATTGAGTTTGAGGGTCACCATGCTAGAGAGATGGCTGTTCTTCAGAAAGAACAAACTCCTTTTAAATTTGCGCACTATGGCGATGAATGGCTTTCAACTTTGAAAAAATATTCAAACAAAGCATTTAAAGCAACAGTGATTGCTCCATCTGCAGTTTCATTAATCTACAAAGATGAAATTCCAGGATATCCAAAAGAACAATTCATAAAAGATCTTGTTAATGAATGTGCGAAAGATATTAAAAAATGTATAGCGTCTGGTGCTACTGAAGTGGGTATGGATATGACAGAAGCAACTTATGCAATGAAAGTTGATAAAACTGGAAAAGTTTTAAAAGACATGGTTGGATTAGTAGATTTAGTTTGTGCTCAATTAAGTCCTGAAGAGTTAAGTAAAGTTACTCTTCATACTTGTTTTGGTGCAGATAATTTTACAAACCACAACTACTCTAACTTTCAGGATGTATATCCTGCACTTTTAAAATCTAAAATTAAAAACTTCCATCTACCTTTCGCAAGCTTGGGTGAGGGAAATTATGAAGAGATTTTAAAATGTATTAAAAATAACCTTAATGGTAAGTTTGTATATTTAGGTTTTGTCTCACATTTAGCTAAAGATGTTGAATTGCCTAAAAGAATAGCAGAAAGAATTGAGCTCGCAACAGGCGTACTAGGATTTACACCCGGCGTATCTGAATGTTGTGGCTACTCACCTTTTTGTAACGATCTAACAACTACTAGAGAGTGGGCACTTGAAAAAATAAGAGCTAGAACTGAAGGAGCTAAATTAGCTGCTTCTAAACTTAAACTAGACTAGAGGAATAAAAGATGACAAAACAAACAGAGAAACAGCAAGGAGAATAAATGTCACTTAGAATAAACGACGAAATTCCAAATTTAAAAGTAACAACCGATCATGGTGAAATGCAATTGCATGACTATATAGGCGATAATTGGGGAATATTGTTTTCACACCCAAAAGATTTTACCCCTGTGTGTACAACTGAGTTTTCGGCAGTAGCAAAATTAAATGATGAATGGGCTAAAAGAAAAACTAAAGTAATCGGTATTTCAGTAGATTCTGCTGAAGATCATAAAAAATGGAAACTTGATATTGAAAAGTTTGGGGGTTCAAAAGCTGGATTTCCAATTATAGCAGATACTGACTTAAAGGTTGCAAAAGCTTTTGATATGTTACCAAGTGAAGCTTATTTGCCAGAAGGTAGAACACCAGCAGATTCTGCAACAGTTAGAAGTGTATTTATTGTCAATCCTGAGAAAAAACTTCAATTAATCATGACCTATCCAATGACAATTGGTAGAAATTTTGCTGAAGTTCTAAGAGCTCTAGATGCTTTACAAAAAACTTACAAAGTGCCTCTTGCAACACCTGCAGATTGGCAAATTGGTGAAGATGTTATCGTTGCCTTATCCTTAAATGATGATCAGGCTAAAGAAAAGTATGGTGAACTTGATAAGAAATTACCTTACTTAAGAACTGTAAAAGCTTAATATTTTCAAAACAGAATTATAAAAGCTTATCTATAGGGTCGTATTAAGATCATTTAATACGACCCTATAACGACAAAAATTTTAATATATATATTATCTAATAAACTTAGTTCTTAAAATTAGAAACTATTTCTTTTAATTTTAATTTTTTTATTTTTTATAAGTTTATTTCCAGGTCTTGATACAACAAAGCTAATAGCAAGCAGGATTAGAAAAGATATTAAGATTAACCAATACATAAAAATATACTACTCTGAATTAAAACCATTGAAGTTAGATAGTTTATTATCTTTTATATTTCTGGTACGCTTTTGGTACGCCCATGGTACGCCCAAATAAATATATTTTAGGTTCTTTCAGTAACATTTTCCTTCTTTAGGGCGTACCGTGAAAGATATTAAAACTATTTTTTTACCTCGTGTTTATTAGTGTTTCTCACCAAAGTTGTGGTGAGCCCAACTGGGTTCGAACCAGTGACACTCTGATTAAAAGTCATGTCGTCTAACTTAGATAAACTCTTAATCATTAGGCTTTTTAATTATCTTTTATACTCGGTGCCCCTCTGGTGCCCCTGTATAAGTATACATTAGTCACTTTATTTAAGATTTAAAGAATAAAAGTAATGTCAGAATTAATTGATTTTTGATTACGATTCATGATTGGATTCAGAACAATTAAGTACCCCCTGTATCATTAAAAAAATAGGGTTAAATGAATCAAAAAGAGATTGTATTCAATCTCTTTTTATTGAGGTTTATAATTAATCCCCTTTGAAAAGAAGTCTTAATCTGCAATATAGTTTTCTCAATAATCGTTGTATGGTATAGTTAATATGAAGTGAGTGAAGTATTCGAATCCCTTCGCCCGCTCCAAATACCAAGTGTTTCTTTGTTTTTTGTGAAATGATTGTAATATAGTGCAATATAGTTTTAACTATTTTTATAATTATGAAAATATTTATCTGTTTTTTTACTTTATTTTCTTTTGAACTTTTTGCAAATCAGACTCAATATGCATGTAGTGAGTGGAAACTTGTATTGAAAGAATATGTAGATGAGAAAAATTTATCATTTGATGATTATTTTACTGAAACTAAGGGAGTGCCATTTTTGGGAATTGAAGAAAATAATCAATTTACATTAAAGGATATGCTCGAAGTTACCACAACTCTAAACTATATTGGTCGGTACAATGATATAATCAGATTTTTTTCTAATTATGAAAGTAAACATGACGCGCACTCTATATTTATGCTAAAATTTGACAAAAAAGATAATAAAATAATTTATGATAGATTAGAAATACAACAGATTCACTACATGCCTGAATATACTTACAAATCAAATTGTTATTTAAATTAAAATAGATGAAAACTATTTCATTAATATTTCTAATCCTTTTTCCATTAAATATTTTTGCAAATATTTATCTTTATAGTGATAATGAATCATTCTAGGTTTTGTGTGTTAAGCATGAAGTTAACTATTTCAGATTATTTCATACATATTTGATTTATTTTCGTCAGTTTATGTAAAATATTGACAGTAATTAGTAGTATTTATGTAACGACAGAATACAACTGTATCTACAGATTATGCTTTTCTAATTTAATTTGTTTTAATAAATAACTCTGTCTGGACTTCATTATCTTCTTAAGATGTCTATTAACTGTTGCACCACTTAAAGTTATATCAAAGTCTAATCTATCTAATTGATTGTTAATGGATTGGAGTTGCTCCACTAATACATCATAACGAGATATCTTCTTAGTCATCTTCTACCAACAAAGGATAGGCGTAAATCATTTAAGTACCTATCCTCTTCTTCCTTATGTAGCTCATCAATAAATGAATGAAGCATTTTAGATTTAGGAAGATTATTAATGTCGATTGATTTAATAGTTCTCTTAAATTGTTTTAATACTATTACTTTGTTTGTTTCAATTTTTCCCATTGTGCTCCGTGTTTTTCTCTCATTACCTTTTCATATTGACCACTCTCTTTAGAATTTCTTATGACTCTTTGTACTGTCGAGGTTGGAATACCAGTGGCTATAGAGGTACTCTTAACAGTAGCTTGAGGGTAAGTAGAACAATACTCTTCTAATACTTCCTTAGTCTTTTGGTCTTCAAATCCTATGATATCCCAATCAACCGTTTGGTTAGGCTTCTCACCTGTGAACTTTATCTTTACACCAAAAGGTTCTGCATATTGTCCAGCAAAGTTCCTAGTCTTATTGAACTCAATATTATAATAGGCTCCATCACTTTGAACATAATCACTAGGTGTTTGTAATTGGATAATAGTATCAAGAGCATCATGTCTTCTGCTCGTACCCCTAGAGCTCTGTCCCGACTTACCTGAATGATGTATGTGTAAAATACTATGGTTCTCACTCTTTAGTTGTGTGTAGAAATCTAACATAGGCACCCAATCATCAGCGTCATTTTCTTTACTATTAGTTAAGCAAGAAAGATTATCAAATACTATAAATACAGATTGCCCTGTTTTGTCTGATATTTCTTTTATCTTTTCTCGAATACCTTGTTGAGTTCGCTTATCATTAATCTTATTGAGCATTTTATCTTTAGCTATGTAAGGATTAGTAATATTTAAATAACCTTGAGGAATTGTAGTAGGTATTGGGTATCTTCTCATAATTGAATCAACTCTATTCCTTAAGTTATCAATCTTCATTTCACCATCAATATACCAAACAGGTCTAGGGTTAATCACCTCAAAGGTCTTCATAAACTTTTGACCTGTAGCAATAGATAAACAGAGCTCTAAAGTAAACCAAGTCTTACCCTTTCCACTCTGACCAAATATTTCCATTGATGAGCCTTCAACTATAAATGGTCTAACTATCTCTTTGGCTTCAGGAATTTTAAGATTAGCTAAATCATATATATCAATCATGGGGAAATCATAAGCAGTTTTAATAATAGTTTCTTCTTCTAGTTTTAGGATACTCATAGTTTGTTAATCCTTTCTATGGATTGAGTTAAAAGAGTAATCATTTCTTTTTTTATTTTTTGGAATGTCTTATCAGATACTTCAGTCTTAGTTCCTTTAAGAGCTTTGATAGTATGGCTCTGTAGGTTACTAACTATTAACCATGACTCTTTAAATGAGTTCCAATTGCGATATCGTTTCATTGTTTTTTAATACCTCTCAATTCGTCATTAAAGTCTTTGTAATCTGGACTAGGTTTAATTCTTGAAACCCCAAGGTTCATTCTTCCAAATCTATCTTTAGCTTTTTCAAATACTGTTTGACCAGCGTTATCATTATCTAAAGCAAGAATTACTTTTCTTATTCCCCAGGGGATTTCAACATTCATAAAGTTTGATGTTCCAATCATTACCCAGATATTTTTTTTTATTTTTTTAGATTGGTAAGATTGATGAATAGTTAATCCATCTTCTAATCCCTCAACAAGAATAAGTTCTTGCGATTTAGTAATTGAGATGGGTGTCTTACCACCTTTACAGGAACCATATATCTTAGGGGGTTTTACTTTATTAATATTGCTATCAATTTTAAAAGTTTGATAACCAATAACCTCATCATTAATATTAGTAATTTTGTGACATAATAAGTTCTTAATGCTTTCAAAGAATATAACATTCTCTGGAATTGCAGTTTCAAGAATACCTCTTTTAAGTAAATACTCATGAGCCTTAGTAAAACCAAAAGGAATTAAATTATCCTCTAGGCTTTTTAGTCTATCAATCTTGTATTTAAATTGAGTGTTAGATACCTCTACCATTTCATTCTGATTAAGAAGCATATGATTATCTTTACAAAATTGAATTGTTTGTGAAGTGGATAACCCTTCTCTATTCATAACTTCATTGAACAATGATGTATGATTACCTAACTCATGGTCGAAGTAACCAGAGCCATCTTTTAAGATACATTTAGAGCCTTTGTTCCCTAATCTATATTGATTAAAAGTTTCAGTTACTTTCGTTCCCTTGAGATATCTATTAATAAATAGATTGGGATTAACTAAAAAATTCATGAATTAAACTCTTTTTCGTCTACAGTATTGTTACCTAATATTCTTATTATCTCTTCTTTTTCATACATAACTTTTTTGTTTATTTTGATATATGGAAAAGGTGAATTACCTCTGTACCTAGATACTCTTAAAGTATTTGCAGTATAATAAGGAAATATTTTAGCTACTTGCTCTGTCGTTAATAGGCTTGGGGCATTCTCTCTAGTTTGGTCTAAGTTCGTCAAATTAGATTCCTTTCTTAATAATGTTTCTTAAGTGAATTATGGGAACTTAATCAAAGAATAAAACCTAGAAAATTTTATAGGGAAAATTCTTATGCCATCATGCCATGGGTATAGGCGTGGTATGGTGGCACAAAGATAGAAAATTAAGATTTAATTAATTTATCGTAATATCAATATAAATTCTTTGGGGTATTACTTTTTAAAGAGAAAAATTAGACTTATCCCAACTCAAACTAGGAACTAACAACAATAGGATTAGTATTTTCATCATATCCCTAAAAATACCAAATTATATAGATGAGTAATAGTCTGAAATTCAGGGCTTAAGAATACACATGATTAGGTGGGGTTCTAGGCAAGGGTTTAGAGTCTTCGTCTGACTTTAATATTGTTTAATAGTTAGTAATAAACTAGGGTGAATTCATACTAAATAGAAAGGTATAAAATATGTTTAAATATTTATTATTAATTTCTTTATTAATTTTCTCAGTAACATTACGAGCAGAACAGATTTGTGGTTATGACTCAATGAACAATTATGTTTGTTACGAGTCAGGTAATACATTTGGAAGTGCTAAAGGTCAAACCTTTGGTGGAGCGGAATCTAAAACTTTTGGTGGAGCAAAATCATTCAAATATGATGACCCATATTCTAATACATCAAGAACTTTCTTAGATTAATATATTTCTATCAGAGTTTCTTTTTAATGTTGGTTATTTTTTATCTAGAGTTTTTTTTGATAATATAACTGCTAAATCTTGACACCCTATTAATTCATCCTCAATGTAAGAGCCGCCAATATAACTACCTTGCTTTAGCTATGGTTTCTTTTTATGCCGGATTAACACTCTAACTTGATTCAAAAAAACCATTTTAAAGGGGGTACAGGAATCAAATAAAAGCTATGGAGTATGATTGGATTCAGCCCCTTTTTTTAGGTCTAAACATTTTGTTGATATTGTTAAATACTAAATACCTGATGTATCAATAATCTTAAGATAATCATTATTAGATTTTTCTGACTTAGGTGAGTAGTTATTATCTAAGGATAAATGTAATTGCATAGAATTTCCACTTCTTGAGGATTTTTCACATGCAATAAAAAATCCTAATTCGTAATCAATATTGAAAAATTCAAAAGGTTTTACCTCCCGAACATCATCCTCAATAAGGTCAAAGATATCATCTTTGGTAAAAACTAAATATGACAAATTAAATGTAAAATCACCTTCTCCTTTTTTATAGTTTATAAATAAATCATCTTTTATTTTCTTATTGCTGTATTTATCTAACAACTTATCAAAAAGCGCATATCTAATAGAGTTACAATATTCATCATCCATAATTGAAGACCAAGCATGAATTTCTAAAATCTTTAAAGTCTCATTTTCATATCTAATATTATAGTCATCAAAATGAATATTAGGAATTAATGAAGGTGTTTTATCACTTAACTTTATTATAGTTGTATTCGGAATCTTATAGCAATTAGTATTAAATTTTTGATGTATAGAAACTTCAAAACCACATTCATCCATAGATTTTCTTTGTGTGGGGAAAGTATAATCACTTTCATATTTATCTTTTTCAAATGTGGAATTAATCACAAAACCAAATAATGAAATATCTTCAATAGTTTCAGATAACTGAATAGCTTGTGTATTAAACGAAATGCTTAGCAGTATTAATATTGAGAAGAGTTTTTTTATTTCAACAATCTTTATAATTTTTATTAACACACTGACGGGCAAGTTCCTGTGCTTTGGAAATATCAGCAGTAGTCATCTTTTTTTCTGCTTTAGTTCTGTTCTCAGCAGCATTACTTACTCCAGATGAAGCGGCAATATTCCACCACATATGAGCATAAATATAATTTTGTAGAACGCCTCGACCCATAACATACATAACTCCTAGATTGTTTTGAGCATCAGCATATCCTTGTTCCGCTGCAAGGGTGAACCGCTTCACTGCTGTTTTATAATTTTGTAGAACGCCCTCTCCATTCCTATACATTATTCCTAGGTTGTGTTGGGCTGAAGCTTTGCCTTGTTCCGCTGCAAGGGTGAACCACTTTGCTGCTGTTTTATAATTTTGTAGAACGCCATCTCCTTTTTGATACATCATTCCTAGGTTGAATTGAGCTAAAGCATATCCTTGTTCCGCTGCAAGGGTGTACCAAATTGCTGCTGTTTTATAATTTTGTAGAACGCCTCGACCCATATCATACATACCTCCTAGGTTGTATTGAGCTGAAGCATCTCCTTGTTCAGCTGCAAGGGTGTACCACTCCGATGCTGTTTTATAATTTTGTACAACGCCCTCTCCTTTGTCATACATGATTCCTAGGATGTATTGAGCAGTAATATCTCCTTGTTCAGCAAGAGGTGTCCATTCTTTAAGTGCAGTTGCGTAATCTCCTTGATTGTAAGCTGTTATACCTTTTTGAAAATCAGCCCCCCAACTCAAACTAGGGATTAATAACAATAGGATTAAGAGTTTTTTCATTTAATAAAAATTAGAATAAAAAATGATAAAAAGAAACCACCAAAACCTAAGATAGTTCTAATATTGAGAGATAAGTATTTATGGATATATAAGCTTCCAGAGTAAAAATAAAACCCATATAAAACATTTATAAATATTATAAAGACTCCCCCAAAATTATCTTTACCATTAAACATGGCTATACCGAAAATCAAGGTGATGACCGCATAGAATAATAGTAAGTACCTACTGAACTGATGGAAGTAAGAAAAATATTTTAAAAAATTGTTCACTTAAATTTTTCTATCTTTAGGGTCTTTTTCTGGGATTTCTTCTTTTTTTTCATACTTTTGATAATAAGTTCTTTCGTAATTCTCTTTGCTTTTAAAATAATCTCTAGTTTGTGTTCTTGCTATATTAAATTTTTCTACAATTTCAGATTGTGTTATTTCACAAGAACTGAATGAATAATTATCAGGAGAATTATAGCTTAAAGAATATCTATCAATTACCCCAACAATAGATGTTCCATCTGTAATATTTATTTTTTCCTCATCGACATAATATTCATAAACCTGACTAGTATGAAAAAATTCACCAAAAACAGTATTTGGTCTGGCTTGCGGCTTATAAGATAAGTCATTATCTTGTTGATTTAATAAAGCCATAAATTGTCCATCACCATCAACATCTATAGAAATATGATAAGTAGGTTCTCCTAAACTTCTTGTATCATATTCAAATCTAATTTGTTTATTACCCCACATAACTAATAAATTTTTTGCTGTAAAAAAATCATAACCCATTCCAAATGCTACTCTTTCACCGGTATTTAAGCCATCTACTCTTTCTATAATATCTCTAATTGCGTCAACATAAATATCATTTCCTGTTAAACCTTTTGCTTTGTATTTAGGCCCCATTGGATAACGAACCAAATCAGGCTTTGGTTTTTTGGTAAAAAAATTTTTAATGAATTTATTAATCTTGGTGAAAGAGTCCTCCTCCACTTTTGTGTATTCTCTTATCTCTGAATCATAAAATTTTATTTGATTATCTGGTAAAAATTCATATCCAAAAATTAACCAATCAATATTAAAATCTTTCAGAGGTATTTGGTTTCTAAAAAGATGAACTTTATTATAGTTTTTGGTATCAATATATTTAGAGCTAAGTAAAGGTATTTCATTTTTAATTTCTTTAAATTTGCATGTTATTTTTTTATTAACTAAATCTTCACCCCAACTTAAACTAGGAACTAACAACAATAGGATTAAGAGTTTTTTCATTTATTAAAAGAATTGACTAATTAATACCGTTATAATTATAATCAAAACTATAACAATAACCCCTTTAATAAGAACAAATAAATCCGATAGCCATTCGGAAAAACCTTTTTCGGTATCTAAAGCAATTTTTACTGTTTCTTCTCCTAACTTTTTATCTAATTTTTTTTTTATTTTATTACCAATTTTTTTTAAGTCAGCATCTAATACATTATTGAAACCACTTTTTAAACCTTTTCCTAAGTTAGATTTACTATATTTGTATACTTCTCTCAGGGTAAGTGGACTATCATAAATGCCAGTCTTTGATTTTATAAACCTATCTTTATTTTCTTTCACATATTCAAAAACTCTATAATGAGTTAAAGCTTGTGAAGCAGCTTGGTCTCTGGTCATATTTTCGATAACAGGACTACCAGGATATGCATTAGAAAGAATTTCATGAATAGTCTCAGCTTTTTTATAAGCAAAAATAACATCTTCGTCATCATCATCAAAATTAAAATCAAAAGACATCACATCATTCTCTTTGTAACCTAAGTATAAAACTTTTTTAGCTAATTCCTCACCTCTTTGATATTCATTTTCTTCGTAGTCTGGATTAATTTCACCAGACATACTTTTTCTATTAAAGTGCAAAGTCAAATTATCCATAATTAGTTTTTTATTATTAGTGTCGATTGTGTTTATTATTCTTTCAAAATCTTCAGATTCCATATCAAAGCTTTCACCATCCATTGATGCCATCATAGATAAATAACTCAAGTATTGGCTAAAATAACTAAATAGGAATCCACCTAGAAAAGAGTCCTCCCAAATTGATTTTGGAATTTTATCGACACCAAGAATTTCTTTAAATGGAAAAAGAAAAGATTTTTTTATAGAGTCGACAAGTACTTCTTCCACTTCTTGTTTTATATTCATAAGTTACATCCTTGACTCAAACTAGGAACTAACAACAATAGAATTAAGAGTTTTTTCATAGCTTTTCGTCTGGAACAAGATTAGGAGAATACAGCACATCAGCTACATCTACTCCGCCAGGAGAAGACATTGTCCAGGCAGAAGTTAAAGGGTCACGAGTAACAACCGCTGAACCTCCATCTACAGTTTTTGCTAATGCTACAGCTAATCCATTAAAGTCTCTGATAGATGTTGATAATTCTATAAGTGATTTAAGTATTGGTTTTTTTAAAGGCATTTCTTCAAATTTCATAGAATATACTCTACATAATCCTTGTAAACTAATAGAAGGACTTAAATAATTTTCATATTTAGTAGACTCATTAAGAAATTTAAGAATTAAATCATAATTAAATTTACCAATATCTTTCTTTTGGATTTTTATATAAGTATGAAATTCCTCATTTATACTAGCCCCATAGACTTCTTTCCCAATTGTGTACTCATTAAAGACAATAAAATCTCTGTACTCTAGTAGGTGTGCTGAAACTTTATTATTAGTTGTATTAATTTCTTCTCTCCTATTGACCTTTAATCCCTCTAAGTGATTCTGTGCTTCCTCTTCATTCTTTTTCCATAAAGCTTCTCTCTTTTTATTACTCCTATCAGTTGAAATTTTAACTGCAAACCCAATTACAAAACAAATAATGATTAAGTAAATACCATATTCAAAATCTTCTTTTAAAACACCAAATGTCCATGATTCATATAAAGCCCATATAGTAATTGCAGTACAGCCAATTCCAAACCAAAGATTAATTGAGTATTTATTTTTAAAATATGTATAAAATAAAAATAGACTAAAACAAAAAGTCATTGCCCAGACACCACTATTATATTCATCCATTACAAATCATCTTTTTTAGATTTTAATTCTTCTAGTTCAGCTTCAAGTTTAGAAATTCTATCTTTATCAGTACCCTTATTATCCCAAGGATTGTTCATATGATAATTAAGTATTTTATAAAAATTAGATGAGCGATAGTTGGAAATAATCGATACAACCACTTAGTTGAAAAAGTATATTTTTTACCAATCAGAATCAAATTTTTTAACCTGATTAAATTTTGCTTCTGCCCAATTTTCTATATCTATCATGCATGCTTCTTGAGCATGTACTGCTAATTTATTAAAAGCAATACCGCCTTCTGTTATCATATTTGCAAATGTTAGTCTGTAACGACCTTCTTTTGCTTCAAAAATAATGTCACCATCAAAATTTTCATTAACTTTTGGGAGCCACTTAACCCCAATGTTACAAACTATCTTACCTGTATTTGTAGATTTTTTACTATTAGCTCCCCCTGAAGCTATCAAGTCTAATGCATTAGAAAATTTATTCATTTTTGTTTCTTCGACAATAAATCTTACTTCTCCAAAAGCATTTTTAATATCTTCCGCAGATTTTTCTGGCACTTCAAAAACTTTTTGATAGTTAAACTCTTCAGCCGAAACTAATGAATGAAAAGATAGTAACAATAGTATTAATAATATTTTCATAGAACTTAAAATAGCAAACTAAATAGATGATTGGTAGTCTGAAATTAGAAGTTAATAGCTTTTTTAATCTTTAGGAATTGGGCTTCATTAGTACACCCCACTAGGTTATGGAACTGCTTAATAGGTTTAATCTTTTTCTTTTCTTGTGAAGTAAGATTCCACTCAAAAGAATTAATTATATCTTTATCTTCACTATCTTTAATCGGATTTAAATTGTCTAAAATATTAAAAGTAAATGTTTCAATATACTTATGAATCTCATCTTTAGTTAAATTAGTTTTTTTAATCTTATGAAACTTACTCCAATCCAGCATATTGTAAAGCTCTCTAGCTAAGAATAGAAAATATTGTATCTTTGCTTTCTTTGGAGTTTTAGTTTTTGACAATTTATGCTGTTGGTCTTTCGAAATAATTGCACCTAAATGAGTTAACTGTCTTCGGATTATATCGAACTCTTCATATAATTTTGTATTAAAATTATTTGGTAATCCTGAAGCCAATCCAATTTTATATTTTTCTTTTACCTTCTGTTCACTTCTGGACTTGTTTGTGTGCTGAATAATTTCTCTAGTAGCATTGTAAATTGAATTATAAGCTGACTTTATATTACTCAGCATGTCTTTAAGAGTTTGTGATGGGAATGTTTTGTAATCATGATAAACCATGTGAGCGTACATAGATAATTCATACTTATATAACTCAGCTTTACCTCTGAACTCAGGTTTAAATAAATCTTCATGTAAAAATTTTAAATCAGGGGGGTTGTTAATAATAGTCTCTCTGCCTAATTTAAATAAATAATATTCATAATTAAAACCTACAATCTTTCGCCATTCACGATTAAAAAGAACATCTATGCCTAATCTTTTTAGGGCTGTTTGTTCTCTCGCTTCATCTAACTCAATCTTAAATTGAGCAAATTTTTCATTTTCTGTTTTAGGGGGAGGAAGTTTATCCTTCCCCTTAAATAATGATTTGCTCTTAGCTTTTACCAAGTTTTATAACCTTTCCTCCACCATTAAGTAGATTATGAAAATCATCTGCTAAATCCTGTTTAGCCTGACCATGCTCTTCTTGGTCAAGATGAGAATAATGTTTCTCAACAACACTCATTGAACTGTGACCTGTTAGTTTAGTTGAAGTATGAATACCAAACTTCTTAGTTCCACTACTTGAATAAGTTTTTCTTAAGTCATAGAGATTAAGGTTTTCTATATTCGATAACTTGCAAACAGTTGCCCAAGTTTTGCCTATAGTCTTAAGGTGTTCTTGAGGATTAACTATAGAAGTAAAAACATAGGATGACTTCTTCTCTATAGAATTAATAATCATCATAGTATGAGAGGTTAATCTAAATGACTTATCACCTGTTTTTGTTCCTGTAGTATAAATACCATCTACAATTTCATTCCATTTCATAGACATTACCTCACTAGGTCTTAACCCTTCATAAAGTAAAATCTCTATGATTGATGCTTGGAGAGGTCGAGGTTGATAGTAGTGACCACTATCTGCAAGGAAACCGTATTTAACTTTATGTAAAGACTTCCCTATTTCTATAAGTTGCTCTTTACTAGCTTTAACAGTTCTGGGATTAACTACCCTAAGAGTGAGTTCTCTCTTTAATGCTTTAGCTACAGGATTAATTGATAAATCAGTAGTATTAAATACTGCTCTTAATTCTCTAACCATTCTATTTGCATAAGCATTAGAACTAACACCCTTGATAAATGAAGTTATATGAACATCAGTAATCTCAGATAGTCTAAGATTGAAGAACTTAGCTTTTAAAAAATAAGCATTAAAACTTTCAAGAACATTATCTAACTTCTTAGGAACTTTACTATCCCACTTTAATACATCTTTTGTATTAGCTTTATTTCTAGCCCAGATAACTTTTACTTTTGGAAAACCCTTTCTACTTGCTTGAATAGGTAAGTATTTATCAATGAAGAAAATTTTAAATGTATCTTCTTTCCTCTTATCAATCTTATTAGATTGTGGGTCTATACCTTGAGTGATTAGTGCTTTTAACTCTTTGGCTTTAGTAATTACTTGATGAGTGCCGATATCTGGAAACTTTCCAATAGTGAAAGTTTGAGAGTTAGTATTTATTTTATACCTTAGTCTAAAAGATTTGACTCCATATTTAGTTACTTCTAGACATAAACCCTTTACCTCATCAGAAAGGTATCTTGTTCTAGTCTTTGGGATATCTAGACTTTCTATTATTTTTTTAGTGAACTTAATTGTATTACTCATTGTTTCTCCTGTTCCAGGGAAAGCCTTAAGGAATCTTCTGCTGAGTTTAATTGAGTACTATTATAATAGTAACAGTTACAAAGGGGGTGCGAACCTTCTGGTGCCCCCTCGGTGCCCCCGTGTAAGTATCTTTTAGTATCTCTCAGCAATAATTCCTTTTTCTGAGGTACCAAGTATGATTATTAGAAAGCTTTATTTTCGTGCCTTTCTTGCTCACAAACCCCTAAAGATTTGGTGAGCCCAACTGGGTTCGAACCAGTGACACTCTGATTAAAAGTCAGATGCTCTACCTGCTGAGCTATGGGCCCTTATAAAGTACGTTCTGAACATTTCAAATTTTCTTAAGAAAATCAAGAACT
>Ga0208646_1000814_pt1 | contig 17732 bp, 14 predicted proteins | sample AntAceMetag02UK8_FD_184762 | JGI IMG/M metagenome (GOLD analysis project Ga0208646, IMG submission 184762) | Saline lake microbial communities from Ace Lake, Antarctica - Antarctic Ace Lake Metagenome 02UK8 (SPAdes) (version 2) | ecosystem: Environmental > Aquatic > Non-marine Saline and... | reverse complement strand
ATCAGTACTTGTTGGTTACAAAGGTGCAAGTGAGGCAGACGCTCCAGCGTTCTATTGTCCTTACATACCTTTAATGTCTTCAGGTGTTGTACTTGATCCAGCTACATTCGAACCAGTTGTTGGTTTCTTAACAAGATACGGTTACGTTGAATTAACGAACACTGCATCTTCACTAGGAAACGCGGCTGACTACGTTGGATTAGTAGCGATCACAAGTGCAAACTTAAAATTCAAATAAGCCCAGCTTATTTTATTTTCAAGGAAAGGCGGCTTTATGTCGCCTTTTTTTGTGGCGGTGGTGTTGTTAACTTAAATAGTTGTTATGTTTGATATCACAGTACAGATTTACAATGATAGCCAAGTAGTCAACACAAACCTTTTAGATTATATAAGAAATAAAAAAGTAATAATCTGTCCCAACATAAAAATAGCACAACATCCTACGATAGTATACTTAGGATACCTCAACAGCTTGATAGACACCCATGGGGTAGATGAAATAATAATAATCAATAGCTCACAAGACAAGTTTTTCCATATGATTGTTGAATCGTATTACCCCAGGATCACTACAGTGACCGACGAGTCGCAAACGTTCATCAAATCATTAAAAGAGTTAAAAAACAGAAAAGATTATGTGGAAGACCTCATACAAACATGGATCTTCCAACAAGTAGTACACAACTGTCAGGAAATTGGATTTTGGGAACAGCCTTCATCTAATAATTGGGAACATTTGTTGGCCAACAAACAAGCTATACAGGAATTAATGAACTTTGGTAGCTGGCAAAGGAAAATAATACAAAAATTGTATAAATCTCGGCATACTAACGACCTTTGGAATGTAAAAAATCAAAATATTATGAGATACAGCGACCAAAAAGGGAAATTAGAAGGATTTGCACTATCAGGGCAAATGGGTGCTAATTTCTGGTACTTTAATCTTTTCCACAACAAAGAGTTAGAAACCGCTTTGTATCAGATAAGTAGTCGTAGCACTAACATTAAAAACTGAGGGACAATTAAAGATGACAAAACAAAAAATTAAATGGTTGTTATTCCATGAACCGGTGGAGCTGTTCATCAGAACTGCAAAAGATTTCCAAAAACATCTTGATGTTTTAACGAATAACAAATACGAAATCGAAATACTTACACTGGGCGAATACCAAGACAAGTATCTAGATGGAATAATTTGCGATCCGTTCACAGAATTAAAAGAAGGAAGAGTGCAAGTTAGTCAAATTTACGCAAACATCATAGGATCATTTAACTCATCTGATTTCTACGCACTATCAATGCCATTTCTATTCGAAAACCATGATCATGCATCTAGGGTATTCGAAGGCGAGGTTGGAAAACAATTGTTTGCTCACCTTCATGAAAGAACAGGTGTTCGTGGTTTAGCATACACTTACTCGGGAGGTTACAGATGTACAGCATCTACTACTCCCATCAGAGAAATAAAAGACTTTGCTAACAAGACATTCAGAAGAGAAACTAACCCAATATTGGCCAGCATGATCGATCTTGCCAATGCTAAAAAAGTTTCAAACGTAGAACCAACTACACCAGAGATTCTAGAAACAACATATCCTAGATATCATGCTGATACATCCGATTTACAAAAATATGTGTCGGATACTAAACACTCTATGTATTTGACTGCTATTTTATTAAATGATGAATTCATGAGTTCATTGAGTGCAGAAGACAAAGATAGTTTCTACAAAGCGGGATTAAAAGCGGCAAGAACAGAAAGAGTTCAATCAGTTGCAGACGCAGAAGAAATCAAAACAAGCAAAGCGAAACAAGAAGAACTAGGAATAGCAGAAGTTATTACATGGTCAGATGATGAGATTGAAAAATTGAAAAATCTATGGGCACCATTGTACAAACAATACGAAAACTTCTTTAGTTTCGACATCTTAGATAAAATTAAAAAAGCATAATTTACATAAAAAAGGGCGGCTTCATGTCGCCTTTTTTTGTGACGGCTTAATCATTAAGCATACACTTAACAATCTTTTATCGTACCCACACACCACAGACCAAATGTTGTAGCTTTACTAGTAGATTATAGTTCTAAATAATTGCGAGTTTCGAAAGAGACTTTTAATCAAAGGGAGGTCCAACAATGGATATCGCAATGAAAATAAAAGGATGGGCGAAGGCTCTTGCTGACGTGGGTGTTTCACTCATAGCGTTAGGAATCGTTTTAGAGATCCTTTTCAAAGGGCAGAACGTTCCGTTCTGGCCAAACGTTTCCGTGATAGGAAACATACAAGGCGTACTGCAAGGCTTTTCAGATCAAGGTCTGATTGGTTTAGTGGCAGTATGGGTTTTATATTCAATCTACAACAGAAAATAATATAGATCTTACTTGACCATCGAGGGTGGTGTGACTGTCGTCTGGATTGTTCACACCATCCTTTTTCTTTGTAGATTATCATCACAAAATTCTGGTAAATACACACAGTTCAAACGTGCTCACACATCTGGTGTGAGACTTATGCGGACAACAACCGCGTATCCAGGAGAACTGGAATTGGACTCCTATTAGAGGAGAAACAAAATGGGAAGACCAGTAAAAAAAAGTAGATTTGGTGCAACTGCAGGTGATTTCGAAGTCACGGGTGCATTTTCAACGGAAGCAATACAACCAGACGGATCAGGTGCAGAGGCAGTATCAACTGCCACAGGAAACTACATCGTAGCTCAGAGATCAAGTACGAGATACAACATAAATTTCCTATCAGCGGATGCATCAACGAGACTTACACAAGTCTTAGATCTTACGCCAGTTGCAACGGGATCACTTACGGCAGGCCAATTCTGTATACAGATCATCCTGGATGACTCAACAGTGGCTTACGCAAGTAAGATCTTCAACAACACAGTACACTACAAGACTGCGGCAGGTGCCACTGGTTCAGTGAAGTACTCATTGAGCTCAGAGGGTGCTGACGAAGGTCAAGTGTCAGGCGTTGGTTCAATCGACACAATCTAGTACACTACACGTGCTTTTATGGGGGAGTTACACGCTCCCCCATTCACAACATAAATAATAACAAATGGCAAAGAACATACGTACATCGGGTAACTATTCAATCAGGGCAGGAACTGGTAGCTCCGGCGACAAGACCTTGAATTTGGCGGCCCAAACCATAGACTTCGACTCTGGGACTGTTATCGTAAGGGGTAACTTGGAAATCAAAGGAACTCAGACAGTGATCGATTCACAGACTTTAGAGATCGAGGACGCTGTCCTGGTACTGGCCAGGAACAACTCAGGAACAGACATAGATTCAGGTATTAAAATTGACAGGGGTGGACAAGGCAATGACGCACTGTTCTACTGGAACGAAGGCGACGACACATTCAAAGCAGTTACATCTGCGGCACAAACATCTACCCAAGTAACTGACACTGCATTGGCCAACATCATGGCGGCAACACCGACCAATGACAGCCACGTGGCGACCAGAGGTTACGTTCTTGGCACAGCAGGACTTAAAATGGCAGGCGATGACTCATCCGTTGTCACAGTAAGTGCAGGCCAAACAGCACTGTTCGTAGGAACAGGTGGAATCACAACAGCGGCCACAGAACCAGACACACTGACAATAAGTTTAGGCAGAGATCTATCAGGTATCACATCAATAACCAGTGACGCATCAAATGGTAATTTAGAATTGAAGGCGAATGGGACAGGACACGTTGTGATCAACGACACACTGACTTTTTCGGGCATGGCTTCTGACCCAACAGCCACAACACAGACAAAAGTTTACAACAAAACAGCAGGTGGCGGCGGTACAGGCTTGTACTTCAGGAACTCAAACATAGGTTCTGGGGCCGTAGGCGAACTGATAAGTAAGAGTAAGGCTACCGCATTAGCGATTGCACTAGGATAAATTATGGCGATAACAAATTTTCAAGTAGCGGCGACAACAGGTTCAGCCGCATTCACGGCATCAGCAGACACGGCTGTGACAGTGATATACATCACAAACAAAACAGATAATGACGGAACAGTTGATGTTTATGTAACACCAAACGGTGCATCAGTGACTACTAACCATTTAGTATATTCACAACTTACGATCAAAGCCAGAGACACTTACATCATCGACACAGAGAAAATGATTTTAGAGACTGGAGCAAAGGTTTATATAGCGGCTCCTGACTCGGCGGCACAGTTCAACGCCACCATATCAACTATAGGATTATAACAATCATGGGTAGATTTGTAAAAAACCCAGAGATAGGAGACAACGCTTCTGCTATCAAGATTCCGGAAGTGACCACAGCACAAAGACCTGCAGGTGTAAACGGACAGATCATTTTCAACACAACTACTTCAACATACCAAGCGTACAACGGTTCAGCATGGTACAACATTTCTGAAGCATCGAGACAGAAAACAATCACGATAGACAGATTCCAAGGCGACGGCACAACGGCGACATTTGGTAACGGTGTAGGGAATACAGTAGATGGATCAACAGCGGCTTCATTCACTGTTGGTGTAAGTGATGCCACAGACATCATGGTGTTCGTTGGTGGTGTTTATCAAGTTCCAACAACCAACTACTCCGTTTCAGGATCTGGGACTTCAGCAACAATAACATTTGGATCTGCGCCTCCGGCCAATGACGGTTCCACAGGTGCACACATAATCTCAATAGTCCACGGACTTGCCAAACTAGGCGAATAGTAAAATATTTTTTAGTAAATTAAACCGAATGGACGCCAACTTCCTGGCTTGCCACCTTTGAGACAGACCCATCCCACTGGTTGGTTCAATGCAGGTTTCACATTCCACACAACAGACCCAGTATCCCATCTTCCTTCTTTTGGTTCTTGAGACCCAGCCGCAAAAGTTCTCTCTGCGAACTTGATGTTTCCGTCCACGTGTAGACTCTCTGAAGGATACTTGACATTGACTCCCACCCGGCCATAAACATTCATGTTGACCGGTCTTCCTGTTTCTGTACCAACTACCACATCACCGTTCGCACGACATGTTAGCCTCGGTGTATTGTCAGTCCCTATAGCGAATGCAACATGGGTGTGTGTGCCAACATATGCATTAGACTCTTGCATTGTTGTTAATATCTCATAACCGCCTGAGTTGACTGAGAAGTCTGCACTAGGTGCCGTGGTGTTCACTCCCACCCTGCCATCGGCAACGTAGAATGTGTTACGCACTTGTAAATTTTTGAGTACACCAACCTCAGTTAGATGACTTTTTGTCACACTCTTGCCCAATCTGTCCTTCCAAAGAACTTCATTGTGATCCACCATGATTGCTTTTTGTACATTCAACTTAGGTACCTGTGCCTGTACGTATTCCAGGTTCTCTACCTTGATTGTTCCCTTAACATGCAGATCGTTTGCAACTTCCACTGTGTCGTTTTTTATGACTAGATTGACAGAATCTGCGGTATCTTTTATCCCAGACGAGTTGAAGTTAGTGATGGTGCCGCCGTCTATTAGATCTCCACTCAAAGCGTTGCTATGCAGATCTATCTGCTGTACAGCGATTCTGGACTTCGAAACTTTCTCAGATTTATTGATAGGTAATAGTGCCATATTATCTATATTTAGTGTGTGTTTCCAACCGTACGACTTATTGGTAAATATTAAAGTAGTAAAGTAGTATTATGGCGTTAAACAAGATAGCAGGTGAAACATTAGAATCGAACCTGATCCGACAGCAGGATCTGGCGTTCAACACGGATCTATTGTACGTTGACGTGTCTAATGGTAGGATAGGTATAAACACAGATTCACCTGGTAATTTTGCCTTAGATGTAAATGGTAATGCCAGGATATCAGGTAACCAGACTATCACAGGTGACCTTACAGTACAAGGTACAACAACAACCATAGACTCACAGAATTTAGTTGTTGAGGACAACATAATCACAATCAACGAGAATGCCTCGGGTGCCACGGATGCTGGTATAATGATCAACAGGACGTCAGAGAACAATGCGTTGTTCATCTGGGACGAGACCGTAGACAAGTTTAGATTCGGAACAACAACACAGGATGGTTCCACAGTCACAGATTTTTCAAACCTTACATTAGCCAAGGTACAAATTGGCGAACCTGCCGCAGACTCAGATGCATCTACTAAGAAATATGTTGATGATTCCATAGGCGCTTTGTCAAGTGTCTCGGTAGGAACACAGATTACATTGGGCACACCCGATGACTCAACATTCGGTGATGGTTCGTACACTTCACTTTCCACAACAACAAAAGTCACAGATGCCATTGATGCTTTGAATGAGACCATGGAGAACATCCGTAGTAGCACTTATGTAAAAAGTGTCACGTTCACGTCAGACGCAACTAACATCAGTCTAGACGACACGGTCACCCTGTCAATCTCAACAGTGGGAGGAGGGGCAGACAGATACACAATCACATGGGGAGACGGTACCACTACCACAGGCACAACAGATGCAACTCCAAGCCACACCTACAACGATGCGTCTAACACACCAATGACTGTCACAGTCAAGGCGTACGCCAATGGAGCCGCAACAACAGATTCATCAGGATCATTCGCAGAATTCACGAGGACAGATTACATCAACGTTGCCACTGCGGCACCGGTTGTAAATTTTGCCATGTACGCGGCCGCATCAGGTGGTTCGGCAATTACTACTGCAGATACAGGAAGCACAGTGTACCTACAGAACAACACCACGAACACCGCGGGTGCGAACACATTTGATGTTGATTGGGGAGATGGTACGGAAAACACAATAGCAAGTAACTCAGCGGCAGGTGGACAAGCCGGAGCAAGGTTGGCACACACCTACACCAACGCATCAGGTGATGACGGTTCAACCGTGGCAGGCTCGGGTGCAGGTGATACCAAGTATGCAATCAAGTTGAGATTGCTGACACACCCGTCCGCAGACTCATCAACCTATCCTCAGACAAAAACAAACAACTTTGAAGTCTACTCGGCACACACAGTGGCATATTCAACAGCAGATTCAACGGTGAGGGGGATCAACGAGGAAGCAACATCAGGCTTCCCTGTGACATTCACCAACAACACCAACACAGTTCCTGGAGCAAATTCTGCCTTTTCATCCACACAACAGTACACTTATAACTTTGGTGAAGGTGATTCCAACACAGTGGTCGCAGTTGGATCAGGCGGTGCAGGTGACACCGGTGGAAACATCAGCAACACTTTCAACCTAAGCTCGAGCAATCAGACCAACGGGGTGACATCGACATTCACTACCAGTCTTACTTTGGCAAACGGACACTCAGGATCAACGTTCACTAAGAACATGAACATCATAGTCGAGCCAGACGTCAGAGCAAACATCGCCGCAACGGCAGACAAAGTTTCAACAGGAGGAAGCAACAACCAATACACGTTGTATGATCACATAGACCTAACAGGAGCCAACAGAGCTTCGGCAACATTCACGAACACTTCCCAGAATGCTGACAACTACGACTACGATTACTTCAGTGATTCCAGTTCGCTGGTGTCTGTTGCAGAGAACGGTTCCAATGCAGGAAGCATTGGCGCAACACTGACAAGAAACTTCACAGGTACAAGTGCAGGTAACTTCACAACAAGATTCAGGGCATATGGTACACCAGACACGTTCTTCCAGGATGACGAGGAAACGATAAGTTGGGCCATGAAGGCAGTGCCAAGTGCACCGGCTAACCTATCAGCAAAAAGTTTGACCATGAGTGATGCCGCACAGGGTACTTCACCTAAATTGTGCCACGGTTTCACTGACAACACCAGTTCCGCTGACACTCTATCGGCAGGGACTGCATTGAATTCCACCACAGCAAGGAGATACACAAGTACCTCTACGATCGACACAGCGACGGTTACAAACGCCTGGAATGGTGCCACTGGCACACTGACAGCAAGTCTCAACGCATCAGCAAATGGTGCCAAGACGTTCTCGGCATCGGCGGGAGAGAATGGAACATTCACCTCATTGGTGGTTACCAACAACAGGGATTATGATGAGGTAGACTCTGCCTATCCACAGGATTTCTACCAGGTCTTCACTGCGAAAATCACAAAAGCACTGTCGGGCTACTCGGCAGGATTGACAGCACAGAGACTGGAACATTCGGCAACCGGTAACACCAACTATGTGCATGTTCTCAATGACGACGTCACAGCGACACCAACCACTACAATAGGCACAGTGGCAGAAGGCACAGCAGGAACCAAACAATATGTGTCAGGTGTTCCATACTATGACGCAGGATCACCAACAGTCACAGTGACAGGCACGACCATTGCCAACTTCACGGGACAGGCATATCAAGACACCACTTCACCACACGAAGTTGACAACGACACCAACCAAGAGTCAACATCAGGTGATGTGATAACAGATTCAAGTTTCACATACGCCAACGTGGATGGTGGCACAACAATGTTAAGTTCAGGTGTTCCCAAGTCAGACACGGGTGTCAGCAGTGCTTACACCATAGGAGCAGTGACAGTCCCAATAACAGGGTCGAGTGTTAAGTCAGTGAAAACAATCAAAGCAAGAAGCAAGAACGCAAACGGAACTGGGAGTTACAATTCGAGTTCAACAAAAATTCAAGTGTACACAGCATCGGTATCAGGACTAGATAACGAGGCAGGAGGTATCACAGTATCAGATTCTCTAGGCGACGGCAGTACGCACACTGACGATGCCCTAAGGATAACAGGATTCGGTTCCTCGTCAGACACACCATCTTTCACTTCGTCCACTAACTACTACACAGCCAACGCTTGGACTGGTGCAGTCACGGTGGCGGGGACCACCGAAGCCATATCTAGATTCGGGACAATCAAACATTTCACAACAGATTTAAGCAGTGGATACCTTCCAGTTGGTCCCAACTTAACATCAGGCAGGGACGGTGGCGAGGCACAGTACTACACCTTCGCATTCAGGAGGACTCCGGTATCACAGTTCTCAATAACGATGTCGGGCAAGGTGTCAGGCATGTTCATAGCCATGCCGGGAACGGGCGTAGATGATTCATCAGGATCCAGTGGGTGGTTGGATTGCTCAACACAGTACAACGGTTCGGGACAACCTGGATCAGGCGCAGGAGGAAACGGTTCCGATGGTTGTGCCAAGACAGGCGGTGACAGGGTAGTGGACAACACTACATACAGTAACCAAACATTCACGTTCACACTTGGGACGGAAAGCCTAGCAAACTCGACAGGTAACACCTGTTTGGTGAGGATAAAATTAAATTCAGGAGATAGTGTAACAGCACTGTCAGTGGGAGTAGCAGGATAATGGCAATCGCTGATGCAAAAAAAGTAGATTATCTCTGGAAGAAGATTGGGTATGGTGCGACCAAGACTGACACCAACGCCAACAAGGCGGCACCCAACGAGGCCATCGCATCACCACTACTGTTAAGGGGTGACAAGACGTGGAACCAAGCAAATCTCATTCCTACAACAATGCCAGGTTCAAGCTCAGGTGTTGTCACAGTGTATGGAACAGGTGCTCCAGATGAGACTTCAAACGATGCAACAGCATCCACGAACAGATCGTGGAAGACAGGATTAACAGATTGGATCCCACCAGAGTTCGGTGCCACATACGGTGTGAAAGTCTACGTGCATGACACAGGATCAGCATCTGCGGCGGCGGCGAGTGGTACTAGGGTGTTCGCGGGTGGTTCAGGAAACAACGATGAATATTTCTTTGACTACCAATCAGGAGTTGTACATTTCATTGGCACTAACCTGCCCAACGGTGTCAACTTCTCAGGCAAGACTGTCTACGTTTCAGGTGCAAGATACACAGGAACACAAGGATTACATAACAACATAGCAGACACGGGCGACTTCACATTCGACGGCAACAGCCTTTCAACATCAAGTTCAAACGCTGACATGGAACTGGGCACGTCTGGCACGGGACAATACGTGTTCACTGCAGACACAGGGGTCGTACTACCGACCGGTAACACGGCGGCCAGACCTTCGGCACAGGAAGGTGTTTTGAGATTCAACACACAGACTGCAGAGTACGAAGTGTCAAAAGACGGAAGCACATGGACCAACCTAAGGACGGAGGCCGACGCCAGCGACATAACCAAGGACATATTCTCAGGAGACGGATCCACAACAACATTCACGTTGAGCATAGCACCCTCGGCCGCGAACAACATCATAGTGTACGTGGACGGTGTGATGCAGGAACCCGCACAGAACTACACCATATCAAACACCACGATAGATTTTGGAGATGCCGCACACGATGGTGCCAGGATCACGGTGTTACACGGTTTCGCTGATTAATCTATTGTGACACCAGTTGGTGTGTACACTATCTCAAAGGTCTGTAACTGACTGGTGATCAAATTCATCACAGAAACTTCCGGGACGATCTCCCAATCGAACTCCGGTTGCTTGATGATGAATTCATAGCAGTCCTGTCCTGACTCGAACCACAACCTTATGCCCGACATCATGTGTGTGCCGTCCACCTGACTGTGTTTCCTGCATATTATCTTTAAAACATTGTCTGTCTTCTGTCTGAACTTGTTCATCTGGTCCACGAGGTCAGGTCTCTCCTGCAGTATCTCCACGCTCCTGTTACGGCACATGGCGGGCCACATCAGTTTGAGGCTGTACTTGTACACCACGGAATTATCTGGCACTGTCTATCAACTCCTGGAATTTGATGAACGTGTCACAGAATCCGTTTGCCAGGTCATCCAGCTGGTAGGTCCTGGGAGGATTGCAGATGTACATGAATTTACAATCTGGGTTGGCCAGTGCTATGCTCTTCAATCTGGTCAGTTCCACTGGGTTGGATATGTCATAGCCCACCAGGAACACCATGGTCTGTCTGAGATACACCGCCAGCATCAAGGCCAGGGTCTGTGGTGAACACCGCTCTGGGTCTATGTCATAGCTTTTCAGTCCGGGGAAGTCCGGCAGGCAGTTCACTCCGTCGAAGAACACGTACTTCTTGAACAGCTTCTCAGGTGCCAGCAGTTCCGTGCCACGGAAGTTGGCGGAATTCAGCATGTCCTGTAGGTTGGTCTCGGTGTTCACGGTGGCGTAGTCGTAGGTCATGGACCTGTTGGCATTGGCACTGGCTATCACAGGTCCCAACTTACGGGCCTGCTCCATGTCGAAGCCCACGGGCAGGTTGCCCACAACTGTTATGTACGCACTTTTCATATGTTCATGGTTATTTAACGGTGTAAAAACGGTCAAAGCAAATAAATACCTACAGTTTTGCAAAAATAATTATCGATAAGGGGAAAACACCATGGCAATAGGAAGAATCACAGGACAGATGTTATCTGCCAACCTGGCAAGGTCGGGCACGGATTTAGCATTTGAGACAACATTATTAGTACTGGACGTATCCAACTCAAGAATTGGTGTAGGTACAGCCTCACCGGCAACAACATTACACATCAACGCCACAGACGCATTGAGAATACCTGCAGGTAACACGGCACAGAGACCGGGTTCACCAGCCAACGGTGACATCAGGTACAACTCAACCACAACACAGATCGAGGGCTACAACGGCGCTTGGAATGCCATGACTGGTGGAGCATCACTGGCTGACACTGATGGCAACACGGGTATTGACGTTGAGAGAGCATCAGATGAAAATGAAATACACTTCTTCACAGAAACGTCTGGAGACGTGGCACACATCAGAGACGATGGTTCTTTTGAAATAAACAATTTAAAAATAGCTGACATGACCATTTCGTCAAGCACGACGAACGGTGACATCAACATCAGTCCCAACGGTACTGGTTCAACTGTTGTCAAGAGACTAGTAGTAAGCGACGGGCTTGACCTAGGTGACTTGGCGGCACTCAACGTTGGAGCAATCAGCGTTGACTCAGTTCAAGCAGATGACGGCGACGGTTTCGACCTAACACTGGCTGACAACAAAGCAAACGCACTAGAGATCAAAGAGGGATCTAACGTGTACATGAACTTCGCATCAACTGACAGTTCAGAACTGATCACAGTTAGCAAGAACATGACCATAGCGAATGGCGTAACGTTAGCTACCAACACAGTGGACATCAACGGTGGCGCAATAGACGGCGTTACAATTGGTTCTGCCGCGGCGGCAACAGCACTTGTTGTCAGTGGTGGCGTCAACATCGATGACGGCGGTGACGGAGCAATGGATGGTGTAGTGATCGGAGCGGCTACGGCGGCGGCTGGTACATTCACGACCATCGCAGGTACTACTGCTACAACAACAAACATACAAAACACCAACTACAAGGCCAATGATGGTACAGCGGCGATGACCATAGCTGACTCATCAGGTGACGTAACAGTTTCAACCAACCTAGCAGTTGGCGGTAACGCTACTGTTACAGGTAACTTGACGGTAAACGGTTCAACAACCACTATCGATTCAACAACATTGACTATTGAAGATCCCATGATCACTTTAGCGAAGAACAACTCAGGTGGAGATGCCAACACATTTGACCAGGGTCTATTCTTCAACAGGGGATCACTTGACAACGTTGCGGCACTATGGGATGAATCAGCAGATGAGTTCGTTTTCGCGGTAACATCAGGAGAAGACGGAACCACGGCAGGTAACGTAACAATCGATTCATACGCAGGCCTACACGCAGGCGTCACCACAGTCACAGATCTTGAAACAGGATCAATATCAGCGGCAGACGGTACGGCGGCGGCGACTATCGCAAACTCAACAGGAGTTGTAACGGTTCCAAGTGCAGTATTGACAACAGCAGACATCAACGGTGGTACAGCGGACAACGTAACCATCGGTGGTTCAACTGCGGCGGCTGGTACTTTCACTGCCATAGTTGGATCAAGTCTATCAGTAGGTGATGGTAACGTCACCAACGTTGGTGACATTGCTCTTGACTCTATCAGTGCAGATGGCACAGACATCAACATTGCTGTTAGTGACAACTCAGCTACAGCATTAACAGTCAAAGAAGGATCTAACACCTACCTAACATTCGACACCAGGAACAGTGCAGAAATAATCACATCTGCCGTTGCTTTAACTGTCGCGACAGGTAAAACGTTTACCACAGACACAGCGGACATCAATGGTGGTGCCATAGACGGCGCAACTATTGGTGCTAACAGTGCCGCGGCTGGTACATTCACAACAGCTACGGCTACAACAGCAGTGGCGACGAATGCACAGGTCACAAACATCAAGGCCAATGACGCAACGGCGGCTATCACGATCGCTGACACAACAGGTGCGGTCAAGATCACGACTGCTTTCGAAGTTGACGGTGCAGGATTCATCTTCAACGAGAGTTCAGCAAGTGTTGACTTCAGGGTAGAATCAAATGGACACGCACACGCATTGTTCGTTGATGGTTCTGAGGATCACGTTGGTATCAAGACTGCCACTCCAGCATATGACTTGGACGTGTCAGGTTCAACTGACGCAGTTAACTTACCGCAAGGTAACACAGCGGCTAGACCAACGGCGGCGGCTGGTATCATCAGGTTCAACACACAGACTGGACAGTACGAGGGTTGTCAGGATGGTTCAACTTACGTTGACTTCGCGATTGCCGGTGACGCACCGACTTTCACCAAGGAATCAACGACAGGTGATGGATCGACCACGACGTTCACAGGCTTCTTCAGCTCAGCTCCAGAAAGTGCAAACAACGTGTTCGTGTACATCGACAACGTGTTCCAAGAACCAACTGAGAACTACAGTGTATCAGGTACCAACATCACATTCACTTCTGCCCCACACAGTGCGGCAAGGATCTTTGCGATAACTGGTGCTGACAACACTGCATTGGTGACAGGTGGTATTGCTAGATCGCAGACAAGTTCGACCAACTTCACTTCAAGTGCGACCAACATAATGACTTTCAACGGTGCTACTTACAGGAGTGCTGAGATATTCATCACGTTGACGGATGCAGGTAACACAGAGTACGCGGCCATGAAGGGCACGGTCGTACACAATGGCACAACTGCTTTTGTCACAGTCTACGGTATCACCAACACTGGCGACAGTGACTTGGCCACGATAACTGCGGCTTATAACTCAGGAACAATTGAAGTTAAAGCACAGTCAACAGGTGGACAGACGGCGGCGCAGGTACAGTACTCACTATCAGTATAGTAGTATAGTATAGCGAAGCAAAACTAGAACCTTACAGATAATTCAAAACGCCCCAAATGGTAAATACTACTGTTGGGGCGTTTTTTTTACGACTAAGATTCCTTAACATTTATATAAACAATCATACGGGAAATATGGAACTATGACAACAAGAAACTTTAGGGTACATAATGGTATCTCAGTTGGTGACATCGTAATTGATGCGGCAACAAACAAAATAACAGGTGGATCAACCGCGGCACCAAGTGCTGACGGTGACTACTCCAACAAGAAGTACGTGGACGACCAAGCGGCGGCGACACTCACGTTGACCAACAAGACACTGACTTCACCGGTGTTGGACACCGCGATCAGTGGAACAGCATTCCTGGACGAGGACAACTTGGCTTCAGACAGTGCTACCAAGGTTGCTTCACAGCAGTCGATCAAGGCCTACGTTGACGATGGTCTAGCAGGACTATCACAGAACGCGATATCACAACTCAACACATCAATCACAGTGACTGACACAGGGTCAGACGGTACGATCACTATGAAGGCTGACAATAACAACGAACTTGTGATCAACGATACTTCAGCCACTTTCTCAGGTAACGTGATCGTGTCAGGTGACATGACTGTGAACGGTTCAACAACTACTGTTAGCTCAACAAACACAACAATCGCGGATAACATGATTGAACTTAACACAGGTATCTCAGTATCGGCAAATGACGCTGGTATCATCATCGAGAGGGGTTCAACTGGCGACAACGCGGCGATCATTTGGGATGAGTCAGCAGACAAGTTCGCAATGGGTACGACAACAGCAACGGCGGCTGACAAATCAGGCGGTATCACGGTATCAGTAGGAACGCTAGTAGCGAACCTAGAAGGTACAGCAACAGCGGCGGAGTATTCTGACGTAGCTGAAAGATTCGCATCTGACACAGCATACGAGGCAGGAACAGTTGTAGCACTGGGCGGCGCTGAAGAGATCACACAGGTAAACGAAGAAGCGTCAGACGAAGTGTTTGGTGTTATTTCTAGCTTATCACAAGCGGCGTTCAAGATGAACGGCGGTGCAGGTAACGACGACACTCACCCATACATCGCGATGACGGGTAGGGTAAATGTTAAAGTTATCGGTACAGTGAGCAAAGGTGACAGACTTATATCTGCATCAGTGCCAGGTTATGCTAAAGCGGCAATCAAATCAGAATGTACAGCATTCAACGTGATTGGTAGAGCTTTGACCAGCAAAACTGAAGCAGGTAACGGTACCGTATTAGCGGCGGTAAGAGTTAGTCACTAATAAATAAATTTACTTTTTAGTAGAATCAAAGGCCCTGTAGCAATATAGGGCCTTTTTTTTTAGGCGTATAAATACCTATACTGCTGTCGGTCGGCAATGATATCTAGACCGTGTGTGGCATATGCTACGCTAACATTATTATAAGGAGTACCCGGTATGGCCATAGGTCGTATAACTGGGTCAGTACTGAAGTCAAACTTGACTAGGAATGGTACGGACCTGGCATTTGAAACAAACCTACTGTATCTCGACGTAACGAACAGTCGTGTGGGTATTGGTACTTCAGAACCCTCAACAGCATTACAAGTAAACGGAACAGTCACAGCAACCACAATCGCAGGTGCTACCGACCTTAACCTGTCGGCGGCCACAAACGGTGACATCAACATACCAGCAAACATCGGACTGACGTTCGGCAATGACGGTGAGAAGATCGAGGGAGATGGAACAGACTTAACAATAGCATCCGGTGGTGACATAATAATTGATGCCGACAACGCTGACGTCATGTTGAAAGACAGTGGCACAGAGTTTGGCAGATTCAGTAGGGTGTCGTCGGATTTTGTAATCAAGTCCGCAACTAGCGACAAAGACCTAGTGTTCAAAGGTAATGATGGTGGATCAACCATAACAGCATTAACTTTAGATATGTCGGAAGCCGGTGCCGCAACGTTCAACAGCACGATTGCTACAACAGGCATAACAATAAACAGTGCCTACACATTCCCTACAGCAGACGGGAGCAATGGACAGGTACTACAAACAGATGGTGCGGGTAACATAACATTCGCAGAATCATCAGGTGGCGGTGGTGGAAACAACACGGCAGTAAAACAGTTCAATCACTACAAACTGGACACAACATCTGCGGTCGTGGACGAGTTTGACACAACTGAATACAGGGGTGCCATATACGATGTGGTCATGGAAGATCAGGACAACGGTTTCGTTGGACACTTGAAAGTTTCCGTGGTACACGATGATTCAACACCATACGTGGCAACGTACAACGTGAACGAAGATTCTACTAGGATAGCAGACTTCACAGTGGCCATATCGGGAGACATGGTGCAGTTGTCAGCGGCCACCAACACATCATCACACACCAACTTGAGAATCTACAGGGTGGCATTGGGAGATCACCACGAAACAGTAGCAAACACGAACTCAAAAATTATAGCAACGTCGACCAACATAGGTTCGGCGGCGACAACATTAGACCAATTCACGAAAACAGACATCAGGGGTGCCAAGTACGTGATCCTGATCAAGGACGACACATCAGGTGATTATCAAATATCTGAGACTAGCCTGACCCATGATGGCACAACAGTGTACCACGATGACTACGCCCTTGTATCAAGTAGGGGAACACCATTGCACACGATCAGCGCCGCAATCTCCGGTGCCACTGTGACATTGAGCTCAACAGCAGGTGGAAACACGACAGGCACGGCGATACTGTACAGACAGGACCTAGGATCAAAAACCAAACTGGGAGAGTTTGATAACTTCTTGTACGGTGTTAAAGGTGACATAGATTCCACAGTTGAAACAGTAGACTCGTTTGACGCATTCAAATACAAATCAGCCAGATATTTCATCACAATGGAATCGGGCTCTGAATATCAGAATTCGGAAGTGACCCTGACTGTTAACAACGCAGGCTCAGGTGCAACCGTATCTGAGAGTTTTGTTATCACCGACAACAACACGTTGGCAACTTTCTCAGCAGATGTATCAAGCGGTAAAGCAAGGTTAAGGGCAAGTTGTAATCCAAACACCAAGATTTATTTTGCACGTCTGACCATGGAAGCAGACAACATATACAGGGCAAGTGGACAGACTGCTGACGATCTATATATCACACACAACAACATCACGGCAAACGACACACAATTGATACTGTCAGGCATGACAGGTGCATTGACCTTACCCAAAGGCACAACAGGACAACGTTCTACAGGCGTGACAGGTATGTTACGTTACAACACTACCACGGATGTATACGAAAGATACGACTCTGCAACTAGCTCATTTATTGACATAGCCACGCAGGCTTCTGTTACGGAATCAGCAGGCACAAGTACCGGAGAACAAACATCGATAGGTACATCTGCAACCAACATTGACACGTTCACAACTGGTTCTTTTGACAGTGCATTCTATCTTGGTGTCATGAAGGATGAGATCAACAACGAATTAGCAACAGTTCAGCTCAGTTTAGTACACAACAATTCAGATGCTTTTGTGTC
>Ga0208646_1000808_pt1 | contig 17861 bp, 20 predicted proteins | sample AntAceMetag02UK8_FD_184762 | JGI IMG/M metagenome (GOLD analysis project Ga0208646, IMG submission 184762) | Saline lake microbial communities from Ace Lake, Antarctica - Antarctic Ace Lake Metagenome 02UK8 (SPAdes) (version 2) | ecosystem: Environmental > Aquatic > Non-marine Saline and... | reverse complement strand
CGTCTTTTTTATTGTCATCAATTCATTAATTATGTAAAAACTTGCCATCATGCCCCCTTAGCTCATTTGGTAGAGCAATTGATTTGTAATCAATAGGTGATCTGTTCGAATCAGATAGGGGGCACCAAATCATTACAAATTTTCATTATCCTTTCTAATTTCTAGAAGATGCGATTTGGTAGATTCATTAACCGATTCAATCCAAATGGATATTAGTTGTAGGTACTGTGTAGGTACCAGGAATTTCTTGTCCCTATTTGTTCTTCTGGGAATTTAAATCTCACTATCAATTGACTATTTAGAAAACAACGAAAGGAAAATATTAATGAATAAAAGATACTTGATAGAAAAAGAAATTGAGAAGGTTAGGGGACTGGACAGGAAGCAACTTATTTTTGATATAAAAAGACCTGGCCTGTTATTAATTGTACATAAACAAAAACTAGATAAGAATGGAAAAGATATCACCTACAAATCTTGGTATTTAAATTACAGGCCAAAAGGATTTAAACATCCACAAAAAATTTTACTTGGTAATGCGGCTATAATGTCTAGAGCTGCTGCTATCAATAAAATGAAAGACCTTGAGAATCAAATTTACAACAAGGAGGATCCTCTAATAATTAAAAAGAAATTAAAAGAAGAACCTTCTTTGGGTAGCTTGATAAAGGATTTTAAAGACAAAAACTTCAAAGACTCTATTTATTCTAAGCAATATATCAAAGGGATGGAAAGTTTATTTAATGTTTGGGTCTTTCAAAAACCAAATGATCCTGCGAAATTTAATAAATATTTTACCTATTCTATTAAAGAAAAAAAAGTTTCTACTATTAAAACATCACACATAGAGACTATGTACAATGCTGCTAGAAGCAAATCACCTTATGCTGCCAATAGATTACTGGCATATTTAAAAGTGGTTTTTAATTGGGCGATTGAACAGAAGCTTTATAATGAGAAAAATCCCTGCAAGATTAAGAAGAAGAAATTGTTTGCAGAAAAAGAAGCTAATAATATTTTATCCAAAATTGAACATGATAATCTATTGAGACTTGCGCTGGTGTATGATGAGCGTAATGGGACAATAAACTTTGATCACTATATACAAAATGATCTGGAGATCATCCAATGCCTAGCTATCGCCTGGAGCATGTTGACTGGCAGAAGATGTAGTAGTGAAGGTTTTAATGTTCAATTTGGTCAGATCGATTATGACTATAAAATTATTAATTTTGGAGAATCTAAAGTTGGTCAAAAGCAATACAAACTGTCTGATCAAACGCTAAAATTCTTGAATGCAATATTACGATCTAGACAAAAAAATATTGTAATACCTGAGATGAAATACAAATCCAAAACAGTACCAGAGAGAATCAAACCTAGCCCTTGGTGCAATAATGATGAGCGAAGTGAATATATATTTCCCTCTAAATTTTATGGATCATTCAGTAAAACTCCTCACATAACATCTGTTAAACAAACCTGGAAAAAATTACTAAAGTTATGTCGGGTTAAATATATTCCTTTGAAGCAGGCTAGGCATACGTTTGCTACTTTGTTACTTAAAAAAACAAATAATTTAAAAGCCGTTCAAAGTCAGTTAGGACATGAAAAAATAACTACTACTATGAAGTACGCGCAGTTAATCGATGAGGATGAATTTCATGCAATTAATACATCAGATAAAAAGCTACCAGAAGTAGAGGTGATTGAACTAAAGAAGTAATTACTAGTTCCTAGCTGCTTGTCTCATGATTCTTGAATTGCTATACTTGCGTCATGGGTCGGAAGAAAAAGAATAAGAAAATAGAAGATAAGCATCTCTTCGACAAAATTAGTGGAGTTGCCGTTTCAATAAGTATGTTAGCCAAATGTTACGAGGCTGGTGAACTTGTTTGGAAAGAAGATTTAAAAAAGAAGCAAAAAAAAGATAGATCCAAAATTAAGCCAGAGGTTAGATCGCTCTATAAAATATTATTTCTAGATGCTTATTTCCGAATGGAAAAACCAACTATTAATGGAGCTATTCAAAAAATGCTCAAAGGTCATTCTAAAGGCGACTATATTTTTAAAAATGTTGCATCCAAAATTCCCTCTCTAAAAGCTTCTACTATTAGAGAACAAAAAAGATTTCTAGAAAAACAAGTTACCTACATCTGGGGAACTAAACCAAAATTAGATAAGTGGATTAGAATAAATATCACAGGCGAAAAAAACCCAAACGATCCCTTAGAACAATGGGGAACTTCAGATCCAGAAGAAAGATAATATGAAAGATGATCCAGATATAATTCGTTGGTCTGCTTTAAAAAAGATACCACAAATTATTCTTGAGCAAGTCATTGCTTGTTGTGGATATGGGTTTCTTGCTGTTTTGGCTATAGGATTTCCTTTAGAATTATTTGGAATTGATCTATTAGAAAATACAACTATTCAGACTCATTTTTGGGAATACTTTGCGACTTTATTTGGACTTGGATTCCCTATTCATAATTGGTGGAGAATAAAAAGAATTTTTTCTTAAATAACTAATCCTCCCCACTTATTCTACAGGGAATAGTAAAAGATCCTAACATACTCCATATACTCCATATGGAACCAAATAATAAAAAATATCTAAAGCCTTGTGAGGTTGCAGATCAATATAATATTTCAATTAACACTCTTCGCAAGTGGCGTTGTGAAAAAAGAGGACTTCCATTCACTGTGATAGGCAGACACCCAGATATGAAACGATCTGGAACTGTAGTCTATGACCGATCGTTAGTTGAGGAGTATTTTAACAAAGGATTAGTAAATGTCGGATAAAAAATGAACTGATGTCCTTGAGGACAAATAATAAAAAACTAATGATAAACAAAAAGGATTGGGAACATGAGTGTAGATTACAAAGAATTTAAGAAAAAAATAACTACAGAAAAAAAGAGTAAATATAATTTAGGAATACCACCTCAAAATACTAAAGATAAATATCCTGGTTTTGTCTGGGCTTTACAAGAGAGAACAGGAACAGAAAACGTATTCTATGAATACAAAAATGAAGATCAGACTTGTTTTTTTATCAGAAGATATGAACCATTTAGCGAAGGCAATCCAACAGCAAAAAAAAAACTAGTTCCTTACTCATTTGATCTAGATAGTCAGCAGTGGGTTAACGAGACGTGGAATAAGGATAGGCCTTTATTTCGTTTATTGAATTCTAAAAAAGATTTACCAGTTATTATTTTTGAAGGTGAAAAAACTGTTTTAGCAGCAGAAAAAGAATTCAAAAATTATTCATGCACTACCTGGAGCGGTGTATCTTATGCAATAGATAAAACAGATTTTTCAGCACTCAAGAACAGAAAAATAATTCTTTGGGCGGATAATGATAAGCCAGGTGTTAAGGCTATGCACCATGTTGCAAAAACCCTTATCGAGAACGACATTACTGAAGATATTCGAATGGTTAATCTACCAAAAGGATTTAAAGATGGGTGGGATGTTGCAGATCAAATTGAAAAGGAAGGTATTACATACGAAGGGTTATTGGAATTGCAAACAGAATACGACCCTCATGATAAAGCCGTAATTAAAATATGGGAAGAAATTGATCAAAGAGTGCAGGAAAAAATTTTAAAAAAGACAGTTTTAGAATTAATTTCAGACCATATTTATATTAGATCCCTAACTTCTTTCTTTGAAAAAAATACATTTGAATTAATTTCTAAAGAACAATTAAACGATTGGAATATGGTTCATACCCAAAATGACGAAGGCCTATCTAGGTTAATGTTAAAACAACCAGGATTAATAAAGGTGCATAGTGTTATTACTCACGCGGGAATGAAACCTGGAATTCACACCGTTAAACCGGGACAGTTCGAAGCTATCAATCCAGGGATTTATTATAACACCTATAGACCAAGTGGAATTACTTCAAAGCCAGGCAATGTAGATAAAATTTTAGATTATTATCAATGGTACCTAGGCGAAAATTGGTTTTATGTAGAAAAATACATTGCATACATGGTGCAAAATCCTGGAATAAAAATCAAATGGTCACCTTGCATTACATCAGTTGAAGGAGGTGGAAAAAACCTACTCGCTTCTATGGTAAGTAAGATACTAGGAGATCATAATTGCAATACTCAATTAAACTTCGAACAGGTTACTTCTAAATTTGCAAACGTTCTTTTAGGATTGCAGTTTGGAGTTATTAATGAATTGGATCTAAGTAGTAGAAAAAACATTAAAGCGAATACCAACTCATTAAAAAAGATTATTGCCGATCCCGTGTTAACCATAGAGCTAAAAGGCAAACCACAAATAAAGATCCCTAATTTTGCTAATTTCTTTATCTTTTCAAATGATGAGGATTGTTTGCATTTAACAAAAGACGCAAGAAGATACTTAATAATAAATATTAAGCATACATCTGAACAGATCGAACAAAAGCTAGAGGATGAGGGTTACAAAGACATTATTATTGATGCGCTTGATTTTGGAAGTGAAACTATTTGTCATTTAAAAAATCATTTTGAGAATGTAGTTAATATTAAGGATGACATGAAGATGTTCACTTCATCAGCACCTAAAACAAAAGATTTTTTTGAAATAGTTGAGAAAAGCAAACCAGGTATCCACCGAGCTTTAGATAGTAGATTAAACACAAATTTATATCCTTTCGAAAATTATATCTCAGAAGAAGGAGCTGTTATTTGGATAAATAAGGTATCGGAAGATCAAACACTTCAGCAACAATTTAGTGGAATGGTAATCGCAGAGGAGCTTTATACACTTTGTTTAAGAGATAAGGATCTATCAAGAGAACACATAACCAGAGATAATATTATTGATTGGTGTAAGAAAAATTGTATTCCGTGGGTAAAAAAAGATGGCTCCACCATGGATCAGAAGCAGATAATTATTAAACCCTTAAATGGAACAACACATAGACCACCTGCTTATCTAATAAAAGATTTGAAGATAGGTGATAAAAAATTATCAAATTTGACAGAAGGAGAACTGGGAGATCACCATAGCCAGACCCTTATTCACCATGACCTGACAGAAGTTAAGTACCATCAAATCAAAGATAGATATGAATCTAAATTGGCAGAAAAGCCTAAATCACATTTTTAAATGAATCGAAATAGTAGAAAACAAAAAACTACAATCTAGAAATGATTAATCTCTATACTCTCTATACTCTCTAGAGATAATTATAGAGGATTGTTTTTTGTTTTTGTTTTTTAAAAATCAATAAATAAATGTTTTTTAGAAACAGTTACTCAAGTTGATCTAGGGATCGTTACTTTCATAAAGTTTTCCGCCCGACCACGAAGCGGTAAAGTTACGGATTGTTACGCTATGTTAGTTCGAATAATTTCAAGAAGGTTAAGAAAATAAACACTTCATTAAAAATAATTCAAGGTAACATCATCGTAGATTAGTGACCTAAAAATATTTACAGAAGCACCTCGCTCCTCGATTCTAGTTTCTTATTGAATAATTTAATTTTTGGTTTATGATTCCTAAGATCATTAGTATGGTAGCTGTTTGGTATTCTTACCTTTTTTGACCCAATCCTAAAAGCAACTGATGTTAACAACTAAGCAGCTACTTAATAATCCCTATTTCCAGCCCATCCACATCGTTCCATTGCCCGGGATTTTGGTGTATAATTTTTAGAACATGAATACGAAAGAATCTTTAGTACACATCATTATTATTGATATGTTACTTTAAAATACAGATGAAAAAACAAAATATTAATATTGGTATAAGTACGGAACATAGGACAGTCATTGCAAATGGATTGTCGAAAGTATTAGCAGATAGTTACACGTTGTATTTGATGACCCACAACTTTCATTGGAATGTGGCAGGTCCTATGTTTAATACGCTTCACCAAATGTTCATGACTCAATATACGGAACAATGGAATGCATTAGATGTGATCGCAGAACGAATTCGAGCACTGGGTTTTCCGGCGCCTGGCACTTATAAAGAATACACAAAATTATCTTCGATTGAAGAAGTAGAAGGGGTTCCTAAAGCTTTGGATATGGTTCGTTTATTAGTTGATGCGCAAGAAGCAACTGCTAGAACAGCTAGAAGCTTATTGCCTGCCCTAGAAAAAGCATGTGATGAGCCCACAACTGACTTAATTACACAGCGATTAGATGTACATGAAAAAACAGCATGGATGTTACGATCTATTTTAGAGTAAAATTCGTAGGGACCTTTCTTTTTAATAACCCAGATTTACTACTCGTTCCATTGCCCGAGATTCTGGGGTAGAATTGTGGGATGAAGGAGAATTAGAACGATGGCCAAAAAAGCGAATGTAGATTTAGGCAAAGGGTTCAAAAGAATTTATTTTGTTATCGCCGCACTTTATCTGGGATTCGTATTTATCGATGCCATTGGACAATTTAGTGCATGTGTTTTATATGCCCGAGATCCAGTCACTTTGCGCTGTTTAGGTTACAATGCTACAGGATACTTTATAGAATCTATCTTTGCAGCTAGTTTGGTTGTCCCATTATATTATTTTTTAAGATGGATAGCTGCAGGTTTTAAAAAATAAATGAAAAAACTATTCTCTTTCATCATGGTTCTGGGTTTGTTTTTAAGTGTGAATTCTAAAGCTGATATTATTGGAAATAAATTATTATATAATAAATATCCTTTTTTGGATTATCAAATAAGTAACCTCGTTCCGTCAGCCATGTGCCTTGGACCAGGTTTCAATAATCCTACTTCATAAAAAAAATTGATCTAGAAAAAGATTAGAATTTGCATAGTTACTATTATTTTAAAACACAAATTAATTTTTAAATTTATAAATATTTCTTAATTATTCTGTAGATATTATCCAATGTTTCAAGCTGACTAATTCGTTCAATGTAATTACCATTGTTTAATAAAAGTATGGAAGAGCTATGATTAACCAAATAACTTCCATCTTCGGAAAAAATTTTTTCACTTGAAATACCCCAAGATTTTGACAGTAAAAATACTTTTTGTGGATCTCCAGTTATTCCATAAATTTTATTTTTAAATGAATCTAGATAATCTTTCATTATTTGAGGACTATCCCTTTCAGGGTCAATACTTATAAAATAAACTTTAAATTTTTTTCTCTGATCATTATCTAGTTTTTCAATAAGCTGGTCGAGATTAGTTAATGTTATTGGACATACATCGGGACAATTTGTAAAACCAAAAAAAATTGCAGTTAAGGGACCTTGAAAAGATTTTTCTGTTATAAGTTTATTATTTACATCCACCAAAGCAAAAGATGCTCCAGAATATGGTGTGACAATGCCTTTTTTCTTTTCCTGCATTGGCAATACAATAGAAAGCATAATAAATAGAAAAATTAACAAACATACTCCAAGGATAGTTATGGATGTTTTTAATTTCATAATTTAAATGTATATATTAAAAATATTTATGCAATTATAATTGGTGCTGCACCAAGAGCTTCCCCAAGGCAGTCAGACGTTATGATTGTTGCGGGAACTCTAACCAACAAAATGGCACCAGCACTCAGAAAGGTTTACGACCAAATGCCAGAGCCGCGTTATGTTATTTCCATGGGTAGTTGCGCGAATGGAGGAGGATATTATCATTACTCTTACTCTGTTGTTAGAGGTTGCGATCGAATTGTGCCTGTAGATATCTATGTGCCAGGTTGCCCCCCATCTGCAGAAGCTTTGCTGTATGGAATTTTGCAACTTCAAAAAAAAATTAGAAGAGAAGGAAGTTTGCAAAGATAATGTCTGAAATTTACAGCAATTTAAAATCTTTAGTCGAGAGTAATAAGGAATTGAAAATTAATAGCATTGAATTAATTCACGATAATCTAATTTTAATCTGTAGCAGAGAAAAACTTATTCAAAATATAGATATTTTGAAAAGAAGTGGTGAGTTTAAGTTTCGGCAACTAATTGATATTATCGGAATCGATTATCCTCAAAAAGATAAGCGATTTGAAGTTGTTTATTTGTTTTTAAGTCATGAGAAAAATTTCAGAATTTCTTTAAAAATTCATATTGATGAGAGTGAAATTGTTCCAACATTAACTGGTATTTTTCCCTCAGCAAACTGGCAAGAACGTGAGGTTTTTGACATGTATGGCATTAAATTTGCAGATCATCCAGATTTAAGAAGAATTTTAACAGACTATGAATTTGAGGGTTACCCGCTAAGAAAAGATTTTCCTTTAACCGGACATAAAGAAGTCAGGTATAGCGCTGAACATCAAAAAGTTATTTATGAGCCTGTTAAGCTTGCCCAGGACTATAGAGACTTTGACTTCGAGAGTCCTTGGGAAGGTTCTGAGTATATCAAGAAAGAACAAGATAAGGCAGACGAAAAAGCAAAATGAGCAAGCACACTAAAACCATGAATTTAAATTTTGGACCGCAGCACCCAGCAGCTCACGGAGTGCTGAGATTGATTTTGGAATTAGATGGAGAAATGATCGAGAGAGCAGACCCTCATATTGGCTTGCTTCATCGTGGTACGGAAAAATTAATTGAACACAAAACTTACATGCAGGCCATACCTTATTTTGATAGATTGGATTATGTAGCTCCAATGAATCAAGAGCACGCATTCGCTTTGGCAATCGAAAAATTATTGAAAATTGAAGTGCCTCTGCGCGCTCAGTATATTAGGGTAATTTTTTGTGAGATAGGAAGAATTTTAAGTCATATATTAAATGTTACAACTCAAGCATTGGATGTTGGAGCGTTAACTCCTGCGCTATGGGGTTTTGAAGAGCGTGAAAAGCTTATGGTATTTTATGAGCGTGTTTCGGGTTCAAGGTTGCATGCTAATTATTTTAGACCAGGAGGAGTTCATATAGACATGCCATCAGGTTTAGCTGAAGATATTTATAAATTCTGTGAAGATTTTCCAAAAGTGATAGACGATCTAGAAACTTTATTAACAGACAATAGGATATTCAAACAAAGAAATGTCGACATAGGTATAGTGTCCAAGCAAGAAGCTCTTGATCATGGATTCTCCGGTGTAATGATGAGAGGATCGGGAGTTCCTTGGGATCTGAGAAAATCAAACCCTTACGAGTGTTACCAGGAATTTGGTTTTAAAATTCCAGTAGGTAAGAACGGAGACTGCTACGACAGGTATCTTTGCAGAATAGAAGAGATGAGAGAAAGTGTTACGATTATGATGCAGGCCTTAAGTAAAATTCCAAAAGGTCCAATAATGACATCGGATACAAAAATTGGACCACCAAAGCGAAGAGATATGAAGATGAGCATGGAAGCGTTAATTAACCATTTTAAATTATACACTGAAGGTTATAACGTTCCAAAAGGGGAGGTGTATGCCGCTGTCGAAGCACCAAAGGGAGAATTTGGAGTTTATTTGGTAGCTGATGGCTCAAATAAACCTTACCGCTGTAAAATTAAAGCTCCTGGATTCGTTCATTTGCAAGCCATGAATTACATGATCAAAGGCCATATGCTAGCAGATGTTCCTGCAGTTTTAGGATCCATGGATATTGTTTTTGGAGAGGTGGATCGATGAGTGGAAAACATATAGCAAAAGACCAACCTAAAACTTTTGTTTTTTCTGGAGAAAATTTAAACAAAAAAGATAATGTTTTAAAAAAATATCCGGAAACTAAAAAAAAAAGCGCTGTAATGCCCTTGTTATATTTGGCTCAGAAACAAAATGATGGATGGATTCCATTGATCGCTATTCAGTATGTCGCCGATCTTCTAGAAGTTCCTTACATTAAGGTTTATGAAGTGGCTACATTTTACAGTATGTACAATTTAGCACCTGTTGGAAAATATTTTGTCCAAGTTTGTACCACAACCCCATGCGCAATTAGAGGGGCTGGAAAAATTGTTGAGATGTGCAAAAAGCATATTTCAGAAAAAGAAGCTCATTTAAGCAAAGATCAAAAAAGTTCTTGGATTGAAGTCGAGTGCCTAGGGGCCTGTGTTAATGCTCCAATGATTCAAATCAACGATGATTATTTTGAAGACCTGGATGCAGAATCTGCTGAAAAAATTTTCAAAAGTTTTAAAGATGATTCTCTTCCAGAAATTGGATCGCAAAAGGGAAGAAAAGGATCTGAGCCAATTAAGCAAAGACTAGCTTTATTAAAAAACTAAATGCTTCAAGACAAAGATAGAATTTTTAAAAACTTATATGGAGACGAAAGTTTCGATCTTCCTTCAGCTATTAATCGTGGTGATTGGAAAGATACAAAAGAAATTTTATCCAAAGGAAAAGAATGGATTATTGATGAAATCAAAAAATCAGAATTACGTGGAAGAGGTGGAGCTGGTTTTCCAACTGGTGTTAAATGGTCATTTGCTCCAAAAGAACCAAAAGAAGGCAGACCTCATTATCTAGTTATTAATGCGGACGAGTCTGAGCCTGGAACCTGCAAGGACAGGGATATTATTAGATACGAACCTCAAAAATTAATTGAAGGGTGTCTTATCGCTTCTTATGCAGTCAGTGCTCATGTTTGTTATATTTATATTCGTGGAGAGTATGCGAATGAAGGAAAAGTTATGCAGCAAGCAATTGATCAAGCGTATGAAAAAGGTTATTTGGGAAAAAATGCTGCTGGATCTGGTTGGGAGCTTGATATGCATATTCACTTTGGTGCTGGAGCATATATTTGCGGAGAAGAGACAGCTTTACTGGAAAGCTTAGAGGGAAATAAAGGACAGCCAAGATTAAAACCTCCATTCCCCGCATTAATTGGTCTTTATGGATGTCCTACTATTGTGAATAATGTTGAAACTATTGCAGTAATTCCAACTATCATAAGAAGAGGAGCTGAATGGTTTGCTTCTTTCGGTAGACCAAAAAACAGAGGGACAAAAATATTTTGTATTTCAGGAAATGTAAACAATCCCTGCAATGTTGAAGAAGAGATGAGCATTCCCCTAAAAGAATTAATTGAAAAACATGCCGGTGGCGTTGTTGGAGGGTGGGATAATTTGCAGGCTGTAATTCCAGGAGGGTCTTCCATGCCTCTACTTCCTAAAAGTATCTGCGAAACTATTATTATGGACTTTGATGCATTGATCGAAGCTAAGAGTGGACTGGGTACAGCTGGAATAGTTGTTATTGATAAGTCTCAAGATATTGTTAAATGCATGGCGCGTATTGCAAGATTTTATAAACATGAAAGCTGTGGTCAATGCACACCTTGTAGAGAAGGATCTGGATGGATGTGGAGAATGTTAGAGAGAATTGGAAGAGGTGAAGCAGATATTGCTGAAATTGACATGCTTATGGATGTTACTAAGCAAATAGAAGGTCATACGATCTGTGCCTTTGGAGAAGGATCTGCTTGGCCTGTTCAGGGTTTGTTGAGACATTTTAGAAAAGAAATGGAAGATAAATGTGATCCAGATAAATACTGGTTAAGGGAAGACGTAGTTTAATGCCAAAAGTTAAAGTAGATGGAATAGAGCTGGAAGTTGAAAGTGGTACTACTGTTTTACAAGCTTGTGAAATTGCAGGAAAAGAAATTCCCAGATTCTGTTATCACGAAAGACTTTCCATAGCCGGTAATTGCAGAATGTGCTTAGTGGAGATGGAGAAATCGCCTAAGCCAGTTGCTTCTTGCGCAATGCCCGTTGCTGAAGGTCAGATTATTTACACAAACACTCCTATGGTAAAAAAAGCAAGAGAAGGTGTGATGGAGTTTTTGCTTATTAACCATCCCTTGGATTGTCCTATTTGTGATCAGGGAGGAGAATGCGATCTTCAAGATCAGTCAGTGAAATATGGTGGTGGAAGTTCAAGATATGATTTGAACAAAAGGTCAGTAAAAGAAAAATATATGGGTCCATTAATTAAAACCCAAATGAACAGATGCATCCACTGCACTAGATGTATTCGTTTTGCGGAAGAAATAGCTGGTGTGCCAGACTTGGGAGCTATTAATAGAGGTGAGAATATGGAGATTACAACTTTCCTAGAAAAAACTGTAGATAGCGAATTATCAGCCAATGTCATAGACTTATGTCCTGTTGGAGCCCTAACTTCTAAGCCTTACGCATTTGAAGCAAGACCGTGGGAGTTAACTAAAACTGAAACAATTGACGTAATGGATGCGGTTGGTTCAAATATACGGGTAGACACAAAAGGCTGGGAAGTAAAAAGAATTTTACCTAGAGTAAATGAGGATATCAATGAAGAGTGGATATCTGACAAAACAAGATATGCTTGCGATGGTTTATTAGCAAATAGAATAGATCAACCCTATATTAGAAAAGAAGGAAAATTAGTTCAGTGTTCATGGGATGATGCTTTCTTGAAAATTAGCCTAGAGTTTTCTAAGACCAAAAAGATTGGGGGATTGATTGGTGGCATGATCGATCTTGAAACTATTTTTTCTTTTAAAAATTTATTAAGTAGTATTTCAGAATCTTCCTTTGTGGACTTTAGGCAAAAAGATTTCTATTTAGATCCTACTCATCCTTCAAATTATCTGTTTAATACCTCGATAGCAGGAATTGATGAGTCTGATTTGGTTTTGTTAGTAGGTGCAAACCCACGATTAGAAGCGACCATGATAAATTCTCGTATTAGAAAAAACTTTGTTAGTAAAAAATTAGAAGTATTTTCCATAGGCAATCCTGGAGACCAAACTTACAAATTAAACTTTCTTGGTGATAATTTAAATATTTTAAAAGACATTGAAAATGAAAAATCTATTTTTGTCGAAAGAATAAAACTAGCCAAAAAACCAATTATTATTATTGGTGAGAGCGTTTTAAATTCAAAACAAGGAAAGTATGTTTTGGAAACTTCAAAATCTATTCTAAAAAAGTATAACGCCTTAAGCGGTCTTAATATTCTTCATCAAAACGCCTCTTCAGTAGGAGCTATTATGCTTCAAGCTTATAACTTGAACAAAGAGGTGTTAAATAATGAGATACTGTATTTGATCGGAGCTGATGAAATTGAAATTGATAAAAAAGATAAATTTATCATCTACCAAGGATCGCATGCTAGCAAAAACACGAAGTTAGCCGATGTTGTTTTACCAGGAGCGGCCTATACAGAAAAAGATGGTCTGTACGTAAACTTAGAAGGCAGAGTTCAGGCTGGATATAAAGCTTCATTCCCACCAGGAAATGCAAAAGAAGATTGGAAGATTTTAAGAGCCCTTTCAGATGTTGTTAAAAAACCATTGAAATTCAATACGATTGAGCAGTTAAGATCTAAAATTTATGAATCTTCTTCGCTTTTGCCAAAAATTGATCAATTACCAAAAATAGACACTGGCACCTTAGGGGTTGCTACTGTGAACGCATTAGATTCAAAAGTTGCTTATGCACATATTGATTATTATCAAACGAATGAAATCACGAGGTCTTCAAAGACAATGTTGGAATGCAAAACGGCACGAGAGCAATTGGCAAAAACAGGAACTAAAAATTAATAATGATTAATGAATATTTAAGTATTATCTTTTTTGATAGTTTGAAAATTTTAGCTTTATTAGTCCCAGTCCTTATTGCTGTAGCTTTAATCGTATGGGTGGATAGAAGAATTTGGGGATTGGTTCAGCTAAGAAAAGGTCCTAATGTCGTAGGTCCTTTTGGGTTATTGCAGACTGCAGCAGATGCCTTGAAATATATATTTAAAGAAATCATTATACCAGCAGGAGCTAACAAGGTTATTTTTATTTTGGCACCTGTGGTCACGATGTCATTAGCTTTATTGGCGTGGGCTGTTATTCCTTTTGGAGAAGATTTATTTGTAACAAATATTAATGTTGGGATTTTATATCTTTTTGCGGTTTCTTCCTTGGGTGTGTATGGAATTATTATGGCCGGCTGGGCATCCAATTCTAAGTATCCATTTCTCGGAGCTTTAAGATCTGCAGCTCAAATGGTTTCTTATGAAGTTTCTATTGGATTTATTATTGTTACAGTTTTGCTTTGCGTTGGATCATTAAATTTAGTTGATATAGTTTTGGCACAAAAAAACATTTGGTTTGCCATTCCCTTATTTCCCATGTTTGTAATTTTTTTTATATCTGCTTTAGCGGAAACAAACAGACCTCCATTCGACTTACCAGAAGCAGAAGCGGAGTTGGTGTCTGGGTATCAAACCGAGTATTCAGGAATGATGTATGCTCTTTTTTGGTTGGGAGAATATGCAAATATTTTATTGATGTGTGCTTTAGGATCAATCTTGTTTTTAGGGGGGTGGTTATCTCCAATTGATATGGTTCCATTCAATTTAATCCCATCTCCAATCTGGCTAATTTTAAAAATATTACTGCTATTTATTTTATTTGCCTTGGTAAAAGCAATTGTTCCCAGATACAGATATGATCAGCTTATGAGATTAGGGTGGAAAGTTTTTTTACCCCTATCTTTATTCTGGGTAGTTTTAACCGCAGGATTTTTATTTTACTTTAACCTATTACCTAACCAATCATGAAATTTAATAGAATTTTAAAAACAATATTTTTAACTGAGTTTGTAGTTGGTTTGCTTTTGGCAATTAAGTACATATTTAAGCCAAAAGCCACTATCAATTATCCATTTGAGAAAGGGCCTTTAAGCCCGAGATTTAGAGGTGAACTTGCTTTGAGAAGGTATCCAAACGGAGAAGAGAGATGCATTGCCTGCAAATTGTGCGAAGCCATTTGTCCCGCTCAGGCCATTTCTATTGATGCCGAACTTAAAGAAGACGGATCTAGAAAAACTACTAGATTCGATCTTGATATGGTTAAATGTATTTACTGTGGCCTTTGTCAGGAGGCTTGTCCAGTAGATGCAATTGTTCTAGGACCTAATTTTGAATTTTCAACAGAAACTAGAGAAGAGCTTTATTACAATAAGGATAAACTTTTAGATAACGGAGACCGATGGGAAAAAGAAATCGCTCACAATATCAAAACAGATAAATCGTATAGATAATGTTAGCTCACGCAATTATATTTTATTTTTTTTCTTTTGTAGCAATAGCATCTTCATTAATGGTTATTTCTAGCAAAAACACAGTGCATGCTGTTTTCTTTTTAATTTTAGATTTTGTGAGTATTGCATGTCTTTTTATTATGCTTGGAGCTGAATTTTTAGGAATGATCACTTTGATTGTTTACGTAGGTGCAGTTGCTGTTCTTTTTTTGTTTGTAGTGATGATGATAAATGTTGATTTTTCCGAATTAAAAACTGGTTTTTTAGAATATATGCCTTTTGGATTGTTGGTTGGCCTTGTTATTTTGTTAGAGCTTGCAATGATGATCGGTACATGGAAATACAAACCAGATTTTATTAATGCAAAATCTGCAACAACAACTGCTGTTAGTAATACGGAGAGCTTGGGTTTGGTTATTTACACTGACTATATTTATTTCTTTCAATTATCGGGATTTATTTTGTTAGTTGCCATGATTGGCGCAATTGTTTTGACCTTTAGAAGAAAAGATTCATTACGTAGGCAAGATATTTCTATTCAAGTTTCCAGAGAAAGAGAAGATTCTGTGGAATTGAAGGAAGTGCCAAATTTTAAAGGAGTTAAGATTAATGATTGATATAGGGTTAACACACTATCTTTTCCTCGCTGCAATTATTTTTACAATTGGAGTAATTGGAATATTTTTGAATAAAAAAAATGTGATTGTAATCTTGATGTCGGTTGAGCTTATTTTGATAGCGGTAAATATTAATCTTGTTTCATTTTCTGTTTATTTGAATGATATCGTGGGTCAGGTCTTTACCATGTTTGTTTTAACAGTTGCAGCTGCTGAGGCGGCAATCGGTCTTGCAATTCTTGTGGTATTTTTTAGAAACAAAGGAACTATCCATGTTGAGGATATCAATTCACTTAAAGGTTAAAACATGGCTTATTTATTAGTTTTTTTACCATTGGTTGCTTCTTTTGTAGTAGGTTTTTTTGGTAGAGCGTTGGGAGATAGGCTTTCTCAAATTATTACATGTGTGTGTGTAGTAATTTCAGCATTCTTATCTTTTTACATGTTTGTCGATGTTGCTCTTCATTCCCATGTTTATAATTTTAAAATTGTAAATTGGATATCTTCAGGAGGGTTGAAGCTGAATTGGTCTATTTATATAGACACACTAACTTCAGTGATGCTGGTTGTTGTTACGTCAGTGTCTGCATTGGTCCATATTTACTCCATCGGTTACATGAGTCACGATCCAGATAAGGCTCGTTTTATGTCTTACCTATCTCTATTCACTTTTATGATGTTAATGTTAGTTACATCAGATAATTTTTTACAATTATTTTTTGGCTGGGAAGGTGTTGGCTTGGCCTCTTATCTTTTAATTGGATTTTGGTATAAAAAACCATCTGCCAATGCAGCCGCTATTAAAGCTTTTGTTGTTAATAGAGTGGGGGATTTTGGCTTGGCAATAGGTATATTTTTAATTTACAAATATGTAGGTGACCTTACTTTTTCAGAAGTATTTAAAAATATCTCATCTATAAAAGACAACAATATTTACTTTCTAGGTTTTGAAGCACCCCTGATTAATTTTATCTGTGTTTTTCTATTCATTGGAGCTATGGGAAAATCTGCCCAAATATTTTTACATACATGGTTGCCAGACGCCATGGAAGGACCTACGCCAGTGTCAGCTTTAATTCATGCAGCAACCATGGTCACAGCCGGAGTTTTTTTAGTTGTTAGATGTTCACCAATTTTTGAGTATTCTCAGTTTGCGTTAAATCTTATTGTTTTAGTAGGAGCCACTACAGCTTTTTTTGCGGCAACGGTCGGACTTGTTCAAAACGATATCAAAAGAGTAATTGCTTATTCGACTTGTAGCCAATTAGGATATATGTTTTTTGCTGCTGGTCTTGGAGCTTACCATATCGCTATTTTTCATTTGTTTACCCATGCATTTTTTAAAGCTTTGCTTTTTTTAGGAGCCGGATCTGTAATTCATGCATTTCATGATGAGCAGGACATGAGAAATATGGGAGGAGTATGGAAAAAGATTCCCTACACTTACGCTTTAATGGTTATTGGAACTTTGGCTCTTACAGGTTTTCCTATGTTTGCTGGCTTTTTTTCTAAAGATGCAATTATAGAAGCTGCTTTTAATTCTAAAACAATATTTGCTGGTTATGCAGTTACCATCGGTGTTGTCACGGCATTTATGACCTCCCTATATTCTTGGAGGTTAATTTTCATGACTTTTCATGGAGATTTTAATAACAAAAATACAGACCCCTCTAAAGTCCATGAGTCGCCATTGGTAATGATTCTACCTCTGGTTTTATTATCTCTTGGGGCTATTTTTTCTGGTTATTTATTTAAAGATTACTTTATTGGACATAATTTTGTTCAATTTTGGAACAGTTCTATTTTCTTTTTAAAGGAATTTACATTGCCTCACCCACCTTTGTGGTTTGCTTTGCTCACACCGATTTTAGTTCTTTTAGCGATACCGCTTGCCTACCACTTTTTTGTTAAAGACAAAAAATATTTAGATGGATTTATTTCTATTAACCAGCCTCTCTATAATTTTTTAGTTAACAAATGGTACTTTGACGAACTTTATGATTTTTTATTTGTCAGACCTGCAAAAAAAATAGGACAATTCTTTTGGAAAACTGGAGACGTGTTTATTATTGATGGTTTTGGACCGGATGGATTAACGAAAGTAATTAAAGCTGTATCTGATAAAGCTGTTCAGTTTCAAAGCGGCTTTCTATATCATTACGCTTTTGTAATCCTTATTGGACTTTCTCTTTTGCTAACTTACTTTATGATTTTTTAAATTATGAACTTACCCATTTTAACAATTCTTATCTTTCTTCCATTGGTGGGAGTTCTTTTTATGCTTCTAACCAAAGGAGACGAA
>Ga0208646_1000800_pt1 | contig 18014 bp, 21 predicted proteins | sample AntAceMetag02UK8_FD_184762 | JGI IMG/M metagenome (GOLD analysis project Ga0208646, IMG submission 184762) | Saline lake microbial communities from Ace Lake, Antarctica - Antarctic Ace Lake Metagenome 02UK8 (SPAdes) (version 2) | ecosystem: Environmental > Aquatic > Non-marine Saline and... | reverse complement strand
TCCCCACCGTTCCGAATGGTGCCGGCAAGATCCAGCTAATGAGCAAAGAAAAGTTAAAGTCTGAATTCGATATGGATTCGCCAGGTATGTACGACTGCCTAACGATGGGCGAAGAATTGCCGCAAGTGCAGGCACCACCCATGAAACTTAATTTCAAAAGGGCAGTATGAGCGAAGCAATCGACGACTATCGCAAGCAAGACCTTGCAACCGATCTGAAGGCGGTACATGCCGAGGCGCTTAAACGCTTCGCAGCAACGCAAGATCGCGAGCGCATATCACGTGCCCTTGCTATCCGAGACAAGATTCACGTTGAATCTGAAGGCGGTGCGTGGGGTGACTCAGGCTTTGACCGCAACAATATACAAGGTGACAGCACAACCGATGCGCCAGAGCCACCGCGTTATTCTATTGACCGGGTAACGCCGATACTTGAACAGGCATTATCTGACCAACGACAGAATCAGATACAAATTCAGGTTAGAGCGACGCACTCAGGCACTTCAAGTGCTGACGCCACCATGAACGGCTTGATTAAAAATATTGAGTCTGTGTCTGATGCAGCCTACGTGTATGACACTGCTTTTGATGAAACACAAAAGTGCGGCTATGGCGGCTGGCAGATTGTTACCGAATACAGTGATGACTCGTTTGACCAGGAAATCAGAATGCGCCCTATCAAGGATGCGGCATCATCGCTATGGTTTGGCCCGTCCGACCTGTACACCAAAGAAGATGCACTATACGCCTTTGTCATCTGGTATGAAGAACTTGACGAGTACAAGGCTCAGTATCCCGATTCGTTGTTGGTTGACGTACCAAATGATCAAATTGCTCAATTGGGGCTGATTAGCGCCGACTGGAGCGAGGGCGAGCAGATTAGAATGGCGGCATACTGGCGCAAGAAGCCTATTAAGCGCGATATCGTCAAGATGACTGACGGCAAGACCTATGATGTAACCGAAGAATTCGAGAAGGTGCAGGACGAGCTTGAGGAAAAAGGCATCACGATCGCAGTTGACGGAAAAGGCAAAGAGTTACGCCGAACGGTTGACACCTATGAGATCGAGCGATATATCATCAGCGGTGCCGAGGTACTTAAAGGGCCACAAAAATGGTTAGGCAAGTATATCCCCCTAGTGCCAGAATTCGGCGTAGAGACAACGATTCAAGGGCATACACTTGTACGTGGCCGCGTTCGTAAGACTATTGATAGTTCGATGGTCTACAACTACGCAATCTCAGGTGCAGTAAAGCAAACAGCTATCTCGCCTCAAGATGTGCTGATGCTAACGCCAGAGCAGGCGCTAAATTATACAGACTCACTCGAAAAGCTAAACGTATCAGACGCAGCCGCACAGCTTTATAACCACGTTGACGGACAGCCGCCGCCCTTCAGATCACAAGCTCGCGCACTCGATATGGCGCTTATCGGTCTATCGCAGGTAATGGCTGAGAACATCAACGCAACGGCCGGCGGTTCTGTTGGGACCGGGCTGGATGGTACGGCGGCTGATGGTCGAAGTGGTGAAGCGATTCTACAAGGCCAAGCAGTCAGCGAGAAAGGCAATGCAATCTATATGGCTAACCACATCCGGTCTGTTGCCTATGGCGGCAAGATCCTTGCTGACCTTATACCGCGAGTTAAATCGGGTGAGTCACAGGAACGCATTGTTAAACCAGATGGTTCTACAGAATTCGTCATGGTCAATCAGACTGAAAAGGATCTGGAATCAGGCGATGATGTCATCTTGAATGACTTGTCTGCGGCTAAATACGACGTAGTGCCAGATGTGGGACCGGCCTATGCATCGTTACGGCAGAAAGCATCAGCGCAACTTCAGTCACTGGCTGAAAAGAATCCTGCGTTCGGGACACGCCCAGACTTAATCGTCAAGGGTATTGATCTTGGCGACGGTGGCGAGATGTATAACGCCTTACGCAAAGACCTAGTAATGAGCGGTGCAGTCGAGCCTACTGACGAGGAACGTGAAAAATACCGCATTGATGAAATGGAACAGATGCGACAGAGCCTTATTCCTGAGCTAATCCAACAACTTACGCAAGATGCAAATATTCGGTTGATCAACGCAAACGCGATGGCTTTAGAGTCGCAGGCAGATAGCACTGAGCAAAAGACAGAACGCGAGTGGCTGAAGCAAACATCAGAAGAAGCAAAGATACAATCAGATATGAATTCAGCGGCTATCAAGGATATTACCGAGTCGTTTAAGGCAATGAAGGAGCAACTAGAGGCGCTTAAAATACAGCAAGAGCTTGAGATAGATATGAGCCAGCAAGACCGTGACAACCTTGTGACGCAATCTGAGGTCGCTGAATCGGCACAACAAGTTATACAGCAAGGCCCGAACCAAGAGCAATTGCAGGAATTTGAACAATTTGTAGAACAAACCCCTATAATTGATGGAGAGATTTAAGTGAGCGATTTTACACTGGATGACAATGGGGATTCGTCCATCCCAGAAAACAATGATGTAGAAAACCAAGAATTAGAAAACGATGAAACTGCCGAATCGTCAACGGCGCACGACGATATGGATGACTCGTCAACATCTGAGGAAATGGATGCAGAGGACGGCGACTTAGAATCTGATGATGAATCAGAAGCAGACCCGATCAAAGCGCTCAAATCCGAAAAGGCTAATCAACGATTTTCAGAAATTACGACTAGGGCAAAGGCAGCAGAGGATAGAGCAGCGGCCTTAGAGGCGCGGCTTGATGCAATGCAAAATGCGGAAATCCCTGCATTTGATAACAGCAATCCCCCGCAGCTTGACCAGTTCGACGACTACGACCAGTTTACAGAAGCGCAGACGCGCTATGTAGCAAGGCGAGCAGTATATGATGAGAATGTCAGCAATCGGCAAGCGCAAAAGGAAGCTTACGATAATCGGCAGTCGACTCAATTGTTTGCACAGCACCAGCGACGGAGAGAGGCGCTATTGAAAGTGCGTCCCGATCTGCCAGAGGCGTTGCAGTCTATGCAGTTGAACAATCAGACCACAGGTGGCGCGGCAGCAGCTCAAGCCATCCTGAGATCCCCTAACGGCGAAGCTGTTGAGTACCATGTCGCAAAGAACGCGGATTTAGCGCGCAGGCTAAACGGCATGGACCAATATGACGCCATGATGGAGATTAGCCGTATTTCTGAAAGATTGAAGATTAAGCCTAAACCACGCGCGGATTTACCTGAGCCGGTTGGTCATACGCCATCAGGAGGTGGCAGGCAATCGGAGTCAAAGGCGGTCTTTAGTGCCGGCGCGACATACGAGTAAATCTATTTAAAGACTTTTACGGAGTTTTATTGTAATGGCAAATTCAATCAATTTATTCACCCGCAAGCTGATGAAAGGGGTCATGGAATCCTTTGAATCAAAAAGAACAGTATCAAAAACCGTTAACACTGCACTATTGTCCGGCGCTTTCGGCAAAGGCACAGGCGCAAATGTTGACTTCCCTCGTCCTACTGACTATGTAAGCTCACGCACCGCCAATGGTGATATCTCAGGTGGATCAGCATCAGACATCATCACAGGCAAGGCAACGGCAACCATCCAAGACTACATCACTGTAGAATTGGCGTTTTCAGAGGCAGACCAAGCCATCAACATGGGCGGTGATGCAGAGCGTGAGTTTTATGACTCCGCAGCTTCACGGCTCGTGACTGATATGGAAGTCGATTTCTGCGCATTTGCTGCAAAGTATTCGTCTCTGTCATCTGGTACACCTGGTCAGGCTGTGAATGCTTGGGGTGAAATCGCTAACGCCGGTGCTTTGATGCACAGTGTGGGTGTTCCTGACGGGCCTTTGTACTACGTTGGTAATCCTTTCATGCAGGTAGCTCTTGCTGAAATCCAGCGTTCCATCGGTGCTGTTGACCCTCTCGTGTCTCAAGCTTTCCGTGATGCGACAATCGCAAACAACTTTGCCGGTATGAAGGTTATGACTTCGACTGCATTGAACGCTGTGACTGTTGGCAACTTCACTGACCGGGCTGGCACCTTGAGCGCCACACCAACTGCGACCTACTTGTCTGTTAAAGACACAATGGTCCAGACGCTTGCGGTAACGGCTTTGGCGGCTAACACCGTTGTCAAAGCTGGTGAGATCATCACCGTTACGGGTCGCAATCGCTTGAACCTGTCAACTCGTCAAGCTGCCTTGAATGCTGCTGGCGCGGGTATCTTGTGGACCGGCGTAGTGACTGCTGATGTCACGCTGGACGGCTCCGGTGCGGGCAACCTTGTTGTTGCTGGTCCTGCTGTATTCGAGTCAGGCGGCGCGTACAACTCGGTAGCAAGTGCTTTAACAAGTGGTGACGTGGTAACACTGACTTACCCTGCAAACGCAACGACTCAGGGCAACTTGTTTTATCACAAGAATGCTTTTGGTATTGGTTCGGTTCCTATCGAGAAATTATTCTCAACTGACACCATCGGCACCAGCAAGGATGGTCTACAACTGCGCTGCAGTAAAGGCGCATCTATCCGCGAGAACAAGCAGATCGTCCGATTTGACTTGCGCCCCGCGTATGCCAGCCTGAATACGTACTTTGCGGGTAAGGGATTCGGTACTGCCTAAGTAAACGGGGGTCAGTAATGGCCCCTTGTTTTAACCTTTAATTTAATTAAGGAATAAATTTAATGGATAACATAATTACTGTTTGCAGAGGCGATGTTGAGATGGCCTGCAATGATAACCCTGATGGCTTGATTGAGTTGGCAAAATACGGCTGGTCTGTTGGCTCTCTTGAACAGCAAAAAGCCAAAGCTGATGCCATTGAGAAAGCCGAAAAAGAAGCGGCTGAGGCTCAGGCAAAAATAGATAACCCTGCGCCTGAAAAAGCCAAGGCAAAGTAAATGACGACCGCCACAGAGCTAGTAACCGCCGCATTAGGTAAGATCCTTGTGCGGTCGGCTGACTCGCCACTTGAAGCTGACGAGCTACAGGACGGCATTGCAGACCTAAACCGGATGATGGCTTCTTGGGATATCACCGTACTCTCGTACACCGTGGTAACAAGTGGTAGCGATGATTTAACGGTTCCTGCTTATGCAGAGGAAGCAATGGTCTTTGGTCTCGCCCTGCGGTCAGCAAGTGATTACGGCGTTGTATTAAGCGCCGCATTTGCAGAGAGCGCGAGAGAGTCAAAAGCCAATATGTTACGCAAGGCTGTGACTATCGGGCGCGCTAAATTCCCAAGCACGCTGCCTCGTGGTAGTGGCAACACAAATCATTTCCTCGATTATGAGTTTTATCCACCGTCAACGGGAGAGATTACGCCTTGATCATTGATGCGGCTATTTACGATGGATTTTACAAGACGAGGGCTTTACCTTTGTCGGCGCAGTCATGCACTAACTTTTATCCAACGCTAAACCGCAACAGTAACGGCGACGTTATCTCTCAATCGCTAATTGGGACGCCAGGCATCAGCCAGCTCGCAACATCGGGCACACTCAATCAGATATCAAGGGGCGCTTGGACGTTTCAAGGTAAGGCATACTTTGTAAATGGGAGCGCGCTTTATCGGCTCAACGAAGATTTAACCTTGTCGTCAAGCCTTGGCGCCATTGCAGGGACTAGCCGCGTATCAATAGCGGATAACGGGACGCAAATGCTGATTTTAGTTCCCGGTTCAACCGGCTACATCTTCACGACCGGCCCTGACAGCCTATCTAGCATCACTGATGATGATTTTGATGCCAACGGCAATCCGACATCTGTTCTATTCATGGATGGCTATTTTTCTCTCGGCACCGACACAAAGAAGTTTATTGTCTCGTCGCTGAACAACGGGCTTGCTTATAACGCGCTTGATTTCGGGTCGGCTGAGTACAACCCTGATGCTATCGTTGCGCTATTCAGGCATAAAAGTACGTTATTCGTATTTGGTACTGAGACAGCAGAGGCTTTCTCAAACATCGGCGGTGTCAGCTTCCCGTTCCAACGTCAAGAGGGCTTTGTTTTAGCCAAAGGACTTGCAGCGGCTAATTCCATAGTTCCAAGCCAAGAGACCTTTATGTTTATCGGCAATGGCCGTGATGAAGGCCCGGCAGTGTGGGCGCTGGCTGGCAATAGCACACAGAAGGTTAGTACTGAGGCTATTGACGCTCTGTTAGAGGATGAATTAGCGGCAGGCGCACTAAGTGATAGCTTTGCATACGCATACTCTCAAGAGGGCGCTTATTTCGTCTGTTGGTCGCTGACTAACACGACAATCGTATTAGACACATCGGTCATGAAGTGGCACGAACGCAAGTCGGACATCACTATCGATGGGGCAACCACAACAACGGCGTGGCGCTGCAATTCAATGACTCAGGCTTATGGTTTAATCCTCGTAGGAGATTCAATAGATGGGCGTATCGGTCAGTGCAATCTTGATATATATTCGGAATATGACGAAATTATTGAGCGTGAAATAGCAGGTAGACCATTCACTAATCAAGGCTTGCCGTTTTCAGTCCCAATGATTGAAGTGAAAATGGATGCCGGTGTAGGTAACGCCAACGCTGTTGACCCGAAAATGCGGATGGATAGATCAAAGAATGGCAAGACTTGGAGCGGTGAACGCGTGAGATCAGTCGGCAAGATCGGTAATTACGATCAGCGAGTAGTGTGGCGGCGCAATGGTCGAGTATTTCAAAATGAAACATTTAGATTTAAGTTTGCCGAAAAAGCGAGAGCAGTTATTGTCAAAATCATGGCAGATATTATCTGATGCCTAATATTGCTGCCCCATTGTTTACCGCAGCCATCGTTAACCCTGATGGGACGATGACTGACCAGTTTCGAGCATGGTGCCAAGCCATTACAAGGCTAGACATTATAGTCGGCTCAGGAAGCCCAGAGGGCGTTATTTCAGCAGGTGTTGGTCGCCTATACCTTGACGAAGATGCAGCGGCAGGCAGTGTGTTATATATAAAGCGCGATTCTGATTTATTGCTGGACCCAAAAGACGGATGGAAGCTAGTTTGAATGAGCTAACAAACACAAGGGAAAAGATATTCGACCTTGAACGCGAGATCTTACAGTGTGAACAAGCCGAGATCGTAACAAACCATTATTTTGCACACGGCACGTATACCCGCGAAGTATTACTACCTAAAGGACTTGTTTTAACGGGAAAGATACACCGCCATAGCTGCATAAATATCATTGCTAAAGGAAAAATACTGGTTGTGACTGACGAAGGTGAATACACCATTGAAGCGCCGCATACGTTTGTATCAGGCCCAAATGTCAAGAAAGCTGGCGCTGTGTTAGAAGATACGGTTTGGCTAAACGTTCATCCCTGGGATGGCGAGTCAGATTTAGAGCAAATAGAAAACCAAGTAATTATCAAGGAGAGCATCGAATGGCATGGGTAGTATCAGGCGCGGTGGCAACGATAGCAGCAGGTGGACTGGGAGCAGCGGCAACAATTGGCGCGATAGGCGGTGTTGGGGCGGCAGCAATTGGAGGATTTGCAAGTAATCGGGCGGCCGGCAAGGCTGCGGATGGACAAAACCGAGCTTTAGCCGCAACAGATTCAGCAGCAGGCCAAGCGAGAACGGATGTCAACCAATTATTTGGCGAGGCCAATACGCAGCAACAGCAGGGCTTTACGAATGCTCAAGACTTCTTGAGTGGTTCGATAGGACGTCAGATCCAGCCGTTTCAGCAAGGCAATATGATGGCTCAAGAGCAGGTTGCCAGAGGATTGCCACAGATTCAGAATGCTATTCTTGGTAATCCTGTTGATTTGACAGGGTTTAATGCTCGCCAGATTGGGCAACCATCCGACTTTAACATTGATCTGGCTCAATTTAGACCGCAGCCAGAGGCTACACCGGCACCGGCAGTAGCACCAGCAGCAGGATTTAACATTCAAGAGTTTAGAGACAGGTTCTCGCAAGGTAACGGGATTTTTAACGCCGGTATCAATGGCCGAGCAGGTCGAATGTACGGCAACAGAAGGAATGATTTGCGATGACACCTTTTCAGCTACCACAGACAATTGGCGGAAACTTTGGACAAGCCGAGGATAGATTGCCTTATCAAGCATTGCCTGTGCAGGCCGGTATGACTGGCCGCAATGGGTTTGGCACTGCTGATTTTGGAGGGGCTGATAGTTCGGTTCGTAGAGCCTATAACGCGGCGTCTCAGAATTTGGAAAGACGAACTCCTATGGAAAGACCATCGTCCGGAATAGGCAATGGTGTTGCCATTCGCGGACGGAGTCAACCCAATGTGACAGAGGCAGATAGATTGCCTTATCAAGCAATGCCTGTGCAAGCCGGTGTGACTGGCTCCAATGGGTTTAACATGCGCGGGCCGGAAGGCACTAGATCGGATGGGCGAGTATTAGCGCAAAATAACATGCAGCCAAATCAGCCCTTAACGGGTGTTCGTGGTGCAGAGCAAGCTTTACAGCAAGGCGCTTTTGGCGCTGTTGGCGCGACTATGGAAGGTATGCAGCAAGCCCGGCAAGACCTTATCAGCGGGGGCCAAGGCGCAACTGATCAACTAGGCCGATCGCAAGGCATGATTAATGATGGCGTCAACCAAGGGGTCGGCTTTATAAACCAAGGTGATCGACGATCGCAAAACCTATTAAGCGGTGGGCTGAATTCAGCGCAAAACCAGCTATCGGGCGCGGTACGCAGCATCAACCAAGGCGTCGGGCAAAGCGTTGGGCAAATAACCCAAGGCAGCAATCAATCACAGGGGATGCTTAACCGCACGAATAGCCAGTCACAAGGCATGTTAAATCAAGCCATTGGTGAGACAAATCGCGGTGCACAGCAAGGTGTCAGCTTCCTTAATGATCTTTTTCAGCAAGCCGTTGACCCTGTATCGGGATTTATTGACCCCGGCCAGCAGGCGCAGATTATCCAAGGCTCATTAACAGGAGTTTTTGGCCCTGAAGCGCAAAGAGAGGCTATTGCTAACTTTTCAAACGATCCTGCGGCAGCATTCGCGCTTGAAGAAGCCGAGCGAAGCACCACAAGAAACGCCGCAGCGATCGGTGGGTTAGGCGGTGGGCGAGTCAGGCAGGAATTGCAGCGCCAGGCACAGGGAATACAGAATCAGCAGTTTAATACCCGCGTTGATCAGCTTGGTAGACAAGCAGCAACGGGCCTAAACGCGGCTAACACTGTCGCAGGGCTTCGCAGTCAACAAGGTCAGGTTGGCGCTGGAATCCTAAACCAAGCTGGTAGGGATAATTCGGCTACTCGTCAATTTGGCGCAGGGCTCAACGCAGAAATCGGTGGTCGAATTGCTGACATCAATCGTGATGCTTCGCGGGACAGATCGAGCCTGATACAGCAGGGGTCACAGAGCAATGCTGACTTGCAGCGTATCGGCGCTGGCTTAACGGCTGACGTATCAAGCGAGCAAGCAAGGGTTGCAACGCAATCAGCGGCAAACATCGCTGAAATCATTCAGTCTGGATCACTACAAGGCGCAAATATTGGTCAGATATCGGCGCAAGTGTTACAGCAAACCGGCCAAGACCTAGCGCAACTGTCGCAGTCTACCGGCTTGAATGTGGCTAACATCGTGCAAGACTTAGGCTCTAACAGTGCTCAGGTTCGAACACAGGCAGGCCGTGACTTATCCGCAGCCATTGCTAATGCGTCAACCAACCTGTCAAACCTGCAAAACGAGCAAGGCCGTGGCATATCTGATGTTGTCGGCGGGCAGGTAGGCAACATTAGCAACCTATTGTTGGCTGAAGGCACAGCAGGCGCAGAGGCTAATCGACAATTGGCGGTATTGCTGGCTAATATTTCGACAGGTCAAGGGTCAAATGCTGGCAACATTGCTGCAAATATTGGCCGAATTGAGGCGGCGGGAATTTTGGGAACCAGTAGGTCAGTACAAACTGCGATCGGCAGCTTAAGCGACATGCTTGGCGAGCGAAACACAAATGTAAGGCAGAAATAGATTATGGTTGAACAGGAGCGGAATGGTATGGATCTTCTGAGTAACATCGCTAACCCCATGATTGCTGACGTTGGCGGTAGATTTCGGGAAGGGCAGGAACGCGGCAGGGCTAATCTATCGCGTGAAATGGTAGGCGAGATAGTCGGCAGCACGTTTGGCGGTCGTCTTGGCGCGCTTGGCGAAATAAACCCTGACGCGGCGATGGGGTTAGGGAAGGTGCTCGGCATACCGGCCAATGAACTACAGCGCCAGCAAGCCTTTTTTGGCAATAATCAGGCTTTTAATGCAATTCTTAACGGTTCAGGCCCAGAAGATGCTGGCGAGTTTTTGAAAGAAATAATTGCAAATACAAAGGCGACTACAGGCCAAGGCACCGAGCGCTATGAAGCACAATTAGAGCTACTGCAAAGAGATCCTGAACAAGCAAGGCAAGGTTCAAACGCGTTGGTTAAGTCGGCCATAGAAGCTGGATACCTACAGGCTCCACAAGGCAATGCAGATACTTCAGACATAAGGAAAGAGTTACGCGCTGGATTGCGTAACAACTTCGACTCTATAATTAAAGAAGAGTCAGCTATAACGACTAACTACAAAAAAATACAAGGATTGCTGGGAGAGGTAGGGAAAGGCAATAGAACGGCAGTAGCTCAAAGCATTGTTTCGTTGGTTAAGCTCGGAGATCCAGGCAGCACAGTATCCGGTCAAGAAATGGTTGCGGCTCTAAACAATCAAGATCCCACTGGCGCTTTTACTAACCTTATATTGTCAACAGGGGCATCAGAGGAAGTAAAGCAGGCAATATTAAACTCTTTTGATCCTCTTAACCCAAATACATTTAGCGTTGATAATTTTCAAGCAACGGCTGATAGGGTTTTAGAAAGCCAGGTCGGATCAATTCAATCCAGATTCAACGATTTTTCAACGCAGGGGAGAAGCAACCTCTCGCAACAAGGGCTTGATTCGGTTCTTCCCAAAGGCTTGCAGAGTCGGATAGATAAATTGTCCGACCTTATGGTAAAGCGTGAGAATAGTGCGCCTCCCCCCGCTATCACGTCACAAATCGACACCTTAAGAGCTAGAGCAGAGGCGTTACGAGCCGAAATAGCTGCGGAGGAAGCAAAGTAATGGCAACGGCAGCGGAAAAGAAAAGAGAGCTAGAGGCTCTTGATCTAGAAATAGCCAGCCTTAGCAATCCTCGCGCTACGCTGATTTCTAAAAAGAAAGAACTGCAAGATATTGAGAATGAGATCTCAACGCTTAATGCTGCGAATAGACCAGACCTATCTAGTATTGGTTCTTTTCAGGCTGGATTAATAGCAGCAGGCAAGGGCATGACGACTATCGGCAGGGCAGGGCAGCAAGCCGTTAACTTTTTGACCGGCGATGACGCGTCATTTCAAGCGACTAAACAAAAAGCGCAGCAAGAGGCGGAAACATTTAGGCCGTTAGAGGAATTATTTCCTGTCTCGACATTTATAGGCGAGGTAATTGGCGAAAGCGCAGCGCTTCCTATTGGTGGCGTAGGTACGGGGATGATTAATCGAGGCATTTCGTCTGTTGTGGCTGGTGCTACGTCTGGCGCAGCAACATCAGCAGGCCAAGGTAGCGATAATGTAGGTGTTACGGCAGCACTAGGCGGGGTACTTGGGCCGATTGGCGAAGCTTTTGGAACGCTTGTAAGTCGTTTCGGCGGCCCTGCGGTTGAAGGTATTAATAGCATTATAGCCAAAAAGTTTGGGGCAGTTCCTCAAGGCGTTATCACTCCAAATGGGCAAGTAACTAAAAAAGGTGAAAAACTGCTTTCAGAACTAAAAATCACAAGGTCAGATTTCCAAGAAGCGTTTGGGGGCATTACTGACGCATCTAGGATTGAAGGGTTAGACCCTCAATCAGCACTCAGGGTCGCAAGAGCGCAATCACAAGGCGTTAATCTAACCGAAGGTCAAGCTACTAGGCAGTTTGAAATACAGTCAGCAGAGGACATATTAAAGGGCTTAGAGGGCAAGGAGGGAACTCAAGCTAGATTGTTTTTCAATAACCAGCAGCAAGCATTAAATAAATCAAAAGATAAGTTCTTAGAATCTTTAGGTGGTGATGTTGATGTTAGTCGAACGGCAAGAGGCGAACAGGTTAAAACAACAATAAGAGAAATAAACTCAGCGGAGAAAATGGCTGTGTCGGAACTCTACACTAAGTTAGGGACAATGGAGGGTGGCAACGATAAAATAAAAGCTGACGTGCTTCTTTCAATGTCTGATAATTTGGTTAGGGAGTACGTTCCAAGTGATAGGATTCAGAAAGGCTTGGCAAATATCTATAATGATTTTGAAATTTCTCCTGATTTCGAGCCTACGGCAATAAGCCAAGGGCCGTTAACCTTTAAGAACGCTGAGAAAATGAGAAAGCGGCTCAACGCTTTGAAGCCTGACACAGATGCAGACATATCAATTATTGCCAGCATTAAGCAGGGGCTTGATGATTTAGTTGCAGGCGCAACAAGCCAGTTTCCCGAAAACACGCCTATCGGGATTGCCGCAAAAGAAGCTAGAACAGCGGCAGCGCAACGCTTCGACCGATTTGCAGCGAAAGACGTTATAGAAGATTTAATCTCATTCAAAAAAGGCACAAAAACTAATAGTGTGCCAGATGAACTGGTTTTAGATAAAATACTCGCGTCAGGGAATAAAAAGCTAGTTAATTTAAGGCGGGTCAAACAGATTCTCACAAAAAATCCGACAAGAGAAAGCGCAACGGCTTGGAATAATATCCAAACACAAGCGATGCTGGATGTTTTTGGCAAGGCAGTAACGAGGACTCCCGATGGGGAGTTTATATCAGGGGCAAAACTTAACACTGCTATAGAAAAGTTAGGTGATGAAACGGTTAAAGAATTGTTTTCTACAAAGCAGATTGCGGCGCTAAGGCAACTTCAATCGGTTGTCGGGGATGCAACTATACCTGTACCGAAAACAACAAACCCTTCCGGCACAGGCGCAAGGATGATGAACATGATTAGCCGAATGGTTACGCTGCCAGGATTAGCTGGCAAAGTATCAGGGTTTATTAGTGCGGGTGCCAACGCAGTTAAAGATGGCGCGGAAAGGCAGATGATCCTTGATGGAATAGAAAAGGGGGCGTCGAGCCAAGTTAAAGCGCAAGCTTTGTTAAGGCTCTCAAGTAGTCTAGCTTTAAGGAATTCCGCAACAGAGGAAAGGGAAAGAAATGCTGAAGAATGATATTAGGGTTAACTATTTCATTTTTTCTATATGCTTGATGATTTTAGGGGCATGGTTTTCGGCATCTGTATTTGGAGCTATCACAGGGTTTTTCCTTGGTTACGTTTTGTCTTTTTTTTATGAATACGGTAAGGAGAATAACTAATGGCCGGCAGATTTATAGCCCCAAGCGAGCAATATTTTGACAACTCAGGCAACATTCTTGCCGGAGGTAAATTGTTTTTCTATGACAGCGGCACCGTAGTCGCCAAAGACACCTTTTCAGACCCTGGTGGGACGACTGCGAATGCTAACCCTGTAATCCTTGACGGTGCAGGTAGAACGCCTGACATCTATTTGACGGGCTCATACAAGCTGATTATAAAAGACTCAGCAGAAGTGCAGATTGAAACACGCGACCCTGTACTGGCCGCAGATGACACCACAAAGGGTTTCGCCGTTTGGAACGCCGTTACTGTTTTTTCAGAATTAGACATTGTTCGCGCAGCAAACAACTTTCTTTATCGATCGTTGGCCGATAGCAATCAAAACTTTGAACCATCTGCTTCTGCCGCTAAGTGGTCGCAAGTTCAATTGCTAGGCTCATATAATGCGAACGAGACATACGCAACGGGCAATACAGTCGTTGATTCAACGGGGAATATTTACAAGTCTAGGGTTGATAGCAACACCGGCAATACGCCAGCTACAAGCCCTACCGAGTGGGCGACATCGATACCTGCGGTTTTCGGTACACTAACGGCAGATGTCATAAACGAAACTACTTCTGGATCTGGCGTCACTATTGAGGGGGTTTTGGTCAAGGATGGCGGGGTTAACGGGACATTAGGCGCAACCACTCCTTCAACAATATCGGCGACAACACTCTCTGCTTCTGGTGCAGCGGCTACGGGCCCACTGACAGTTACAGGCGCCCTTGGTGTTAGTGGTGACGTAACTTTGTCGGCTAACGTAGGCATCGGTGTAACGCCTACCGTGCAATCCTCCGTTAATGCTCTTGAGGTTGGTTTTGTCGGTTCTGGTATCTTCAGTTTCGACTCTAACAATACGGTACTAATGTCTGGCGGTTATTTTAACTCAGGCGATAAGTACGCCATAAGCAGCGCCGCTGTCAGCCAATATTACCAGACAGCTGGAGAACACAGATGGAATAGCGCAGCTAGTGGAACAGCAGGAAACGCTATTACTTGGTCAAGGCAAATGACGCTGGCCGCTGCCGGAGCGTTGACTATTGTTGGTGCATTATCAAAAGGCTCGGGTTCTTTCAGAATAGATCACCCATTACCTGAACTATCAGAGACTCATCAACTTGTTCACTCGTTCACGGAATCACCACAAGCAGACCTGTTATACAGCGGCACAACTAAACTGGTAAACGGCTCCGCTAAAGTAAACCTTGACGAATACCACGGCATGACAGAAGGCACTTTCGTTGCGCTCAATAGAAACATCAGGGTGTTTACAACCAACGAGACAGATTGGGAGCCTATTAGGGGTTATGTTGAAGGGAACACTTTGTATATCTCTTGCCAAGATTCTTCTTGTTCTGACTCTGTAAGCTGGCTGGTTATCGGCGAACGTCACGATCAACACATGATGGATACTGGTTGGACTGACGAGCAAGGCAGAGTAATTGTCGAGCCATTAAAGCCCGCACCAGAGCCAACACATAAACCAGTACAGAGAACCGTTAAAGTCGCAATCATGGACGGTGACGAGCAACTAATGGCGCTTGAGACTGTAAACGTACCAGAAAAGATAGAGTTTATCGACGGTGTTGCAACGCTTATCCCTGCGACGACTGAAGAACAACTAAAGCCTCAATTTGAAACGGTTGGCGTATTCGACACTGAGGGGAATCCAGTCTATGCGTAATCAGTACAAGGGCGAACTATACGCAAGTGCAAGAGACTTGCTTTGAATTACCCACACATAGAACTGCTCTTTGCGCGGCTTTAGGTATATAAAATGGATTGGATCATAGAAAACTGGCACGTCTTAACGCCTTTTGTGTTGCTGGTACTGGGCACAATCGCGTTAAACACTCGCGGGACAAAGACTGACGATAAGATTTATTACCGTCTGGTTGAATTTGTCGAGTCAATGGGCGTCAAATTACCCGCATTCGTTCCACGCCGCCCCAAGTAATTACCGGCAGACCGTCTGAAACTCATATCGACCGGCATTGCGGTTGTATACCTGTTCTTGGTAGCAATTGCCCATTCCGGCCGGTGGGACGATAGGCGGCTGTATCGGTCGCACCCTTGGCGGCGCTATCGGGCAGGCTGAATAGCAATACTGTCTGACATCGTAGCTGTTGCTGCAAATATTCTGTGCTCTGCCCTCAACGCAAGCGCATCGACAATCGGCTTGTGCTTCGGTCATAAATATTATTGAAAGTAACATCGTGATTGCTAATAGTAGATATTTCATTATTTTTCATCCTGTGTTGGTATCTGCATTCGATAATCTGCGTCATCTTCAAGATTTTCTACGCCTACCCAAGTTTAAAAGTTCCATCTAGTATGGACACTATGCGGCGAGCCGTTGGGTTTTTTCCGTCAACTTCGCAGGTCTCGCGTATACCTGCCAGCATTGCCTCGACATCTTCCCACTTGCACCACTCTCCGTCGTCCATCTCATCGACCCGAACATCATCATCATCTTGATATATATCGTATCTATTCATCTATTCACCCTCCATAGCTAACAATTTATTTTTCCGGCAACTAAGAGCCGGGGCTTGCCAGTCTTGCGCATCTGAACATCATAAAATACTGCTACTGCTAACGACCTCTCAATCCTGCTCAGGCTCTTCTCAAGTCTGTCCAAGCAATCGGCGCTTGGCCCAGTTGGCCCAAACCGTCGATCGTCATGCTCGACTTGTTTGATGTCTTTAAGGATTAATCGCTTACGCGATATCAAGTGCTCGCTGTGTTGACGTAATGCTGTCGTGTAATGTCCCATCTATTCACCCTCCTGTGTTGGTATAGGCTCATCGTTCTTCACCTGTATAATTTTCAAATGCCCATTCAGGCCGCCCCAACCTTTCACGCATGACGCGGACAAACTTTTCTTCATCAACTCTGCACCAGTTCACGAAATGCCAGTAGACCCAGTAGCCGCCACGCCATTTTCTGTACCATTTAAAATAGCTCATCTATTCACCCTCCTGTTCTGCCAAATACGCTATCTCATTGGGCGTCAAATATTCCGACATCTGGTCGATCTTGGACTCAAGCTCAACATTCCGCGCCACGGCGTTATCAAGCTCGCTGGCTGGGACGTACTTAACCCACACTCCACCAAACGATGAGTCCTCTGAAGGTTCATGTAAAAAAGCCTCGCAAACGCTCCTCCCCGATCTCACGAGTGATATCCATACTGGCTTGCTCATTCGGCTGTCTCCACGGTTATCGTTACTTTGACAGGGGGCCATTCGCCGTCTTCCCAATCTGATTTCTTACCTTTGTATTTTTCGAGATTAATACAAAGTTCATAGTCGGAGTCGTAAATAAGCCTATCCACTGCGCGTGTCTTACCTATCCACCTAGTAATCACTTTTTTCAAAATATCACCTCGCCGCTGTTAAGCTTATCGGCCAGACCCTCTGCGCAGGCGCGTGACATATCGACGTAGGCCAGCACCGTGTTGGCATACCGCACCCCAGCGAGCCACGACCGATCACTACAATCGTAATAAACGTAGCCTTTCGCCTGATTCACATCATCCCAATCAGCCACCCAATCCCCGCCGAATTCCTCGACGTAGGCCAGCAGCCTTGCGTATTTGTTCATCGCGTTAACAGCCTTAGATCTTTCGACAGAGTGATTGTTTCCGCATACGTTGAACCAAGCACCTCCTTCAAGAATAGGCTCCCACGGATTAACCTTTGGCTCAATCGTGATTGACTCGCCTGCCAGATGTGCAGCGTACTGTTTTTCAGTTACTTCAATAGTGTTCATGCTGTCACCTCGCGTATGGTGCTTTCGTCCACTTCGTCAAAACTTATTACAACCGTAAATTCTTTGATGTTTAGCACCTCGCAGACCTTAGGGTGCTGGTCGTATTCGTCTGCCCAAGCTTTCACAGTATTAAGAATCATTGCCTGCAACTCCTCACTGTGTTCGGGCCACGCCTCACCCAATCCTTCGCATTCTTCATAAGCCCTTTCGCCAATAATCTCTGCCATGTTAGGAACAAACGCTTCGACTTTAAAAGGCACTGCATCGCCAGACCAAAAGTGATGAACGCCATTGTCCGAAAATTCTAGCGCCTCATCAATTTCAGAGTAATAGAAGTCCTCGCCGTTATTTGAATACACTGTTGTGTTCATGTTGCTTGTCCCAATTCTACAAACAGCAATGGGTGCATCACAAAGTTATCATCAACAGCCTCAAAGTAGTCAATACTCCCAACGTCGTAGACGCACCCAATCATGTCAACAATTTGGCCCTCAATGCGAGCGGCAAAGGCTTTTAATTCCGCGCCACCATAATGCTTGGCGGCTTCCTCAACGGTGTAGCCTTCGTCTTTTGCTGTTTCCCGCAACCATTCGGTTTCAAAATGGTCGCAGATCTTGGCTTTAAACATTCTTTTATAAATCATATAGACTCCAATGTATTAGTTAAAATCAGCCTTATCAATAACGTCCTGTGCTTCCCTCTCATACGCTTCCCTCTCTCGCTGTAGTTCCGGCGAGATAAGATCTACATCGCCGCCAAACCAACCATTAAAGTGCTCAACGGCATGATCGTAGTCACCCGATAGCATTTGATCTATTTCCTGACGACGCAAACCCTCAAAAGATTCAAGTTTCATG
>Ga0208646_1000795_pt1 | contig 18089 bp, 19 predicted proteins | sample AntAceMetag02UK8_FD_184762 | JGI IMG/M metagenome (GOLD analysis project Ga0208646, IMG submission 184762) | Saline lake microbial communities from Ace Lake, Antarctica - Antarctic Ace Lake Metagenome 02UK8 (SPAdes) (version 2) | ecosystem: Environmental > Aquatic > Non-marine Saline and... | reverse complement strand
TTTGTGGTTCTTTGGGAGTATTAAAAAATATGACGGATATAGATACGAAAAAGATAGTAGCAAACGACTATCATGCTGATTTGATAGAGATGTGGAAGGAGGTGAAAGAAGGGAGTTTTGAATATCCGAAGTCGATATCGGAGGAAGAATACTTGGAGGCGAAGCAGTTAAAAAGTCCAAACGCATACAAGGCTTTTGTGGGGTTCGGAATGAGTTTTGGAGGTCGTTATTTTGGAGCATATTCGCAGAAATATTTGAACGGAAAGAAGGAAGATTTTTGTAAGGAGATGGTAAACAGTCTAACGAGAACCGCTCCGAAAATCCAAAAGGTAAAATTCACAAACAAAGACTATAGAACATTGAAGCCGAAAAAGATGCTAGTCTATTGTGACCCGCCATATGCTTATACGAAGTTTCCTATAAAATACAGAAGAGACGTCAAGAAGTATGACGTGTTTGACAGCGAAGAGTTTTGGGATATAATGCGCGAGTGGAGCAAAGACAATGTGGTCATAGTCTCAGAAATGACTGCGCCGCCAGATTTTGTAGAGGTGTGGAACTTGGAAAGATATAGAAGTGCGGCGCAAAGCACCAAGACCAGATTTAGTGCCAAGTCGGAAAAGCCATCGGAGACACACCATGTAGAAAAAATGTTCGTTCACAAATCGATTGTGGATAAGATTTAACCATTTACACCATTGAAGATTTAAAACGGAACAATATTGGATAATTCGTAACTCATGGGGAAGCTATTGGGGTGAGTTGGGGTTTATGCGTCTGGTAGCCGGCGAAAATCAATTGGGTATCGAGAAATCGTGTGCTTATGCTATCCCAAAAGCCTGGACAATACAAAATGTGCCGTGTTATGAAGACGGAAGCAATTGTGCGTAAGAAAATAACCGATTTATATAATTTATATAATTTATATAATTTATATAATTTATATAATTTATATAAATTATTTAATCTAATCTAATCCAATTATCAAGCTACTTTTTAGCTTGTAAGAGTCCAATATATTTCGAAAAAAAGTATAAGGAAGTAAACATCAATAATATAGCTAAACTTAAAACCGGATATTTCTCGTCAACAAGAACATTTGCTTTTGCGCCCACCCAAGAAAAAATCATATAAAAAAGGGTGATAATGAGTGCGACATACACATCAACATCTCCTGATTTCCAGTATTCATACACAGCCCCAATAGAAAGGGGAAATACCACCGCCAATAACGTAGTTCCGGCAGCCAAACGTTGCGTATCAGCTATACCCGTAAAGAGTAACAACATAGTAATATAAAATCCTCCAGCAATTCCTTGAAATCCGCCTAAAAATCCAACAATAGTTCCAATAACAACCGATAGAACATATTTTAGTACATGATTCATATATAATTTAATGCTAAAAAATAAAAAATAAAACCTAAAAAAAGGAAGCATACTAATATTTCAAAAAACCACACCAGAAATAAAAAATTGAAGTTTTTTTTCCAAAAGAGATATGTGTAAAATCAAAAACTTATTGTTTTAAAAACTAAATCAGTAGCAAGTAAATATGAGTTCTTTCAGTTCATTTGATATGAAGGCGATACGTTCAGATTCGTGTGTAAATGATGGTTGTTCCAGCCGATTAGCACAAGGCCAATGCCAATCCCAACAAACACAGACACACACACAAACACAAACACAAACACAAACACAAACCCAAGCCGCAGGTTCCGGACATACCTCGAGGGAGATGAAAAAAGAAAATAAACATCATCAACAATCAGGAGAAGAATGCTCTATTTGTATGGAGGAATTAGACAATGGCAAAAATATCGCAAAGACAAATTGTGGTCACATCTTTTGTCTAAGTTGTTTAGTGAGAGCGCTCAAGAACAACAACACGTTCCCAATGTGTAGAGCCAATATCGAAGAGGAGAAGCCAAAGAATACCACAGCCATAAGATTTGATGATTGTGTCGAATTGATTAAGGAGGAGATGGATATGTTTCCATACAGAGACCATTTGGACGCGATAACAATGTTTGACAATCCGACATCGAGCCTCAAGAGTATGCTACGAGTATTTGGAGTAGGTCTAGCAAAGAGCATCATTAATTTCCAAAATCAAGAGTTGGAAGACGAGGATATTTACGAAGAGGAAGAAGACGATGAAGAGGCAGAGGATGAAGAGGTAATCGCTGTAAGCAGTAAGCATAGCAAGTAGTATTAGTTTTAGTTAGAAAATTTGAGAATTGTAAGCATAAAAAAGTTTTTTTATCACTAACCAAAGTTAAAATCAAAATAAAATATATGTTTTTTGTATAGTAGAGGTTAATGGTAAAAAAATCGGTAACCAGAAAAGATAAGACAATAAATGGGACTTTAAAGGGGACTTTAAAGAAGAACAAATTTCAGTTATCAACAAATCCGTCCACACTGAGAATCATTAATAAATCAAAAGCGCAGTTTAATGCCTTGCTAGAAAAGAAAGACAGTCCGTTACTGAGACGTCTATTCGGGTCCGCAAATGTAGCCAAGTTAAAATCAATGCCAAAAGAAATAACAGATATCACTACATATTCAACGATAATAAAGAAGGAATTTAGAGATTTGAAAAAAATGGTAACAAAACAACCGAATCAAGATTTCTATGAGTATGTAAATTATCAATGGCTACAAGACCAAACGGAAAAATTGAAAAAGATACCTCAATATTACGTAGAGGTAGACGATTTCCGTATTATTCAGGACAAAGTGTATAAAGAATTATTAGGTTATACCAATGCTTATATCAAGGAGAATCCAGATTCAAAAAAAGCGAAATCCATAGAGGCGGTAACCAATTGTATTCAAAAGGCAAGTAAACCGAAAGGATTACAACATTGTCAAGAGATACTAAAAGAAGTCACTCATTTTATAGAAAACGAAGATTTGTATGGACTGTTAGCCTACACGAATCAAGACGAAATATTTTCTTGGCAAGCACCCATTGTTTGGTCAGTGCGACCAGATGAAAAAAATGTGAAGAAATATATCAGTCATTTAAGTCCGCCTCAATTAGGCCTATATGATTATTTTATTTATATTGATGACCCGTCCGACGACATAAAAACAAAAAAATTCAAAAAAGAATTCCGTGAAAAGTATTTCGAATTTATAGACAAGACCTTCAAAACAGTATTACCGAATGACTACAAAGATTTCAGCGCACAAGATGTATGGGACGTAGAACTCCAACTATTAGACGCAATGGGTTGTGATAAAATAAAGAAGGAGGACCCGAATTATTACAATCTATTGACTAAGGAAGAGTTGGAAGAGGATTATGGCTTTAATTGGACATTATTTACCGAAAATCTGGGTAAAAAGACCCCTTTCCCCGGTGAATACTGGACGGGAAAATCCGGCTATAAAACGCCACCAAAGAAAGTCGTTGTATCAAGTTTAAATGCCTTGAAATGTACGGTAGAACTATTGAAAAAAAACTGGTCAACGAAACAATGGAAGACATATTGGTTATTTATCTACTACAAACAAATGTTACGATTTGATTGGGATTGGACAGACGTATACTATAATTTCTACGGAAAATTCGTAGCAGGCCAACCAGTAAGATTTCCCAAGGACATTTATTCAATATTCCCAATGTCGTTTTGTTATAATACATTTTTAACCGAGCAATATGTAGCCCATAACAATAACCCATTATTGGAAGTATATGTGAAAAATATGGTAGATGATTTAAAATATTTATTTGTAAAACGTCTGGAAAAAAATACATGGCTTTCCCCGTCGACGAAAAAGGCAGCCTTACACAAACTAGAAAAATTAGAAATTGTCATAGGAACCCCAAAAAAATTAAGAGCCGATCCCATATTAGATTACAAGACAGATGATCCGTGGTACAATATGGCTCTTTTATCAGGATGGAAAAGAATGGAATTTGTAAAGTTAGATGGTAAAGACGTGATAGATATTCCGGAAATAGATTGGAATGAGTTTAAATTAGTTGGAACGCAATCGTATATGGTAAATGCGTATTACATGCCTACACGCAATTCGATTTACTGTCCGTTGGCTTATTTACAGAAGCCATTTATTGATATGGAACAAAGAGGAATCGAGTATAATTTAGCCTATATTGGATACACAATGGGTCACGAATTGAGTCACAGTTTAGATGATATGGGTAGTAAATTTGACGCGGATGGAAATCTAAATAATTGGTGGACAGACCACGATAGAAAGATATTCAAAAACAAAATCAAGGATGTAGTAGATCAATATGAAGATGCGGCCAAACGTGACGGAATAAAATTTGATGCTGACATAGGTGTAGGAGAAGATTTAGCAGACATATCAGGTTTGGCTTTAGCCGAGGAATATTTGTATTATTTCCAGTTAATACATGATGATATCCCATTGATAAAGAACATATCTTTAGAAGCATTTTATATCTATAGTGCGATTCAGTCAAGACAAAAAATATTTGACAAAGCAATTCCGGCTCAACTAAAACAGAATCCACATCCTTTAGAGAAATATCGTTGTAATTGTCCTTTATCGCGTTTATCATTATTTAGAGAATTATACCAAGTAAAACCGGGAGATGGAATGTATTGGCATAATATGGATATTATATGGTAGTTTAGGAATATTTTACATAAATTTACGAAAGAATAACAACAAATTTAATTGTAATTTAATTGTAATTTAATTGTAATTTAATTGTAATTTAATTGAGTTTAAATTTTTTTGTTAATATTATATATAAAATGGCAAAGTCAATGAGAGCAAGAAGAGCAAGAAGTGCATCTGCGTCTAGAAGACGTTCCGCATCCCGCGCTGCCGGCAAATCTGCCGCCAGAGCAAAATCTATGAAGAAGGCTGCCGCTAAGGGTGCTGCCCGTGCCGCCAAAGCCGCTGCCAGTGCTGCCAAGGCCGCCGCCAAGGCTGCCTCCAAGGCTGCTGGTGCTGCCCGTGGTGCCAGTGCCTCCAGAGCTGCTGGTGCTGCCGCCGCTGCTGGTAAGGCTGCTGGTCGTGCTGCTGGTGCTGCTCGTGCTGCTGGTGCCGCTGCCGGTGCCGCTGCCGGTGCCGCCCGTGCCGCAGGCAAGGCATAAGTTACTATAATTACTATTACTAATAGTAACTAATATAGTTTTTCAATAAATAAATAAGACTGATTTAGATAACAATTAATAGTATTAATTGTTATTTCATTAACAGAAAATTATATATGAGAATTCAAACCATATATAATTTGTCTAAAACCCGTGTACACACTCTTTAATTGTGTAACAATCTATTTATTCTGATGCCTTTGCCTCAGCTTCTGCTAGGGCCTTTGCCTCAGCTTCTGCTAGGGCCGTTGCCTTTGCCTCAGCTTCTGCTAGGGCCGTTGCCTTTGCCTCAGCTTCTGCTAGGGCCGTTGCCTTTGCCTTTGCCTCTGCTAGGGCCTTTGCCTTTGCCTCTGCTAGGGCCTTTGCCTCAGCTTCTGCTAGGGCCGTTGCCTTTGCCTCAGCTTCAAACCGGGCTTGGGCTTGGGCCTTTTCAATACGTTCTTGTTCAAGCCGTTTATTTAATCCTAAATTCATTGAATTACTATTCATTCTAGAGCGTCTAGTATTAGTGTTAAACAGTCTGAACATATTATTATATATATGAATACAGAATAATTCAATATTAGGACTGAAATAAAATCCGTAAGAAAACAAGAGTGCTAATAAAAATAATTTTACAGATGAATAAGTTATTTAACATATTCGGATTTAACTGAAACCAATCACAATATAAGAAAAACGGACCATACCAGTTGTTAGTTTGCCATAAGTGACGCTCGAGTTTGGTTAGAATACACCCCCTAAAATATATATTGCTTAATAAAATACCAATCCATATAACAATAATAGAATAGAATAAGTGTCCGATCGGATAAAAACCCAATAAACAACCACTTGTTAATTGGATTAACAAATGAACTAAAAAAACAAAAAATCCATTTAAATGATTGTTATCTGAAAATATTTTTAATGAATGTTCGGCAGTTTTTAATATATGTTTAATGTTTGTTTTTGAACACGTTGGAAACATATATTACTAAATTATTAGGTTATTAATTTATGTTATATAGAACTAAATAAATCGAATATGTCATTGAATAAGACCATCAACATATGTTTCAAGAAAGTGGATAGCTTGTTGTTCATTAGCAATTTTTTTGTAATAACTAAAGGGTGAGTTATTAATTGGTAATGAGAAATGATAAAAATTCCTTTTGTATTCAATATTAATTTCATTCAATTCTTGATATTTTTGATTCATAACAATGTGGTTTGATTGAGAAGTTATAAATTGCCATTCATTATGTTTTAATGGTTCCATAATATTCTTGAATGGTTCCATAATATTTTCAAATTTTGTATTAATAACACTATCCATTCTACTCGGTTACTATATGAAAGCAATTATTAACTTTAAATGTATTTATTAATTATAATACGAATAAGCATAATAATTAATTAACTAACTAACAATTTTCAAAGGCCGGGTCATCCTCTGATAAACAAACCCATCGTATGGGGACGGAACCCCTATACCAATAAACACCCAACGCAGGACTTGAACCTGCAACCCCCAGATTAGAAGTCTGATGCTCTATCCGATTGAGCCAGTTGGGCCGTTTGGGCCGTTTGGGCCGTTTTAGACCAAGTATAATTACACCCTTGAAGATTTAAAATGGGACAAAAAAACAACTTAAAGATATTTGATATTACTTTAATCCGTCATCAATCCAATCAGTAACTATTTTATAATCACTGAAATTTTTGGTTTTACACACTTCAATTTTAGTATCACGTGTTTCAAATGTGCCTGAACCAAACATAACAACACCATCAAAATTGTTACTCAATATATGTAAAATAAATTTATCCTTATTTATAGATATATTTTGTATATAATTTTTATTAATTATTATATTGGTTAATTTAAGAAATCTATACATTACTATAATTAAATTATAGTAGTAATTTTAAGTTATTTTTATAATTTATTATGACATTATTTGTCTCATTTTAAATCTTCAAGGATGTAATCAAATACAAACAAGTATTTTAATAATTAATAATAAATTATAAACGCTCTCATTCGGGATCGAACCGAAGACCTAACGATTAACAGTCGTACGCTCTACCGACTGAGCTATGAAAGCATATGGGTAACTTTATCAGGCTAACCCGTTCCTAACCCCAAGCTCCTACCGAGATTCGAACTCGGGTTTCAGGATTCAAAGTCCTGAGTGATAACCGCTACACTATAAGAGCAACAAAACATTTTATAGACTTATTCAGGTCATTACTCCTATGTGGTAGCTCCCTGCGTGAATTGAACACGCGACCACTACCTTACAAGGGTAGCGCTCTACCACTGAGCTAAAGGAGCCTCATTGTGACTGCTACGTGCTATTAAATATACGATATTTATCTATGTAAATATGCGATATTTAAGTATATTATATGAAATAATTGCTGTGAGCACACGATAATCAATGAATACGTAACGAGGTTGTTACAATTTCATTTAATTACATAATATATACATACGGTTTCTTTAAATGATATTTTAGAGAAAGTATTAATTGTAAAGGTATTTAGAGCGCGACGCAATGTAATTGCCAGTCAACCGGTCGAAACATCAACCTGTCGAAACGTCAAGAAAAATTGAAGTTTTTTTACAGAATTTATAAAACGCATCATTCTAATAAACTTCCAAATATGGACTTTAAGAAATTTTTACAACAATCCGGTCTGGAGAGCAAACCCTATCAGGAAGAAGGGGTAGCTTGGTGTATCTCTCGCGAACAAGAGCCGACGGCAGACGAAGACCCAGATAAAGAGCCGTCGGCAGACCCAGATAAAGAGCCGTCGGCAGACCCAGATAAAGAGCCGTCGGCAGACAAAGACCAAGACAACTATTGCCGTGGCGGTATCATCGCGGATGAGATGGGTCTTGGCAAAACAATTATGATGATTGGTACCATTGTCAGTAATTTCAAAATGCCCAATCTAATCATTCTTCCAAACGTTCTTATCGAGCAATGGAAAGAACAATTCCAACGCACAACCGGTCATAGTCCACTCATTTATCATGGTGCCTCTAAAAAAATCCTGACCGCTGGCCAACTTCAACATATTCCCATTATACTTACAAGTTATGGCACAGTTTTAGCAGACGCGCGTAGAGATAAAAAACTTCAACAAATCAACTGGGGTAGAGTGATATGTGACGAGGCACATCATTTGAAAAATCGTCGCACCAAAGTAGCCAAAGCGGTTGGCAACCTTAGCACGAAAATTATGTGGCTCATTAGCGGAACACCTATCCAAAACCACATCAATGAACTATACTCACTGTTTGATATCCTCAAAATTCCCAAATCAGTCTACGCGGATATAGACAATTTAAAAGATATTATGAGTAAGATTGTGCTTAAGAGAACCAAAAAGAGTGTAGGTATTGAATTACCATCACTTCATGTGAATCGTATCAACACGAAATGGGGGAATATCCACGAGCAAAAGCTAACGGAGGATATCCACGACAAGTTAGGGTTTAGTTTGTTGAAACAAAAACCAATACCTATAAATATGCGTCTGTCAATGATGTTGTTTGCTAGGATGCTGTGTATCTATCCAAAACTCGCATCGACACATCTCCATAAAATCAAGACTTTGGGTCATCTAACTGGCGACAATTTCGAAGGTATTAATCATAGTAGCAAGATGGACTCAGTCGTCAACACCATTGTTTCCAGAAAAGACAACGGAAATCGCAAAATCATATTTACGAATTTCAATGGTGAAATTGACCATCTTAAAAACGCATTGACGAGTAACGGTTTGTCTGTCGAATATATTGATGGGCGTGTCACGAGCAAGAGGAGGCGCCAGGAAATACTAAAACAATACATTGACGTTTTAATTCTTCAAATTAAGACGGGAAACGAAGGTCTAAATCTCCAACAGTACAATGAGATTTACTTTGTGACCCCTGACTGGAACCCACAAGTCGAAGAGCAGGCGATTGCCAGATGTCATCGATTAGGTCAAGCCAAAGAAGTTCATGTGTTCCGTTTTGTAATGGAATGTTTCGACGCAGAAGACAGGACAGTAAATATAGAGATGTATTCTGAATCAGTTCAAAAGGACAAGAGAGAAATAGAACAAAAAACAATGAGTTGTTGAATAGAGAAGACAATGACACGGTCCAATCCAATCCTACTCATTTGTTGTAAATGTAAAGTAATAAAATAATAAACTTTTTTATTCGATACATTGAATATACATCCAATATAAAAGGCGGGAATTATATTAATGGAATTAAGATACTTAAAAGAATAAGTATATAAAATATAATAGGAACGCGGTGTTCTATTCATTTTATCTCGGTTTAGCTCAGGGGTAGAGCATTTGACTGTAGTAGTAGTTTATATATAACGCGCTGATGTTATCGAAATGTCACCGGTTCAAATCCGGTAACCGAGAAAAGATAATATTAAAATATTTTAATATTATCATATCATATCATATCATATCATATCATATCATATCATATCATATCATATCATATCATATCATATCATATCATACCATATGATACCTAACAGTCCCAATCACTTAGCTTCGCATCTGAATCATCCGAGTCATAATTCGGTTTACACATCATTAACTCGTTTGGCATTTCACCGGTTCCACACAGTCCACCTAGTCCAAATATAGTTCTCATTTGTAAGACCTCTTCATGTATTGTATTTTTTTGACTAGTCATATCACGTGTATTTCCGTCGCGACTTTTCAATATTTCATACAAAACACAATCCGAATCGATACCATCCTTAATATACTTTTCTTTACATCGTTTGAGATATAAAATCGAGGGTAATTCGTCCACGTTCCAAATAATACTAGAACAGCAACAACAACAAATATAAAAAAAGATATACAGCATGTTAGTAAAAGTAGTTATTATAAATAGTCTAAATCGAAACTTGATTTTATTCTCCGCATTTAATATCTCCTGTTTAAACATATTATCGACATCTTTAAAGGCCGTCCCCAAATTAATCAGTTTCGAATTTACGGTTCGTTTTAAACCTTTGAAATAACGCCGTTTTTTTCGCAATTTTTGTAAAATGCCATTTATATTTTCTATATTAATGGACGTGGCACCATTGTTACCGCGTTTCAACATTTCGTGATTATATTGTTCGATGGAAAAATTGATACATCGGTTCAAGTAATTTAAATTGTTTTTAATATCTAATAACTGATTTGCCAGATACATTTTATATTCTTCAATCGTTTTTATCCACGTAAACACGTTGGTATTATATACAGTTGGAAATCGATAGCGAATATCTCTAGGAATGATAAATTGGTTCGTCTCTTTAATGTCCTTAATCTTATTTTTGATATTTTCCATCTCAATGCGTATTTTGACAATAATTTCATTATGATTATTCATCTCTTCATCCGCAAAACTATAATCATATTCACCATTTAAATTTTTAAGTTCAGTCCTCAACTTATTCGTAATTTCATCCTTTTTATTCTTTTTTTCAAATAATATATCCTTTTTTATCTCTTCTTCCACACTGTGTCTCGTTGGCATAGCAACAATTATGTTTTCATTTTTCGATTCTGTATGAATCAGTGTTTTAATTTCTTCCATCTTCTTATTCGCCATCATAATTAAGTTATCCTCGCGCATTTTTTTCTCATATTCTTCGTCGAGTTCAGCAAATATTCGGTCTTGTTTGTCTCTGATGAGAGCCAAGTTCTTGGCTATATTTTGTTTCTTCCGATTAGTAATCGTATGTCCATTAAAAGAAGACGTACTGAATAATAACGTATTTCCAGACAAGAATTCGGTTTGACTTTGTAGTTTGTCGTATTGATGCGATGACGTTTTATGAGCTTCGGACGCCGCATCTAGTTTCAAGTAATTTATAATAGCCAAGAGTAAGGAACTAAACGCAGTTAAGCCAGATATCAATACCGAATAGTTATACATATCAGTTCCACTCAACACGGAACACGATGATGTAATAATAATGGTAGGTATCATTAATAAATTTAACCAAGTCGACGTATAGTGGCTGGCTTCCATATATAGAATTTTTTGACAACTTAAATAGGAGGCAATAATATCCAAATGATTTGATAATATAGTTACAATGTCCTTTTCAAATTGTTCATCTATAATACTCATAATGCGTTCCATTTTTAATTTTTTGTAATTCAAAGTAGGAAACAAGTATTTTAATTTAATCTTGTTTTCGTTTTCGTTTGGAAAATAGTTTTCAGACAAACGTAAATCGTATTCGTTTAACTGAACACTTCCCGCATCACTTTTCTTATCTACTTCTATATTATTGCGCTCGTTCAATGTAACCCGTGTTCCAAGTTTGACATCTATATTTTTACGGCTTAACTGTGGATCATTTTCACTTTCACTTTCACCTTCACTTTCACTTTCACTTTCACCTTCACTTTCATTATCGGAACAATTTACATTCATTAATAGTCTACGTTTCGATTTTGGAGCGGATACACTGATAGAAAAATCTTGACCACCTAGTTCAATATCTGTATAATCTGTATGACCTGTGTGACTCATATTATATATAATAATTTTTTTAAATATAATATAACCTAAAATGAACTAACCAACCAACCAACCAACCAACCAATCTAAAATGAAATAAAAAATATTTTAATGAGACGCACCAATCGCTCTATCTAAAGGTGTTCCATTAAGACTGGAGTTGCCCATATACTTGCTGGTTCCCCCTTTCATTCTTTTTGTGTTTTTATTTTTGCGACAGAAAGATCTCTTCTTACCACTGGAATATTTACATCCAGAAGTTCTACGGCAAGTAGCACGACCTTTGCCACGGCAAGGAGATTGTCTTAATCGTCGGGTATAAGAATGTCTTCTTGACATACCTCTTTTACGCATAGTTCTTGTTTGGACCATTATAAAGTATATAGAGAAATTAAATGATTACGGATAAATTACATATAAATTATTCTAAACAATATAATATTTAACGCCCGGTCGAACCAAACCCGCCATCACCTCGTTCAGTAAGTCCAAGTTCTTCTTTCGTTGCGACCATAACAACCTTGAATGGTGTAAGTGTGGGATGGCAAATTTGGAAATATCTGTCAAGAGCATTCATATCAAATGAATCGGAATTCCGGTCAATATTATCTACAAATGCTGTAATTTCCCCACGATAACCGCGGTCAATAATACCAACCGAATTAGATAGACGAATAGGAGTCTTAATAATGCTAGAGCGAGGATATAGGTAATAAGCTTGTGGTGTTCCCTCACCGGAATACATAGCACAATGAATACCAAGTGGGATTTTATTGCTACATGTCTTTGTAAGATGAAAATTTCTAGGGAGTCCTAAATCAAATCCGGAATCCGCAAATGGTTTGTAAATATTGTCATTATGGTCTTGAATACAGTGTCTATAAAATACCCGAAGTGTTTCATATTCGGGAGGGACGAATATCTTTAAATATATTTCAGGAAAGGCAGTCATTATTGTAATATAGTAACTAAGAATAAAGCTTTATATACGTTCAATTTTATTTTACAAGTGAAACATAAAAAATGTAATAAATATAAGAACCCTAATAAATGTAAGAACTACCCTCCGAATGAACAATAACAATAATAACAATAACAATAACAATAATAACAATATCGATAACGTCCTTAATATTGAAAATGATAGACCATATTCAACTTCGTTTTCATCGTCATCGTCATCGTCATCCTCGTTTTCGACATGTAATATGCGCGACGAAAAATTTGCGTCAGTCGCACTAACCGTTGCTCAAAATTCGAATATGAAATATCATCAACACGGTTGTGTAGCAGTAATTTGTGGAAGTATAGTTGCTCGTGGTTGGAACACCTATGGGTGTCAACCAAACGACGAATACTGTGATAATACATGTAGTTGCCATGCGGAAATAGATGTAATGAGGAAATTGGAAAAAATATTACTAAAAAAACAGGTAACCTTGTCAAAACGAAATATACGAAACTGTTTTTTGGGAAGGATAAGTATGTATGTGGTAAGAAAAGATAAATACGGTAATAAATATAAAGATTCTGCTCCGTGTGCGAGATGTGTACGATTTATGAAATCATTGAATATAAAAAATCTCATCTATAGTAATGCTGACGGAACTCTGACAAAATGTCGTGTTAGAGACTATGAAACGACGTATATAAGCCAAGGAGGTCATTATATAGAACAAGGTATGATAGACAGATAGAGAATATATGTCATAAGAAAATATATTTTATATCAGATTAGCAGATTAGTATGCTTATGTATTAGGAGTAACTCCCCCAACGTTGGGATTAGGGTAATTGGAACTTCGTTGAACTAATTGCGTGAAATCAGCAGGACCAGTAGTATATCCAGGAGTCCAGTCCGGAGGTAACGCCCCATCCGCCATTGCTTCTTGCCAAGTCAAATAGTTTGTTTGGCAACCAATACCGATATTTGAAGTAGACTTCGTCCCATTTTGCCCGGTCATATTATTGTGATTTAATTTCATCGGAAAATGTTGTTTATTAGCAGGTGTAGGAAGACATTCTTTTTTATATAATCCTCCAGTATTAATATATTGTCCTTGACTCACTGGAAGTTGATTGAAATTCTTGGCATATGGCATACGAATATACTTTTTAGTTCCAATATAATAAGAACAAGCATTCTTATTACCAGAACAAGAGTAAACAAGAGACCCAGAAGGGTCATATACAGTTCCGCAATTGCCATTGTTCTGAATATTTGAAAAGACGACACTCCCATATTTTTGCGTCAAATTACGAATATAAGTGGCTTGGTCACGAGTGACAATATAACTATTATCATCCTCCTGAACCCAATAATTTGGATACGTACCTTTAGTCCATTTATATTTCGTATCAATCATACCGGCCGTATTAAGGGAAGATTTTTTGATGATTTGATTGTCGTTAGTACAACAACTACCAGAATTTAACGGAACGTCATAATATTTACCACCACTACCCCCATTACCCATAGGATGGGTACCACGAAAAGGAGTTCGTGTAGTGTTAGAAATCATTCTAAACTGACCTACGGCACCAATATTCCTGTAACCTCCATTTAACGAGAAGCCATCATCGCCGCGTCCAGAGATAGGAGCAAATCTCCTATTACTGCGTGACTTTTTTTTGAGAGTAGCAATAGACATATAAATTAACATTAGAAATTAAAAGAAGAGAATTTACATTACAAATTAAAAGAAGGATGGGGAATTCATATCACAAGAGAAACAAACGTCTTTGTTTGGGTTCTTTAATCATACAATGTTTTAACGAAAGATAAATCTTTGTATGTTGATACTCATTTAAAACGTCTTGATAAACCGAGACATTTTGATAAACATAACCGACTTCCTCGTTTGGGTAAGAAGTAAATACATCGCACACCCGTGTTTTTGAATTTTTCAAACAAAAAAGAATAATAATAGCTAAACTATAAAATGCGGAAGTATAGTAGGCTGAAAATGGAAGATTCGTATTAGGAATGAATTCTGGTGGTAAAAATGAATTATGTACATCGTAAAAATCTGTAATGAGTATCGTCTTATTTGAGCGTATCGTGTAAAGTTTATTAACATTACAAAAATAAAAGAATTGTTCATCAATGACCATAACATCATTCAAGTCAATAAAGGAAATGGCTATATTTTTTTCAAGTAAAAACTGAATTTGAGTATTCATAGAATGTAATAGGAGAGTAGCCGTGTTTATAGTGAACCGATTCGATTGAATAAAATCGTATAGCGATGATATAGAATTGGAATAAGATAAACTGAATTTATCATTACATTGGAATGATTGAAACAAGATTGAAAATAAAGGATGTTCGTTACCGCCTGTAATAGTAGACGTAGAAGAAATAGTATATAGAGAATTTTCTTTTTCGATGTTCAAAGAGCCAATAATCATAATGAATAATTATAGGTAATATAGATAATATAACATAATATGTTTAAATTAAAAAATATTTATAAAGAGTAATATTTTTTAATGTTTGCTTTTTTAGTTGTGTTTTATTCTAGATAGCGCACATTTCCAAAACCACGGAGTATCATATACGATTTTAAGAGTTATACCTTGAATAAACTTATTTTTTATAATGTTAACGTCTGGATTATCGTACCAAAAATCAAAGTGTATAAATACTTTTTTGAAATTCTTATCGGAATTGTTTGGTACGATATCCACTCTTTTGACAAACCCTAATTTAAGTCTATTTTGAAAAATATCAATAATAAATGCGACAGAAATATGTTTGAAGACACGTGGAATACAAATAGAGGGACGCTCATCTTTGAAATGAGTTATGGGATTAACTGACAAATTGTTTGACATAAAGATAATATATTAATTATGGAATAATTAAAATCAATTTTTTATGAAGATAACCCTGACTCATAATCATTGTCATAATCATTGTCATAATCATTATCATGCTGTTTCCTGTAGTATATATAAATAATTATTATTATTTTAAATAAAGTCAATTAGTAACGGATACAAATAGCTGTTAGGAAACGGATATTTTTTTTACGGATAATATCCAAACTCCATATATATGAATAAAATAGTGTTTAACTTATTTTAAAACTAATTAATATTATAAATAATCGGTTTAAGGATATTGGTCTTAATAGTTTATATATACGCAATAGCTTACTACCGTCGGTACAACCCAGTCCACCACAAGACACCATAATACATAACAACACATAGCAAATATGGGACGTTTTGATAGTTTAAAAGATAATACATTTTCTTCAAATGAACGCAGAGAAACTAATATGCCTAAACGCAATAGTTCAATGAGACCAGATAATAGACCGTATAATAGAACAAAACAATCTGCTTCTACTTCTACTTCTACTTCTACCATGATGATTATAAAAGAAGAAGACTTTCCTGAAATGATAACAACGGCAAAGCATAAGACAGTTGAACTCCAATCAACTGATCCTATTTCAACTGAATCGACTTGGATAAAGGCTATGAAGAAACGTGAGGAAGATGAACAAAATCAGGGAATTTTAATTAATCAGATGGACCCCAAATATTGGCGTGGATCCGCATGGATAGGTCCGATGTTAATGCGCCAGGAACAACATCCATCTGATTGGTATGAATATATTGAAACTGCTATGAGAGGACATTCGAATAGTTTCATAGTTCCATCTCGCAATATTGAATTCAGTAGAAACGGAAAGAACTGGTATAATAGTTGGGATGAAACATTTTCAGATGAACAATTATATAACATACGTTACGAAGAAGATGAGGCGGTTTATTATGAAATAGTAAATATTCTAGATCGCGAATATGAACGAACGCGCGATGAATCGTATAAACATTACCTCGACACTGGTGAATTGGATGGAAATGCTCTAGCAGAATTGGAACGTATAGCATATGAGAAATATGCTGAACATTTTGATTATGTAGAAGAGGATGAACCAGAGAATGAAGACATCTTGATGGTAGAAAAGGATGAATATTTAGAAGATGATTAAAAGATGATTGGAAGATGATTAGTTTAATTTAAAATGGAAAAATATTTAAATTAAATAATGGTAGCCGACAAAGAATATGAACAAGACAAAGACAAAGACAAAGACAAAGACAAAGACAAAGACAAAGACAAAGACAAAGACAAAGACAAAGACAAAGACAAAGACAAAGACAAAGACCAAGAGCCGTTGGCAGACCAAGACCAAGAGCCGTTGGCAGACAAAGACCAAGAGCCGTTGGCAGACCAAGAAAATGAAATAATGAATGTAGATTGGATAGAAGAATATGAAGACGAAGAAAAATATTACACCATGTTTTACCCTGAAAAAACGAACGAAATAAAGGTGAATATGTTATATGTAAATAAGACAAACGAATTAGAAAAAATAAGAGAAAAAATGTTATACTTATTTCGAGAAAACGAAATAAAAAAGGAGGAACTAATAAAACTAATAACAGAGAACAATCGTATAGATAAAGTAAAATACAAAATGATAAGTATTATGATATATAATGTAACGTTGACTCATTCGGAAATGAAGCATTTTTTGACTAGTCCAGATAAATACGATTTTATAACGAGTTTACGAAACATTGAAGACTGTCAATTACAGCCATCTGTGAGTTGTCTACAAGAGTTGAATAACGTATATATAATTTTTACAGAGGAAGATATAAAAGAGAAAAAACTTTTAGCAAATACAAAACGAGTAAAATTTAATTTATTACATAACAAGACGAGAAGGCGAAAAAACATAGTAAGATAGTTCGTATGTCAGTCAAATATTGTAGTAAATACATTTAAAGAATGAATGATAAATATTATATACGTGATTATGTCAACATCAACCCTAGTATCCGCATTAGACCAACTGAATAATAATCAATATGGGGAAAACAATCATATTGAGTATGCCTGGAGTGAAATTCAACAAGAGAAGATACTTCAACTAAGTTTTCAACTAGTAAGAACGAGTGATCCAACTCGTAGATATAATCTAGCAAACAAGTTCAAGGAGTGTTTTCAAAATGGAAGTATTGAAGATAGAAAAATACTGATAAAGTTGTTAGCTCATACGCGCGATATAGAGGAGGGTAAAGGAGAATATGCTCTCAGTTTTGCCATTATCAACGTGCTAACAGAAGAGGAGGAATACAGAGAAATGTGTGTAGAGTTAATGTGTAATTTTGTAGGGGTATCTAGTAATTCAACGAAGGGGGTTAGTCAGAAGCCAATGGGTAGTTGGAAAGATATGAAATATTTATTTAATGAACTTCAGTCATGTCCAACTGAACTGATAGATATAATCAATACACAGCTACGTGAAGATATTAATGATATGAATAATAATAAACCATGTAGTTTGTTAGCCAAGTGGATACCTCGTGAAAAAAGTAAGAAATTTGGATGGATACACAAGTTTTTGGCTA
>Ga0208646_1000786_pt1 | contig 18253 bp, 17 predicted proteins | sample AntAceMetag02UK8_FD_184762 | JGI IMG/M metagenome (GOLD analysis project Ga0208646, IMG submission 184762) | Saline lake microbial communities from Ace Lake, Antarctica - Antarctic Ace Lake Metagenome 02UK8 (SPAdes) (version 2) | ecosystem: Environmental > Aquatic > Non-marine Saline and... | reverse complement strand
CAAAGCATATCTAGAACTCTACAAGGAGAATTTCGACTCGATTAGCGAGGAAGAACTCTACAAGTGGCAGGCAGTCAATCAATTTCAATCTTGCTGGGATATAGAGGCCGATGACTTCGCCGTGATGCTCGAAGAAAGTTTATCAGAAACGAAAAATCTGCTTGTTTCTGTCAATTACTTTCCAAGGAGAATGGTTACTCAGTTCGCAGAATTCGAACCAGAAAAGGTTCGAGATATGTTTCGCGAATTGTACAATGAGGAATTGGATTTGCTTGCCAGAATTGACTCCTTTAGACAACAGTCCATTGGATTAGGAAAGAAGTATTTCAAAGGAAAGAACTGCTATCAGGACCACCGAGCGATAAGTGTTTATCTGGCGTTGAATTTTCCTGAGACGCACTATTTCTACAAGTTCTCAATGTGTCGTGACTTTTTAGTTGAAATCAACTACCCTAATAGACCAATCAAAGGAAGGACTACAAATGTCAATCTTTTTAAGTCAGTATGTGATTTGCTAAGACTTGAAATCAAACAAGATGAGGAACTTCAAAGATTACACTTTGACAGGCTGAATGATTCATGTTATGTGGATGAATCTCTCCATATCCTGACTCAAGATTTCATTTATGCCATTACGTTCCATCTGAAGGATGTTATTTCACCCTTTGTCTCTGAACCTGAAGTGGATGAGGGCCTAGGCGGAGAGTGGTTGGAAGCAAATGTTGAGGACTATGATTGCCCCATTCCACCAGCAAACCTATCAGGTAAAATAGTTGACCACCAAAAAAAGAATGCGGAGAATAAGAGGGTTGGCAACCTCGGTGAGCTTTGGGTCCTGAAAAGAGAGAAACAAAAACTGCTTAAGCTGGGATACACGAAAAAAGTGGGCCAAGTCGAGCATGTGGCAATGACTAAAGGTGATGGACTTGGTTATGATATTCTCTCGTATGACGAGAATGGCGACATAATCTACATAGAGGTGAAAACTACACGTCAAGGTAAAAGGACGCCTTTTTTCATCACTAAGAATGAGCGTGCTTGTAGCGAGAAATTCCCTGTGGAATACAGGTTGTATAGGCTCTACAATTTTGACGAAAAGAAAGACCAAGCTGATGTTATAACAATGAAAGGAACATTGACCCAGCTGTGTGTTGACTCGGTCAAATATCGAGTGGTGTTGAATCCTAAAGAATCTAAAACAAATTGATATGGCGTACAAAAAAGGAGACCCAGAGTACCGTTCCAACGGACATTACATAATTGACGGAGAGGATTGGATGTCAATCTGGACTTATAAAAAGAAAGTAGGTCATTCTGATAACACCACGGCTACTAATGGACGTGAGGCAAAAGAGCTTTTATCCCTCGGAAAAAGCACTAAAAACAGCGAACCTGATTTTGGAAACTATGGTACTATCCTGCTATACAGAGAAAACGACTTAAACAGCTTTTACGACTGATAGACTTCAATGGAAAATAATTTCGACTTCACACATGGGCAGGTGTTTTACGACAACTTAGTTGAAGCTGAGAAGTTTGCCTCTACTATACCTGAATTATCAGGCTGGAAAGCCAGAAGAGCATTGGAGCAAATCGTGCATAAATCCTTTGCGCTTCACCCACTTCTGTCTATTCCTAGAGACTTCACAAAGAAGCACCATACGATAGGTGAACTCATTTACCTAGAGTGCTTCGAAGAGTTAATGAACGAGACCGCCCCAGGAATATTTATTAAATGGGATACAACAAGGGATTTAGCAAACAAGGCGACCCATGAATCTTCGGGTACGAAACTTACGCAATTCAACGATAATGATGCGGTTCGGTTATTGAGCCTTCTAAGAGATGTACTTGAGTGGTTCTACGTAAATGTTCTCGACAATCACGACGAAATTCCAGATTTCAATAGGGATTTATTGCCTAGTAAGCTTCCAGAAGAAATTGTTAAGGAGGAGTATCTGACCAAATTTCAACTTCAGGAAGAAGAGCACATCAAGCAGCTCGAAACCCTTCGAGAAGAGATGGAGTTTGAAAGAGCAAGAATGCTTTCAGAGTTTCAGTCCAAGGTGGAAGAACCTGAACCTGAATTTTTGGATGTTGGATTGACGGAGCAAACAGGGTTGATTTGGGGAAGGGTTTATTTGAATTTCAAGTATCTGGACACTCCTTTCTACGCTGTTAAGTATTTTCAAAATGAGGGTGGGGCAAAAGAAAAGTTGTTGATTTCCAAAGGCCTATACCAACAGAGTGATTTCTATAAAATGTTTCCTCAAAAGACTCCTGGATGTGCGGTAAATTCTGTGCTATCTGGAACTTTTGACAATCTGAATCTTGTTCTGAAATTTGACAAACATCGATTTGGAACACCGTCCCTTTTACTTCAAAAGTTGATTCAAGGAGTACTTGATAAAATGAGTCAGAAGACGCGACAAATTGATGAATCAGAGCAGCAAGAAAAGCTGGACAGCCAATTTGAATTTTTCGGGTCTTACTACAAAGTGAATGATGTTGGGTTTAGAAACCTCTTGACAGTGCAGAGGAAGGGACAAACAGTCGGGAGCTATGATGCACTCGTGATTATGATAAACCCTGGAGGTAGCTATCCTCTGAACTCTGATGACTATCAGGATAAAGTGCCTCTGGATACTGAGAAAACAGGGCTTGTTCCATGCAATCCTGATTCTACTCAATATCAGATTTGCAGGCTAATGAACTTGAGGACCTTGAATAACGTCGCTGTTATTAACCTGTTTGATATTTGTGATACTGATTCTAGAAATGTTTTTGAGCGGTATCTCTCGAACAAGTCATTGCTAGAAGAGTCGATTTTTCATTCTGACCGAAGAAATGAATTGAATGGCATAATGGCTGAAATATCGGAGACTGGTCCTGTCATAATAGCCTGGGGAATGAACAAATCGGGGTCTAGTATTAAAAAGCAGATTTACAATAAAGTTCTCGTCCCATCTGGAAGAGAATTGTTCGGATGGTCCAAGCCTGGCAAAGAATTTCACTATTACCACCCATACCCAAGAGGTGAGGAAAATCAGTGGATAAGAAATGAATGGCCAGCAAAGATTCACGAGCAACTGCAAATATTAAAACCTGTGTGATGAACGAATCCAACACCAAAGCCGAATTAATTGAACCAGCTCTCATAGCGGCAGGCTGGGGTGTTGTGGAAGGAACTCGAATTCATCGCGAGTACCCTGTTACAAAAGGACGATTAATAGGTCAAGGACGAAGGAAAACTCCGCTCTTTGCGGATTATGTGCTGTACTACAAAGGTCAGCGCTTAGCAGTTATTGAGGCCAAAGCAAGAAATAAGTACTACACAGAAGGGCTTCCACAGGCAAAGGACTATGCTGAGCGTTTAAGGTTAAGATATACCTATGCCACCAACGGAGATAAAATCCGTTTTGCAGATATGGCCTCAGGCATCGAGTCTGATGTAAAAGGCTACCCTACTCCTGAGGAGCTGTGGAAAATGACCTATCCCCAGCCCAAAACAAAGGAGACAGTTGAAATATCGGATTGGGAAAAACGTTTCTTCGATACTCCGTTTGAAACAAAAGGTGGATTCTGGCAGCCGCGTTATTACCAAGAGAATGCTATAGAAAGTGTTCTCAAAGCCATTGCTAGAAAAGAGCAACGTGCTCTTCTCACCTTGGCTACTGGGACGGGGAAAACAGCAATCGCTTTTCAGATAGCATGGAAGCTCTTTGAGTCGCATTGGAATCTGCAACGAGATGGTTTGAGGAGACCACGAATACTCTTCCTAGCAGACAGAAATATTTTAGCAGACCAGGCATTTAATTCCTTTGGTGCTTTTGAAGAAGACGCTCTTGTGAGAATAAGACCAAGCGAAGTAAAAAAGAAAGGACGTGTCCCTAAGAACGGGCATATATTCTTCACCATTTTCCAGAGCTTCATGTCTGGGCCTGATGACACACCTTATTTTGGTCAGTACCCAGAAGATTTCTTTGATTTTATCATCATAGACGAGTGTCACAGAGGGGGAGCCAACGATGAAAGTCAATGGCGAGGTATTGTGGACCACTTCAGCCCTGCTGTGCAGTTGGGTCTGACAGCAACGCCAAAAAGGAATGTGAATGGAGACACTTACAAGTACTTCGGTGAGCCTGTTTACCAATACTCGCTTAAAGAAGGAATCGAAGATGGATTCCTGACTCCGTTCCGCCTAAAGGAAATCAGTTCCAACATCGACAGCTATCAACTTGCGGCTGGCGACCAGGTCATTTCAGGTGAGATTGATGAACAACGAACCTATACTGAGAACGATTTCAACCGTATAATTGAGTCCAGAGACCGCGAAAAACATCGCGTCCAACTTTTGATGCAACAGATGATTCAGAGCCAGAAGACCCTTGTTTTTTGCGCTACCCAGCGTCATGCAGCCATGGTCCGTGACCTCATTAATGAATTGTCAGATACGATGAATGCGAATTACTGCCATCGTGTGACGGCAGATGACGGAGATATTGGAGAACAGCACTTGCGGGACTTCCAAGACAACGAAAAAGCCATTCCCACCATCCTCACAACCTCCAGAAAACTTAGTACGGGTGTCGATGCTCCAGAGGTGCGAAATATTGTGTTGCTCAGGGTGGTAAAATCGATGGTCGAGTTCAAACAAATAATTGGACGGGGAACGCGACTGTTTGACGGCAAAGATTATTTTACTGTATATGATTTTTGCAATAATCACTTCCACTTCAAAGACCCAGAGTGGGATGGCGAGCCGTTGGAGCCAGAGCCCTATGAGAAAAGACCAAGAAAGTCCTGTGAGGTCTGTGGTGAGTCACCTTGTGTTTGCGAAAAACAACTACCCCAAGAATGTCAGAAGTGTGACAACTGGCCATGTGTTTGTGTCGGAGAAGACCCTCCAGTGTATCTTTCTGAAGTTGAGTTTGGTGACGGGACTAAACGTAAAATCAAGAGCAATGTGAGCACTAGTTTCTATGGTCCAAACGGGGCAATCATCTCCGCTATAGAATTCCTCAAGCTCTTATTTAAAGAACTACCAACCTTACTCAAAGACGAACAAGAGCTTCGTCAAATTTGGAGCATGCCTGGAACCCGTCGCAAGTTATTGGAAGAACTCGCAGAAAAGGGCTATTCCAAAGACCAGCTTGACGAGCTTCAAGACATTGTGAACGGAAAGCATTCGGACCTTTATGATGTACTCGCCTATGTGGCATACAACAGTGACATGAAGCCTCGTTCCAACCGCGCTGAGCGAGCTAAAATTCACATGGGAGATTACAATCCATCTCAACAGGAGTTTCTGGACTTCGTCCTAAGTAACTACGTGAAGAAAGGGGTACATGAACTCGATGATGAAAGACTAGCAAAACTATTAATACTCAAATACGACTCTATTGCTGATGCAAAGGCCGTTCTTGGAGACCCCACTTCTATTAGAGAGGTGTTTGTTGGGTTCCAGGGGTATTTGTATGAGGCGGTGGGGTGAGAAATTAGCTCAATTTCCCCGAAACATTTGCGGCTATCATCTTCATGACCTTTTCAGGATTTTCGCCCACCCATTCTAATGCTGCCTCCAACGCTCGTTCGTACGAATTTTCTTCTCGTTGAAGAACAAATCCACGGTTCGATGTTGTGTAGTTATTAGACCTCCAGGACAAGCCCCACCATTTATTCCCGATGTACTTCCCATGATTATCACCTTTAGACTTAAAGTCTATATATCCAGCAGAAACGGTAGTTAATTTCTTTCCAGTTAGTTCCCTGAGTTTTGTCTCTTTTTCGGAGATGCTTTTCTGATTCATAGTAATTGTTTATTCTTTCACAATTTCCGTATTCACTGGAACATATTCATTGACATTCGCTAAGCGTTTGACCTTTTGAGCCATCCGTATCTCATTTTCAAATATTGGATGTCATGAAAGTGGCACTTAGTAGGAGGTGATTTCTTTTGTTGTTTTAATAGAAAATATATACACAATTAGCACACGAGCGTCACAAGCCTTCTGAATCCCGTATATTTAGGGGGTTGTTCTAGCCCAATATTGGGCTAGAACTGCCATTCACTATTAGAAAAGCTAGGTCTTGTCTGAAAATTCTATGCCTCTGTGACAAACTTTCATAACATCTTACCCAAAAAGGAATGTGAAACTTCTTCTCCGAAACACACTTTTATCTGGCCTTATTTTAGGCAGCAAATTTATGCAACCTTTTAGACTTCATTCTAATATGCTTATGCGGATTGGATGAGCGATAAGCAGTAATGATTGCAGCATCTCTTGAGGATACTACCACAATTAGATTCCGAAGCATTTTCCTATCCTGAGCCAATGTTTTAGTTGGGAAATCTGATTTTCCAAGAACATAGTAAATGAAGCCTTGCTTGAAATATGGGGTTCCATAGTCAATCACAGTTTTAATTTGGTATTCGCTAAAATTGCGTTGACAACACCTTGATATAAAATGTTGTGTTTTTCCAAACGCCACCGAGTAAGAATTCACTTTATCTGCGATATCCCATTTTAAAAGTTTCATTTTTTCCTCTTTTGATTTGAACTCATAGCCCTTCCTTTTGATAGAAGCCCCCTACTTTGTTCAATGAATACCTTCAAAATTCGTTATTGTACCTGAGGTAAAAATGAGTTGAAAGAATTCGTATGTGCTTTTTTCGTAGAAGTTAGTAGTTGTCGAGAATGCGAAATTTATCTGCTAGTTCTCGTTTCTATAGACTGTTTATCATACAGGGATAAATGTGGCTCTGTAATATCTATAATCTGCGTTAAATAACGCTTAAACAGACACAACAACATTGCTGCCTCATCCCGTAAATACATTACGTCCTCCCCGTTTTACTTTGCTACTCATAAGCAGAAATGAGAAAAACGGTTCAACAAGTCATACTAGAATTCGAGCAGGAGTATCCAGACCTCATTGATATGAGCCTGAGCGTCTTTACGGTATTTACAGCGGACCCACCAGTCAATGTTAATGGACGAACGATAAGTGCTGAAATATCACAAGGATTATCGCACTCAGACCAATGTCCTAACTCTGCCACTTTAAGTGTCTTAGTTCCAATCATTTTTGACTACCGCAAAGCTCCTGAGTATTACCAAGGCCTTCGAATCGAGTATGGTATTTCTATGGGCGAGGAGCCATTTTCAGATAACTGTGGTTCCATACCAGAAGAGTTTTCAGAAGGAAATGAAAAAGGATTATTTTGGGATGAGAAATTCTCTCCTGAGAACTTTCAGGCCTTCGTTGAAAGATGCCCAGAGCTTATTAGAAAAAAGCTGGGCCAACCTAGTTTAACTAAAATAGAAATGCTGCATGCGCTGACATTTGGAGACGTTGAAAGACACATACAAGAATGTCAAGAACTCAAACTTAAACGAATTACAAAAAGATGAAAGCAGAAGAATTCAAACAACTATGGATTGCTTATATGCAACACATAGTGAGCGGCTCAGATTGGCTGAGCCTTTGGAATAGTAATTCTAAATGGACTGAAGCAGTGTTGAAAACCAAGGCCTTTGATGAACACCATTGGATTCACTCATTTCTCTCTCAACACCATTCGAAACTTACTGTGCAATCTGAATATAGAAAAATAGACTTTACTGCTGCATTGAGTTTCAAGGGAAAAGCCAAAACCATGGCAAAAGACGGCTCATCGCTGAAAATACATGACGCATTCTTTTTGGACACAATCGTGGAGTTTGAGAACGACTTCGCTGCCTGTTTTCAAGAGATGATAAAACTGACGCAATTGCGAGGAAAGCTAAAAGTTCTTGTCACCTATGATTACCCATATAAAGACAACCCAGGAACAAAAAACGATTGGGTAGAAATTGCACGGAGAAACTGGCGGTCAATCATTCGTGACGCACATTCTCATCTACCAGAACCTGGAGTTGAATACCTACTGGCTATAGGGCAGCTGTCTAACACCGAATCAAAGGGCAGCAATCCAGATATGACTTGGTACTTTACTTCTTTGTCGACTTCCCTTTCTGAGGGGTTCAAAGACACTGAAGTGAAAATCTCCTCAAATCAGTAGCCATGAAAAAGCAAATACTCAATGTTGGGTTAACACCTGACCCAAACTATATAAAGGTATTCACTGCAGATGGGCCATTATTTCTAGAAGCAATAAGTATCAAGCTTCTCGTTGAACAAGCCTATCCCAGCGACGAATTAGATGAAGCACAACAACTAATCAGCTGGATGGGGGTAATTAAATATAAAGACAAGGACTGGAATGAAACCCAAACTGAAATTAGAGAATTAATTCTCGATAAGCCTTCTGAGATTCTTGAATTGGGAGAATGTAAGGCTACTTATGATTTGATGGACTATTTTCAAGCGAAGATTTGTGTCGATGCTCACAAGGTGATTGCATATGTAGAGATTGCTGAAGTTGGCTGATTAATTCATCAACTCCTGCTCAACAAACCTCACCAACCTCAAGCCTCCAGTCTGCTGAAAATCAACCGTACTCAACAGCCTCACAAACACCTGGGCATTTTCAAATAGTGAAATCTTGTTATATGAGTGAAAAACGCTTAGCTCCTTGCTCATAGCATGTCCAGTAAGTTTAGCAATAACGTGCTCAGGAATAACTGAAAGCGAGAGCATGTTAGTCACGAAAGAGCGCCGAAGCGCATGACAAGAAACTGTTTTTGCAATTGAATAAGGCAGAACCTGGCCGCATAAAACCTTTAATTTAAGGTTCAATTGACCATTGGACGGTACGCTGGGAAATCCGTTTTTTAGTGCCTTTTTAATAGGTAAGAGTGCGGCAACTAAAATCTCTGGACTAGGACTTTTGGTCACTTTAAAGTTGCTAAAATCGAAAGCAGTTCCTTCTTCATAATTGCGGTAAAACCTCGTCAAGTCGCTATAGCGAATACCAGTCAGTGCCATCACAGCGAAATGTGTTTGAATGTCACGAAGAGCTTTCGTTTCTGGTTCATGTTTTAGGACCTCTGCAACCTGGTCCCAATTGAGGTATGACTTGTCAGGGGTCTTGTACTTGAACCTTTTTTCCAAGAATAAACTCGGAGGAATCAATTCTCTTTTTTTTGCTCGGTTGAATGCCGCAACAAGTCTTTTCTGGAAACCCCAGAGCGTTGTTGGTTCATACTTCTGAGAGGAAAGAAAATCCAGAAATTCATCGAATACTTTCTGGTTGAATTGATGCCAGTAAAGTATTTGTTTCTTAACCCTTTCAAAGTCCGTTAGCTGTAGAACAAGTCCGTTATAGTTTGCAGTCGTTAAATGCTTGAGGTCGCTGGTCGCAATGAACTCCTCTATATCCTTAACAACACATACCTTGACCACCCGCGTTCGAAGCTTCCCAGACTTTTTAAAAAATGATGTCTTCACGCTATCGGGTGTGATGTCGACAGCGTATGGAGAATCTACGACAATTTGGATGGCTTGGCTCATTAATTTTTCCTGCTCGTCCAAGAAATGGTGGAGTTTAAGCTTGTCCTTCATACTATGTTCCAAAGAAGGACGGCTCTCCTTATTGTTCCAGCTCTCGAGTTTGATAAGTCTACCCGTATTTAAACGGAGATAACGGTGTTTACGGTCAGTACCGTAGATGGTGTCTTCGCAGAAGCCAAAGGCCACCACCATCTGAATATGGCACCGACTTGGGTTCTTAGTTTTGCGGAGGGAGAAGGATATTTTTGGAGTCACTCCTACAATGAGTGGGAAAGCGGGGTTTGCATGAAATAAGCGGTTATTTTTTTCTCTTGAGAATGAATTGAGCTGAGATTTCTTGATTTGTAGAGACCATGTTGGGCTTTGTTTTGTCATCACGGACATATACTCTGTAATACCCCATTTCGTCTTCTGAAAACAGAAGGAAATTAGCCAGTCCATAGTAATCAGATTGGTCTCCCTTATAAAATCCAGTGCCAAAATTACTGTCGTTAAAATATACAGTACCAGATGAGGTTCTATCCACCTTAGGCCCACCTGACCCTGAAGACTGACTTTTAAGATGTCGAAAGGTTAGGGCTTGTGGTTCGTTTTTATCCCAAGTTATCTCTAATTCCTTCATGTGAGGGAAAATATCACCGCTCTTTCTGTGCACGGTATAGGTGCCCGTTCTGTGTTCTAATATCTCTCTGAAACACCTTTTCTTCTTTCTTTCAGCATAATATCTCCCTAAGAAAAAAGTGGCGATAGGTGGCACGAATGCCCAAATTATCCCTAATATCCAATATATCCATTCCATTTGCACAATGTGCAAAATATGTGTCAAATACGCTTCTAAAAATCGCTCTTTCTGCTTTCTACACACCAAGGAAATAGACCCACAAAAATCCCTGTAATGAAGACTCAACAAACCTTTTAGAAAGAATTAAAAAATGTATGAGAACCCAGCGAAGCAGGTTCGATTCCTGGCGGGGCTACAAATGTTTTCAAATCTTTGTGCTATTGTCTTGAAATTCAGGCGGGAAGATTCTTTGACCTTTTGAAAGAATTATTGAATGTGTTGAGTTTGTGTTTTTCCAACTCGCTGCCAGATAGATTAAGGGATGACACTTACTCCATTCCATCTCCTGACTTTATTCCAGATTACTTTGAAATTTTACATACCATAGAAGTGGCCTGAAAATGGATATCTTTAAGGATTATTGAATTCAATACCCTCTTCAAATGAAACCAAACCTGACGTTCTTGGCTGTGTTGTTTTGCCTTACATCCATATCGGCAAACTCTCAAAGTTGCACCATCAATTCATCAGAGATGATTTCCTTGGCTTTACATGCTAATGGCTTCACTCAAGTCAATGAAAAGTTAATCTCCAAAGGCTTTTATTTCAGCATGCATTCAGGTAAAAACTCAGCCTGGTTCTATGAATGTGAGAATTCGACGAAAGGCCTCAATGTTGTCGAAGTCTCCAAGGTATCCCATAAATCAATCTTTTGTTTTCCAGATACAGAAACGGCCACAAAATTTAGACAAGAAATGAAGTCAAACGGCTTCACCATCAAAGAGACCATTTACAATGCGAAGAGCAGAACAGTTGAGGGTGAAGTCTTAACACTAGAGTTCAAAATATACCAAAGGGGTGGAGGAAGGTTCGTCTATATGGTGGTATGCAAAGGATACTAAGCTCAAGAAGTGATTACCTCACTTGACTAGGTCATGTGTCTAAGGGAACCATAGGATAGAATTTCATGAGGGGAAAATCTATGGTGATATTATAATCCACCTCCACCACACCCGATGAATCCGACTATTCAGAGGAAATGTTGAGTTTGTGCGAAATAGAGATGTACACCAGTACACCAGTCCTCGAATCTGAATCAATTGTTTATCCATGTTTTTCAATAGTGTTACCTGAAACGACACCCCAGCTACCGCTGGAGGTCGTTGACATATGATGGGGGAGGCTCTGTCCAGCAATCTTTACCTTGAAGCCCATGAACGCAGAACTTCGTCAACTATATCAGGAACATTGGGATGAACTTTCAGGGGCCGTAGCAGGGCTGAACAAGGCTCTTGAGGGAAAAGAAAAACCGTCCAATCCACTTCTCATTCAGCTCCCTGACGAGTTGGCCTATCGAAATGCCGATATCCGACTGATGGTTTTTGGTCAAGAAACCAATAATTGGTGCCATGATTTTAATCCTGATATGGACAACATCCTGAATAAATATTCTTCGTTTCTAAAGGACAGAAGGCATACTGGTAAAGGCACATTTTGGAATGGTGTTAGAAGATTTAAAAAAGAGCTTGAAGCGATGAGTGGCGGTAAGAGAATTGAAATCGTTTGGAACAACGTGTTCAAAATTGGAAAACAGAAAAGAGGAAAGCCCCACATCGACATTCGAGAAGCTGAATTGACAAATTTCAATGTCGTACAGAAGGAAATGGATATCCTCAAGCCAAACCTGGTTGTATTCTTCTCTGGGCCTTATTACGACAAACACCTTTTTTCAAAAGTGAAGATTCTTGAAGAGCATCCTGTTTGCGATGGATATCCTTGGCACGAAGTTGCTTTTGGAGAGTTGAAAGATAACATCCCATTTGTGCGCACTTATCACCCTGGTTATTTGCAAAGGTCCAAGCAAACCACCGATGTTTTCGATTACATTCTCAACCTGATTCCAGAGCACATCACATCCCAAGATACACCTGAGACAACAACTCCTGTTTCTTTATGATGGGGGTTCTTAGGGGGGAGAGAAACGAGAGCTAGAACCACTAAAAAGTGTATTGTGGAATACGGCGAACGTATTGTGAAAAGAAACTTTCATTTTTATTTGATTTCGCCTTGATATCTGGAATGAAATTGCTCATTATGTATTTGAAAGGAGCCAGTACATCTGGCCAGTAAACCAATCGTGTTGTGGGACGCCGCAACAGATTGGCATTTGAAAGGACCATATCACTTCGCATCCAGGGACGGCAAATCTGCCAGCATAAGGACCAAGCAGCTTACACTCAGGGACACAACAAAGGACACAGTAACGATACTTCACAGGGACTTCTAAGGACGGATTGAATTTGCATTACAGGGACTCTAATATTCATTCAAAGAATCATGCACACGAAGAACACGTACGCAGTATTGAGCACCAGTGAGGTGGTCATTAAGGAATTCCAGACAAAGACCAACGGTATGAACATACTTGCAAGGTACTATTGGTACAAACTGAAATTCCCTTCTTCGTTCGTGTACTACAGTTTGACATGTGCTGAGCAACGGCTCGGTATCTCCGTCAAAACGATGCAACGTCACTTGGATGAGTTTGTGGAACAGAGCCTCGCAGCTCCGCTCGAACAGGGATACCACCTGCTCTCGAAGCGAGAACTGTCAGCGGTCTTTGTTCCTCCGTTACAACGGAAATACCTGATGCATAGCTGTACACTATGTATACGGAAAGACAAGAACACCTGGAAAGACATCAGGGACTTACTGAATTTGAAATTGGTTGAGCAACATGCTCGCAAGACTTATTTCGCAGCAAGGAGCAAAGGAGTGTTGAACAATGTTGTCGGTACAATAAGCGGCCAGCAGACCAAGAGAATTGATGGGGCAGATTTGCCCTTGAGGAATGGTGAAATGTTGGGGATTGTGATGCCGATGATATCAATTACAAATTTGCTTGAGTTGAGCGAAAAGTCTGTGAAATTATGGCGAGACCGTATGGAGGCCAATGGCTATATCAAAACACGCAAGTCTTTCCAGGTGGTAACGGGGGTTCCAAGCAAACATGGAGTGGTCAAACTTGAGCCAATGACAAGGAAGCAATTCAGTGCGCTCATAGATGCCAACCCAACGTTATTCTCCAATCACATGTTCCTGGGAAGAAACGGGCTGCCGATATTAAAAAGGCCACTTACGTGGGAGTTTAAAGTGTATCACATTTACCATACCCAACCAAAACAAAAAAGATATAAACGGCGGTAATACAAGTTAACAAGGCCAAATTAGTCCCCCTAAACAAAGCCCTGTTTAGCGTATCAATAAAAAGGCCTGAATAGGAATTGGCATGATTATACGGACCGACCTACTCGGAAAATTTTTCTGTGCATTTTTTGATGAGAACTTTAACCCATCACGTTGAATACCAACAACCAAACACGATAAAACGGCGAAAAGGTGTGCTTTCACTCAAATGGGTGAATGTACCATTAGCTCAGTACTTACTCTCTGTGCGTATTGCACCCCCTGTTTTTGAACGAAACTAGAAAGTTTGGATTGAAACACCATCACGTCTTTGCTTACTTAGGGTTTATTTCAAATACTAAGCCACGCATCCAACCCTCATTGGGGTTTTCATCCAATTAAATTATATCTTTAGCAAACACTAAATGTTCCATTGAATAAATTAAAGCAAATACTAAAGTCTCAGGGGCGGAGCCAGAAATGGCTAGCTAAACAACTGGGTAAGTCTGAGAACACGATGTCTCTTTGGGTCACCAATCAGATACAACCTTGTTTGGACGACTTATATGGGGTTGCAGGATTTTTGGATGTGGAAGTATCAGAGCTTTTGGTGGAACGCAAAGACTTAAACTGAATACATGTTCGAACAAACGTTCAAGAATATAGATGATATCCTTTATAAGGATGCAGGTGCGGATAGTGAGTTGGATTATGTTGGGCAATCTTCGTGGGTGCTCTTCCTCCGTTATTTGGATGAGCTGGAACAAGAGAAATCTGATAAAGCTTTATTAGAGGGGAAGCCCTACCAGTACATCATTGAGGAAAAGTACCGTTGGCCTATCTGGGCGATGCCCAAGGGGCCCGACGGCAAGCTCGACCACCACAAAGCCATGACAGGTCCCGACCTGGTTCAGTTTGTGGACCACCAACTCTTCCCTTATCTGGCAGGATTCAAAGCGCTGGCAGACACTCCTGATAGCATTGAGTATAAGATTGGAGAGATATTCTCCGAGTTGAAGAACAAGATTCAAAGTGGCTACAATCTCCGTGATATTTTGGAACTGGCCGATGAACTTCCTTTTCGTTCTTCAAAAGACAAGCATGAGCTTTCCCATCTCTATGAGTCCAAAATCAAGAACATGGGAAACGCTGGGCGAAACGGAGGGCAATACTACACCCCCCGTCCTTTGATTCGGGCCATGATTCAAGTGGTTGACCCTAAGATTGGCGATAAGGTATATGATGGAGCAGTTGGTTCGGCTGGCTTCCTTTGTGAGTCGTATGAGTACATCTACGACCGTATGGAGAAGAATACGGATAACCTCAAGACATTGCAGGAGAGCACACTCTATGGTAAGGAAAAAAAGAACCTCGCTTATGTGATTGGGGTGATGAACATGATTCTTCACGGAATCGAGGCTCCCAATATTCAGCACATTAATACCCTAGGCGAGAGCATACGCGACATCCAGGAGAAAGACCGTTACCATGTGATTCTAGCTAATCCACCATTTGGAGGTAAAGAACGCTCAGAGGTGCAACAGAATTTTGATATTAAAACAGGCGAGACCGCTTTTCTCTTTCTTCAGCACTTCATCAAAAGCCTGAAAACGGGTGGTCGAGCGGCCATTGTCATTAAGAATACTTTTTTAAGCAATACCGACAATGCCGCTATCAGTCTACGGAAACATCTTTTACAAACATGTAATTTGCATACGGTACTTGACATGCCCTCAGGCACTTTCCTAGGGGCGGGTGTTAAAACCGTGGTGTTGTTCTTCCAAAAGGGAGAGCCCACGAAAAGCACCTGGTTTTATCAGATGGACCCTGGCCGTAACATGGGCAAGACCAATCCACTTAATGATGATGACCTGAAGGGATTCGTAGAGTTTTCTTCTTCCATACCAGAGACTGAAAAATCCTGGAATTTGGATATCACCATTATCGACGAAGATACTTTTGACCTCAGTGTCAAAAATCCCAATACACCAGAAGAATCTCCTTTGAGAAGCCCAAAGGAGATTTTGGAAGAAATGGAGACATTGGATATGGAGACTAAGTCGATTATGGAATCAATTAAGGAGTTGATATGAGTCTAGTCAAAATCAAAGATGTTTGCGAAGTCATTGCTGGGCAGTCTCCTGAAGGAAAGTATTACAATTCGGACAGGGATGGAATCCCTTTTTATCAAGGCAAGAAACGATTCGGAGAGAAGTTCATATTAGACCCGATAAAATGGACTACTTCTGTAACTAAACGAGCAGTCAAAGGCGACATTTTGATGTCTGTGCGTGCTCCTGTTGGTCCAGTGAATTTTGCTAAAGAGAACATCTGCATCGGCAGAGGTCTTGCTGCGATTCGTGGTGGTGAAGAAGTTGACAAGGAGTATTTATTCTACTTTCTGAAACATCATGAATCTGAGATTGAATCGAATGAAGGAGCGGTCTTTAATTCAATCAACAAAACACAAATTGGAAATATTGAAATCCCCCTCCCCCCTCTCCCCGAACAAAAGCGCATCGTAGAAATCCTCGACGAGGCATTAGCGGCCATCGACCAGGCCCAGGCGAATATTGAGCGGAATATTGAGAATGCGAAGGAGTTGTTTCAGAGTAAGTTGAATGAGGTGTTTGGTGCTAAAGATGATGGTTGGGTAGTAAGGAAAATTGGTGAGATAGCTTCCTTTTCACAAGGTATCCAGGTTGGATTGAAACATCATAAACATAGTCCAGAACCTGGGCATGTCCGTTTCATTCGAATTGTTGATTACACTCAGCAAAACGAAGACGTCCGATATGTGAGGGACCCTGGGGAGAAATACTTCGTTCAGGAGGATGACATTGTTATGGTTCGTTATGGTAGTCCTGGGCTGATAGGAAGAGGACAGGCAGGTGTAATAGCTAACAATCTGTTCAGAATAAGTATCACCCAGCAAGGTATCAGTAAAGACTATTTGAGTTTATATCTGTCACAAGAAAGTATACAGAAATACCTGAGAAGCCAAGGTTCTTCGACTATGCCAGCATTAAACTTTACGCAACTTCGAAAGGTAGTCGTAGAGTATCCCCCCACACCAGAACAGAAGATTACCGTAGAATCGGTCAATAAACTGAAAAACCATATTTCGGAATTACAGCATTCAAGCAAAACTCGACTAGAAACACTCAGTGAATTGAAGAATTCACTTCTCCAAAAAGCCTTTTCTGGGGAGTTAACTGAGAAGGAGGTTGTGTTATGAATGAAGAAACACTTGAGTTGATAACACAGGTAGCAACGCTTGCAGGAATAGAAGTTGGAGAAGACGTGTACCTGGAGACACTGCCAGCGGGGCTCGAAACACATGTTCGTGCAAACTTACCTGCGGGTCATAGCGCAGTATATATTTTCGAGTATCAAGAACAAACGTTCAAGGTGGGCCATTGCGGTTTGAATACTAATCCGTGCTTCAATGGAAGACACTATGGCTTCAACTTTCCAAGCACTCTTGCAAAATCTTTAATGGCAGACAATGAATTCAATCATCTGTTCGATAAGGATACAGTCGGAGATTGGATAAAGGAAAATACGACTCGGAGTAACATTTTTGTACCAGAGGCTTACGGGAACTACCTCAGATATTTCATAGAGGCTTTCTTGATACTGAAGTTGCATCCTCGCTATGAGAGAAAAGGAAATTGAATTAATGTAAAAACATAAAACCTAAGAATATGGCGTACAAAAAAGGAGACCCAGAGTACCGTTCCAACGGTCATTATGTTATCGACGGAGAAGACTGGATGTCAATCTGGACTTACAAAAAGAAAGTAGGTCATTCTGATAACACCACGGCTACTAATGGACGCGAGGCAAAGGAGCTTTTAGCCCTCGGCAAGAGTGCAGAGAAAAGCGAGCCTGATTTTGGAAACTACGGTACTATCCTACTTTACCGAAAGAACGACTTGAACAGCTTTTACAACTGATTGTCTTCAATGAAATCCAATTTCGACTTCACACATGGACAGGTGTTTTACAACAACTTAGTTGAAGCTGAGAAGTTTGCTTCTACTATGCCTGAATTATCAGGCTGGAAGGCAAGAAGAGCTTTGGAACAAATAATTCACAAGTCTTTTGCGAAACACCCGTTACTGTCTATTCCTAGAGACTCCAGAAAGAAGCACCACACGATAGGTGAACTCATTTATCTGGAGTGCTTCGCAGAATTAATGAATGATACAGACCGAGGAATTTTTAATAAATGGGATACAGCAAGAGATTTAGCAAATAGTGCCACTCATGAAGGTTTAGGAAAAAAAAGCACCCTATTCAACGACAAAGATGCGGTTCGTCTATTGAGCCTTTTAAGAGATGTACTTGAGTGGTTCTGCGCAAATGTCCTTGACAACCACGAAGATATCCCAGACTTCAATAAGGATTTATTGCCTAGTAAGCTTCCAGAAGAAATTGTTAAGGAGGAGTATATGGCCAAATTTCAATCTCAGGAAGAAGAACACATCAAGCAGCTCGAAACCCTTCGTCAAGAGATTGAGTCTGAAAGAGCAAGAATGCTTTCAGAGTTTCAGTCCAAGGTAGAAGAACCTGAACCTGAATTTTTGGATGTTGGATTGACAGAGCAAACAGGCTTGATTTGGGGAAGGGTTTATTTGAATTTCCAATATTTGGATACTCCTTTCTACGCTGTTAAGTATTTTCAAAATGAGGGAGGTGCAAAAGAAAAGTTGTTGATTTCCAAAGGCCTATACCAACAGAGTGATTTCTATAAAATGTTTCCTCAAAAGACTCCTGGATGTGCGGTAAATTCTGTGCTATCTGGAACTTTTGACAATCTGAATC
>Ga0208646_1000783_pt1 | contig 18284 bp, 20 predicted proteins | sample AntAceMetag02UK8_FD_184762 | JGI IMG/M metagenome (GOLD analysis project Ga0208646, IMG submission 184762) | Saline lake microbial communities from Ace Lake, Antarctica - Antarctic Ace Lake Metagenome 02UK8 (SPAdes) (version 2) | ecosystem: Environmental > Aquatic > Non-marine Saline and... | reverse complement strand
TCAATGAAGATTATACTTTAATGGTTAGAGTAGATAAATTCAATGATAGCTCAATTGATATTATCATTTACGGATTTACAAATACAAATAATTGGAAAGAATTTTTAAAAATTAAGGAAGATCTTGCTATAAAAATCAAAGAAATTGTTGAAGGTAATGACTGTAACTTTGCCTTCCCATCAAGAACAATTTATTCAGATAAATAATAAAAACCGAATTTTACATATACTTTACATAGACCTAATAAAAATGTAAAAGTCATTAATCTAATGCGCTCTTAGCTCAGCTGGATAGAGCACCTGCCTTCTAAGCAGGGGGTCGGAGGTTCGAATCCTCCAGAGCGCGCCACAGCAGAAAACATTTCAAGTTTAAAAAAGATAAGTTGTACAGGGTAATTGATATCTTATCCCCTAAAACTACCACTATAATACTTTACGTCGTGTCTACCCTTTTGTTAGTGTTAGTATATGGGAATCATAAGAAATTTGTTTCATAAGGTCAACATAGGGTCAACACACCCCCATGACCTTAATGCTATTATTATAGTATCGAACTTAAACTCGGAACAAAGTTGCTTAAGCTTTTCTGGTAAAATGGAAGAGGGGTGCATCACCCAAACCACCTTGCCACTTGCATACATATATAACACCCAAGAGTTAGACACTCGGAGGATATGTCTACCTTTCAGTTATCAATCAAACAGAAAGGACTACAATGACTAAGATTACATTCAATAAATCCAATATAGAATCCATAGAGACACCACTTAAGAGGTCTGTGGTATATTCTAATGAAGTAAAAGGTTTACACTTAGAGATTTTTAATTCTGGAACTAAATCATTCAGATTAGCTTATAAGTTAAACAACTTTAGGTATGTTTACACGATTGGTCAGTTCCCAACGATACAACCTAGATATGCTCTTGAGAAAGCTAGAGAGTTAAAACAGTTAGTACATGAAGGAGTTAATCCTCAACAAGATAAATCTTTAGAAAGAAAAGAACCAACTTATAGAGAGTATTTCCTTAATGATTATATCCCTATAAAGATTTCTCATTACGAGGAATATACAGATCTAAAAGTATTTCTTGATGAAGGTACTTTGCCAGAAAACATTAATAGAATTAGGTATAATCAGAAAGTTAATAAGGGATTAGAAACCTTAGTTCAGAATTATAATTCAAAACTTAGAAATCATAGTTTCTGTAACAAGAGAATAAAAGATATATCACCTCTAGATATACAAAAGTTATTTTTAGATATTCCTGAAAAACAAACTGCTAATCAATTAATGAGACAGTTAAGAAATGTTTTTGAGTTCTATAATCCCTTAAATAACCCTGTGAAAATTGCTCTTAAGAAGTTTATTAAACTTCACACTAGTAAAGAGAGAATAAGGAAAGCAAATGATCAAGAATTAATAAAATTAGGTGAAGCTCTAGATAGAATTGAGAATGGTTACTTAATGGATAATGGCTTTTATTATCAACCTCAAAAGATTCAAGCAATTATTATTAGAGTTTGTTTATTTGAAGGAATGAGACCTAACGAAATCTATTCTATGAAATGGGAAGAGATAGAAGGTTCAAGATATAGAACTTCTTCAAAGACAGGGGATATAGAAACCGAATTAACTTTCCATACCCTTAATGAACTAAAGAAGTTAGATAGAAATACTACTTATGTGTTTGAAGGCAGAAAGCCAAATTCACATATAAAATCAATCAGAAAAACTTGGCATAAAGCTTGTGAGTTAGCAAGTATAACTGACCTTGAGCTTTATGATTTAAGAAAAACTTTCTCATCTAACGCTACACAAACTTTTGGTTTATTCGATAGTTCTAAATTAACTAATCACAAATCAATGAAGGTTGTAGAGAAACATTATTCACACTTGGATAGTGGAGAAACTAAACTCCGAAAGGATCAACTTAGCGATAAGTTTAATAACCTACTTAATGGTGGTGGAAAGGTAGTCAATATTGGATAATAATATTATTAGTTTATTTGGTGGGGGTGGCTTAGTAGCTACCCCAACTAATGAAAGACAGTTAACTAAGGAAGAGTTAACTCAAGAGAAAGCAGAAGAAAGAATTGGTCATGATTATGACATAGTACCTTTCAATCACTTTCAGATGCTGAAGTATCTCAAATTAGAAAATAAATATCCTACTTTTGATTTGCTCTTAGAGAGTAACGGCTATCAACGCAAAACTGATAAATATAAAGAGCTCGTGAACTATTCATGGGAGTTAGATATGCTTGATATAGTATTTAATTATGACACCAGGCTTTTTAATAATGAGTTCTATAACGATATTATACCTGACTTACTAAGCCACGCTAGCTTATCAAGAAAGATACATAATAAAATTTATGATGAAATAAAACTTGATGAAGAGCAGATAGGAATACCCACAAGAGTTTTTAACGAAAATCACAGGATCAATAATACAGAAAAAATCCTAAATGATTACTTAACAAGCGAAGCTATGTCTTTACAACTTTTTAAGGATTGTGAAGATGGAAAGTTAATAGATAAGGGAAAAGGTGGTGCACCTAAATCAGCTAAGAAGTTAGTTTATTTTATTAGAACTCTTACCAATATATATAACTGCTTGGTTACTGATAAAAAACATAGGCAATTTATTTATGACCATATAGAGAGCATTAGTTATTTTCATAACACAACCAAATCAACTATTGACTATGCTATGAGACAGAACAGAGAACTAAGAAAAGAGAAGATTTTTTATGATCTAAAAGGCTGTAAAGAAGAAGCTGAATTTAAAAGAATACTAAAACTAATAATGTGAGTTAACCTTAGGTAATTCAGGGGGGGATAACGCACATATACATATGTTTTAATATTCATATGAAAACAACATACGATTCTCTAATACAAAGAGAAGAGCAACGAGTTCAAGAAAAGTCGTTAGATGATTTACTAACTACTGAACAAGTTGCAGAACAATATAAAATATATTCCTCAAACTCTTTGAGGTTTTATAGATCCACTAATAGATCAACTTTCCCTTATATTAAGATTGGTAGGACGGTCAGATATAAGAGATCAGACATTGAAGACACCTTGAATAGTAAGAGGGTTTCAAATGCCTAATAAATTTTCCAAAGTAAAGCAGAAGATAAAAAAACTTAATGGCAGAAAAAGTCTTAGCTCATTTGTCCAAATTCCAAAGTATATGAAAGAAAGCTCTGGTTATAAACACCTCGTATTGAATTGTACGGGGGCTTTAACTGTCTATATAGAATTAGCTGATAGATATAATGGAATAAATAATGGAGAGATTTCTTATTCTGTTAGAGAAGGTAAAGAAAGTCTTGGTTTAACACCCAATACTGTTGGAAAATATTTGAGAGCTTTAGAGCATTATGGGTTTATCATTACAACTCAGAAGGGATGTTTCGATCTTAAAAAGCGTCATGCTTCTACATATGAGATTACTATGTTTGATATTTTCGGTAAGCATAATGCAAAAAAAAGTTTTATGAACTACAAGCCAACACCAGAGGAGCTGAAATTATTTAAAGATAGAACTACGGTTATTCCAAATGAATATCAAAAGTCGGTATTAAATAATAATACCCATGGGTATCAAAAACCAATACCGAGATGAAGAAATGGACACTTCACGGTATCAAAAATTGATACCTAAATGATTGTTTTTAAGCAAATCACGGTATTAATTATCAATACACTTCTATATCTACCATATAGATATCTAGATTTTAATAATCTCACAGATACTTAATTAATTTAAAACAAGATAATTTAAGGCTATTATAATTTAATGTCAGAAATGAAATTTAAAAATACAAGTATTATGCATGAATTCTTATCAAATTGTTCTGACGAAACTGTATATAAATTTTTATTAAAAGAAGATCCACAAATTTGGAATAATGAAATAACTTTAAAAATGCTTTTAGCTAAAGATAACGCACTGATAAATTTAGCATTAGCTCAGACTACTAATTCTTTTTCTGTATTAAAAAAATTATATAAAAAAAATAATGAAGCTTTAAGAATTGCTTGTTTAGGTAATTCAAATATCTATAACTTAGACTTCGATCCTTTTAAACGAGGAATTATTCCTGCAATGAGCAGTATTTTTTTTACTCATGATGAATATACAAATTTCATTACTAATTCCAAAAATCCTAATGAGTTAATTGCCGTTTTGACTAATAAAAAGTTTGATCTTGATAATCTTGCTAATTTATATGAAAAAAAAGATGAGCCTTATATTAGTTTAGATGAAAGTCGTTTTATGGATTTAGTTTATTTTACTATGGACAACCCTAATCTATATTTACCATCTGAAGATCCTTTATCTTGGGTTGGAGCTGGCCATGATAGATATCGATGCTCTAAAAATTTTTTTAATTTATTTAATATTTTTTCTAATAATTTCTGGAATGCTAAATGTCTTAATCAACTCCTTAAAAGAAAACCAAATATCTCATTTGAAATTGATTTTGATTTCACAATCACAGAAAAAGAAGTGACTAAATCTGTTCAAGAAGGTTTATTGGTTAAATCTAGAAATGAAAAGCTTGTAGCTTTAAATAAAATTCTTGAAAAATGGTCATTTGAAAACTGTGATGAAAAAAAAGAAAATGGAACTGAGGAATATTCGCCAGCATGGCAAGAAATTTACATCGATCTAAAGCAAAATCTATCTAGATTTTTAGAAGATGAATAAAATAGAAACAATCAATTCCCCTAACGGCGATATTTACCAAGGCGAAGTCAAAGATGGCTTAATGCATGGTCAAGGAACTCTTATTTGCAATCTTATAGATGAAGTATCTAAATATGTTGGTGAATTTAAAGAAGATAAATACGATGGACAAGGAACTCTTAGTTATAATAAAGAATATGGAATGGAAGAAGGATATATTGGAGAATTTAAAAACGGCAAAATGCATGGTCAAGGAACTTATACTCTAGGTGATGGAAAAACATATGGAGAAGAATACATTGGGGAATGGAAAAACGGCAAAATGCATGGACTAGGAACAATTATAATATTCCCTAGTGATGATGATGATGGAGAAAAATATGATGGTGAATTTAAAAATGGCCAATACGACGGTCATGGAACTCTTACTTATGCTAATGGAGAAGGATATATTGGAGAATTTAAAGATGGCTTAATGCATGGTCAAGGAACTTTAACTTTTGATAATGGAGAAGGATATGTTGGTGAATTTAAAGAAGATAAATACGATGGACAAGGAACCTTTACCTATCTCAGTGGAGATAAATATGTTGGTGGATGGAAAAACGATGAAGAAGATGGAAAAGGAACTTTTATTTCTGCTAATGGAGATACTGAAACATTTAACTATAAAAATGGTAAAGAGGTAGCCACAGATTAAATATGAAAAAACTCTTAATCCTATTGTTGTTAGTTCCTAGTTTGAGTTGGGGTGAACAATTAGAATCAATGTTATGTCTTTAGAGTTTAAAGATGGAAAACAAGCTAAGAAAATTGTTGATACTTTTTTAAAAAATAATTTAGAAGACGATTATAAAAATACTATTGAAGTTGATTATGAGAAACTAATTAGAGAAAATAATAAATGGAAATATAAATATAATTTTGTCCCTAAAGAAAAAAATAATGTAAATTTAAATCCTTTTTTTATTCTAAAGTGGATTGGTGCTAAAGGTCTTAAATTTGAATCTGATAGTAAAGAGATATCATACGCTTACGATACACCAATCTCTCAAGATCCAGACAATAAACTCGAATTAGCTCTTAATCAATACTCAGATGAATTAAAACAAAATAAAGAAAACAAAATAATTGTAAAAGATATCATATCTATAAAAAAACATGATGGATGGTTTTTGGATGATCTTGTGATTAAAGATAAAAAAAATTCTATTACAATTCAAAATCTTACTGATAAACAAGCTAGTTATATAGAAAATAAGTTCTTACTATTAAGCAGAAGGCACAAATTTATTGATGCTTTAGAAAAATTTACATCTTTATACAATGAGGATTCTTATTCTAACCAAAATAAAATAGATAGTTGGCTAGAAGAATTTAAGTCTCTAAATACTTTAATTGGTAAAACAAAAGTAAATCTTCTGGACTCTTTAGAGAGTGAATTTAATAATATTTATAAAAACATAGATAAGAAAATTTTTATCAAAAATACTGAATTTATTAAATTTGAGAAAATCATTTTTAAATCATTATTTGATAAACTGGAAGAAAATCCTCTAACTGAATCTCAGAGGGAAGCCATTATAAATGATAATGATAATTTATTAGTAGTTGCTGGTGCAGGCACAGGCAAGACCTCAACTGTTATTGGTAAGATTGTTTACTTAATAAAAAGAAAGATTGTTAAACCTAATGAAATATTAGCCTTAACTTTTGGAAGAGATGCGTCTCAAGAGATTCAAGTAAGAATAGAGTCTCTTGTTAATGAGGAAATTAAAATAAAAACCTTTCATGGTTTAGGACATCATATTGTGACAGATGCAAATGGTGTAAAGATTAAAATTTCCGACTCTGCAAATGATCCAAGAACATACAAAGCCTTAATCTCTAAGTTACTCTATGAAATGTCAGGTGATAAAGAATATGATTTTCTTTTAAACAAATTTATTACAAAAGATAGATACATAAATAAGTATTTAGAGGACTTTGATCATCAAGCTGATTATAAAGAATATTGTAGGAAGAATGAACCCATAACTCTTATGGGTGAAAAAGTAAAATCCTTTGAGGAATTACTAATTGCTGATTGGCTTTTTCTTAATGGCATTAAATATGTATATGAAAAACCATATGAATTTAATACGGCAAATAAAAATCAACAACAATACAGACCTGACTTTTATATTGTAAAGAATGGAATTTACTTAGAGCATTTCGGTATTGATAGAGATGGAAATACAGCACCTTCAATCAATAGAGAAAAATATAATGAAGGTATTCTCTGGAAAAGAAATAAACATAAAGAGTGTAATACAATTTTAATTGAAAGTTACTCATGGGAAAGAATGGAAGGAACAATACATAAGAATTTAGAAAAAAAACTTAATGAACAAGGTATTTTTTGTAATCCTAATGACCCAAATATTAAAGAAACAATTAATAAAATGAGAGAAATTAAAGAAAAAACAGCATCTTTATTTGGGTCATTTCTATCAATCTATAAAGAAGGACAGTATACAAAAAAAGAGCTTAACTCATATATTTCTCAATTAGATAAACAAGAAAAAAATAGATGTAAGGACTTTTTAAAATTATTTAATAAATTTTTTTTAAGATATGAGAATTATTTAAAGACCATGCAAGAAAAAGATTATTCTGATTTAATAGTAATGGCTACAAATTTTATTAATAAGGGCGATACAAAATTAAATTTCAAAAGAATAATAATTGATGAGTATCAAGATATATCTAGAGGAAGATTTAGATTATTAAAATCTATTATAGATAAACAAAAAGATAGCAGAATTATGTGTGTAGGAGATGATTGGCAGTCAATTTATGGTTTTAATGGTAGCGATATAACAATGACCTTAGATTTTGAGAAAATTTTTGGAAAATTTTCAAGAGTAGATCTTGATAAAAGTTTTAGATTTACTTACCCAATACTTAATACTTCGTCTATTTTTATTCAAAAAAATCCAAAACAGTTAAGAAAATTAATTGAAGCAAGAAATAATCCCTTAGAAAAAGCTGTTCAAATAGCAGTACCTGAAGTTGGTCTAAATTTTGATTTAAATCAAATTCTTGAGTTAGTAGAAAAGTCTAGGCCTAAAAATAAAGTCTGGGAATTACTAATTTTAGCAAGGTATAATTATGAACTTGAAGAAATAGAAGATGACCAAATCAATGCAATTAATAAATTTAAGAATATTAAAGTAAAGTTAATGACAATACATAAATCTAAAGGATTAGGGGCGGATGCTGTCGTAGTTTTAGGTCTAGAAGCTGGAAGGAGGGGATTTCCAGGATATATGGATGCAGACCCAATAATGAATATGGTTTTAAAAGGAGAGAACGATTTTCCTCACGCGGAAGAAAGAAGAACTCTTTATGTTGCTATGACTAGAGCGAAAGAATTATTAATTTTATGTACTTCTCTTTCAAATCCTTCAGAATTTATAACAGAACTAAAAAATAACAATCATTATAAAGATATATTTTTTGATAAAGATACGATTAATTCTTCATTGTTATTTTGCCAAGAATGTGAAAAAGGACAATTAAAACTCAAATACCCTAAATTACCCTATGGTTTTGCATGGCAATGTGAATATCATCCATATTGTGATGGTAAAGCTAAGTTTTGTAAAAGATGTAAAAAACTGCCCGCCAGAGTCAATGGTAATATTTGTAATGATCCGAATTGCACTTCACATTAAGCTAAAAGTTATTAAAGTATAAGATAAGGACCTAATAAATAACAACTAAAATGAAATTTTTAACAAAAAATACTAATCTACTAAAAGATAAATATAAAAAAAAAGTCAGGGATAAGGCAATTGAAAAATTTGAACACGAACTCAAGCTTAGACAAAAAAAAGTCTCTGATTTTAGTGATGATGAGATTGAAGTTTTAATAGCCGAGGAAGAAAGAAAAATAATAGCTATCCATAAGACCTTCTCTTATAGAAGTATTTTCGCTATCTTGACTTTGGGTTGGTTTTTTTGATCTCTAATCTTTTTAAGATTAGTTTTTTTTTAGTTATTATTAAGTGGATTAAGCCAAGAATTAAGTCTCTTTTATGGACTTCCATTTCTCTAGTAATAGTCTTATATCTTCATAGTGAGTATGTATCTTGGGCGATAGCGTCAGAAAATAAAGAATACCTCGGATTTTCTTATGTAGTTAAGAATATTATTATTTTTGTACTTCTTATTCTTTTATTATTCTTTCTAACTAAGAAATTTAACAATAAAAATAGTGACACTTTAGAATATATAAAAGAAAGAGAGAGAATTAGAAATAGTGCAGATACTGCTATTAATCAAAATCCTTATGATGGAATTATTGAGAAATTAAGAAATAAAGAAAAATTAGAAACGAGATCAGAGAAAATACTTAATAAAGATAAATGAAAAAACCCTTAATCCTATTGTTGAATGAATAAAAAAATAAATCAAAAAAAATATCTAGAAGCATTAAACTTTGCATTTAAGCTTCATTCAAAACAGTTCAGAAAAGGAACTAAAATTCCTTATTTCTTTCATTTATCTTCAGTAAGTAATCATGTCATTGAAAATGGTGGAAATACAGACGAAGCAATAGCAGGCCTTTTACATGATGCTGTTGAAGACCAGGGTGGCGAGAAAACGCTTAAATTGATTAAAAAGAAGTTTGGAAACAAAGTTGCAAAAATTGTTGAAGATTGTACTGACACAAAAATTATTCCTAAACCACCATGGTTTGAAAGAAAAAAGAAATATATATTAGATTTAAGAAAAAAATCTCAATCATCATTATTAGTTTCTATATGTGATAAAACTCATAATGCTTCATGTATCAATAATGATTACTATCGTGTTGGTGAAAAAATATGGGAGCGATTTTCAGTAAATAAAAAACAAGTCTGTTGGTATTATGAAAGTTTAGGAAAATGTTATTATAAAAACCTTAAAGACCACAAGGTTTTAAAACAAAATTTCAAAAAATTAATTCTAGAAATGAAATTAATCTCCAAAAAACAATAATAACATAAATGAAAAAATTATTTATTGTATTTTTCATACTAGTCATACCATTATCTTCCTTTGCAAAAATTGAATTAAGACAACAAAATGAATTATTTTGTTATGATGGAGATACTTGTTATGTCAATGTTTGGTACTTAAGTAATCCAAGTCCAAAACAAGAAAAAATAAGACTTCTTAATCTTGATACGCCCGAGATCTCAAAACCTAAATGTGAAAAAGAAAAAGATCTAGCTTATAAAGCCAGAGATTTTATCAATAACCTTATAATCAATTCTAAAGAAATTAAAATAATTACAAATTATGATAGGGGGTCTTATGGTAGAATACTGGCTGACATAGAAATAGATCAGCTCAATGTTTCAGAGCTATTAATTAAAAATAACCTAGGGGTTCTATATGATAGAAATAATAAAAAAAATTGGTGTAATAAAGATTAATGATCGATGATTTCTTTCTATGGTGTGTATGGGTATTAGAAGTCATAGGTGATGTCACTGGAATGGGCTATGAACTAGCCAATATTGTTATCTTTGTAATTTTACAACCTGCATTGATATTGTTATTCTTTATACTTTGGAGAAGAGAAAAGAATAAAAATAAATGAAAAAACTCTTAATCCTATTGCTGTTAGTTCCTATTTTGAGTTGGATTATTTTTTAAGTAATTTTCATAATGATATTTTAAAAACTCTCTATCTAATTTATGCTTTTGATTTAAGTTTAACTTCAAATTTTTATAACCCTCTAATTCTTTAATTTTAAGAGTTTCATAATCAATGTAGAAAGAAAATTTGTCAAATTGATCGTGATGATTTGGACACAAGCAAAGCATATTTTCAATTATATCTGGTCCATTATGAGGTCTGCCTAATCCTTTTATATGAGCACCTATAGCTACTGGTTGGTTGGGTGTTTTAAGATATACATTGCACACCTGACATCTATAGCCGTAAATTTTTTTAATACTTTCACCTAATTTCGTATCTCTTATAGTCGTATTAATATTTAACTGTTTTCTTTTAGCTTTTTTATAATCTGGTTTAAGATTATTTTTAATTTCATTCTCTAAGATTTCAAAAGTTTTTTCACTTTCAAGTGTGTATCTACATATAAGGAATCCACTTCTTCCTTCTACACGTTCATATTTTTTTACATAGTAAATTCCATCATATCTGTAACCAGATATAGGACCATTTTTTATTTGAAAACCCCTTGTAACTCTAATTGGGAGATTGTAATCACAGCTAATTCTTAATCCCTCATTTCCCCTAGTAAATTTTTGATCATCAATCTGTTTCCCAGAACTATTTTGTCCACCTTGACCTGTGTAATAAATGAAATCTAATTCATCTATATCATCTTCGTAACCGCCAGAGAGTACTATTGAGCATGCCCCCGCTTGAGAACCCCAAATACCTGCCTGAGTAGGTCCATGTATCCTTTTTTTAGATAGTTCTTTTCTATCCTTAAATATTTGTCCAACATCTATCCCAGGTAAATGACCATAATCGTAATCTGGCATGTGGTTATTCTATAAAAATAAGCAGCGTAGGCAACTTTAATAACCACAATCACAGCTGCAATTTAAATGCAAATCAGACAAAAATAATAAAATTATCTTTGTTAATATCTATATTATTTATATATGAAGAAAACTAAGAGCTTTGAAATTAGTTTTGAAATAGGAGGATATAGACTCGAATGTTATAAAATTTTTAATCGGGATTATTCTATTATAATTCAGACTACTTATAGTTTTGGTCCAAGAATTAAGTCTAGAAAAGTTGAGTGTAGTAAAGCTGAATGGGAAAATTTTTGGATAGAAATTGATAAACTAAATATATGGAAATGGGAAAAGAATTATTTTCTAGATGCCCGTGATGGTATTCAATGGGAATTAATGATTGATAAAAAGGGAAGACAGAGAAGAAGAATTTATGGCAGTAATAAATACCCAAATAATTTTGAACTGCTAACTAATTTGATTAATCAAATTTCTAAAATGAATGATGAGATACTTGGTTTTAGTTATGAGTAAGTTAATGCAAGAAGCAGAACTAATATTAAAAAAAAAAACTATTAATGTTGAAGATTATAAAAGATTTAAAGAAATTGGTAGAAAAATATCAGAAGAAGAAGAAAGAAATTTTGCATGGTTAAGTGAAGGAATTTATTTAAAAATACTTCAAATAATTGAAAAAGAAGGTAATGACAATTTTCTTGAAGATGAAGATAAATAAATGAAAAAAGAAATTATTTTCTATGATGGTCAATCAATGGGTTTCAAAGAAGATTGTCCTGTTGAACTTTTGGAAAATAACAAAGGAAGAACAGGTTTTGGAATAATAAGTGAAATACCTGAATATAAAATTTTATCTTTTTGGGATAGGGTTGAACTTATAGGTGTTTGGAATTGGAAAAAAGAATATAAGCCAAAAGATGATATTTGTGATGGTTATTGTTGGGAACTTAAATTAAGAGACAGAAAAGGTAGAGCAAAATATTGTTTAGGATATGAGAGTTTTCCAAGAAAGTTCAAAGAGTTAATTAAAGAATTAAACATTCTATTTGAGTCTAATATAGATATTTAAAAGGTTTTTAGACAATTGTTATAGACGCATTTGCAAGTGTAACTAATTAGACCAAATTTTATTAATTTTATTTTTTATTTTTTCCTGAAATATACTAATAAAATCTTTATTATTATTAATAATTTCAATTTCATCTTGAATTGTCTTAAGTATTTGATTTTGATTATTTTTTGGTGGTAGACTAATTTTCAGTTTATAAATATTATTTCTATTAATTCCTGGTATAGCAGATTGACTATCAAAAGATCTTAAATCTATTAGTTTTAATAAATAAAAAAGTAACTCTAAATCAACATCTTTTTTCAGTTCCTTTTTTGAAATATAAAAAGTTGTATCAATCGGATTTCCATTATCCTTTGAAAAATGTAGTTCTCCAGCAGAACCTTTTCTTCCTACGATTATAAAAGGTCCCTCAACAAAATATTCATTATGTGTTCCTACAATACCATTAGAACCAAATACGTTATATTCACCATCTATTCGGTTGTCCGCTTTTAGTCCTTTTCCATACGCCAGTTCTAATAAATCACCAACTTCAAATACTTCCCAACTTGGGTTAATATCAATTGAAGGTTTATAGTTTTCTACAACCTGTCTACATCCATCAATAACTTTTTGAAAACCATCTAATTCTTCAACCATTTGATTTTGGGTTTCTATTGATGGGAAAGGAATTTCAATGTTTGAGAATTTTAAGTTTATTCCTCCAATTATACCTTGAATAAATGGTTTGAGTTTTTTTTGAAAATTTTCACTTTTTAAAAGGTAATATAAAAAATGATTGTTAAAATTTTCTTTAGTTCTCAACGCAAAAATATGTTCATTAATTGCTGCTTTAGAATACTCACCTTTATAAAAACCCATTTTGCCAGTTGTTGCTCCATCTTTTACAATTAAAACATCACCTTTTTTTAAATGACCTTGTTTCATTGAATTAAAATGCTCCTCAGAAATAAATACCATTTTATCATTTAAAATGTTTCCATCTTTTCCAACTTGACGACCACCTATACTCGCTATTCCTTTGTCTAAAGAACCACCTTTTTATCTTGAACCAGAAAAAATATCTGCAATTTCTGATATTTTAATTTTACTATATTGCAAATTTTTTTGAGTTACTTCTGTTAAATATTTTGAAGAGACAAAAGAAATATCTTCATAATTTAATAATTTTATTTTCTCAATTTTATTTAAATTTTTATTATTTTTAATATCTAATATTGCTTGTGGTAAATCATTTTTATCAATTTCATTTCTATTTGAATTTAAAGAATATCCATCATTCTCAATATTAATAAAAAATATATCTTTACTTTTTTTTGATTTTTCTTTGTCTAAAATTAAAACAGAAGTCTTCACCCCAGAGTATGGTTGAAATACTCCTACAGGTAGTGAAACGACTCCAATTAAAGATGTTTCTATAAGTCTTTTTCGTAATTGTTTATATGCAGTTCCACTCTGGAATATAATACCCTCTGGTATAATTATTCCTGCACGACCATTTGGTTTTAAATGTTCATTAATGTAATCAGTAAATAACACCTCTGCTTTTGTTGATTTAACTCCAAATCTATTATGAGGCATTATTCCACCTTTGGGAGAGAAGAAAGGAGGATTGGCAAGTATCACATCATAGTACTCATTCCATCTGTCTTCGCTTGAAAGTGTATCGTATTCATTAATTTTAGGATTAGTAAATTTATGTAGATACATATTTACTAAAGACATCTTCACCATATCAGGTGAGATGTCATAACCATTTAAATTTTCCCCTATCTTTTTTCTATCTGACGCACTAAGTCCATCACCCAAATTCTTTTTAGTGTTTTGTTTTAAGATATGTTTGTACGCACTAATTAAAAAACCTGCAGTACCACAAGCAGGGTCTAATACAGTTTCGTTTTTTTGAGGATTTACTATCTCTGTAATAAAATCAATTATATGTCTAGGGGTTCTAAACTGACCTGCATCACCTTGTGAACCCATAAATGATAGCAAATATTCAAATGCATCACCTAACTTTTCAGAATTAGAATAATGAAATTCATTAATCTCTTTTAAAAACATATTAAGAGTTGATGGGTCTTTAAATGGAAGAAAAGAGTTCTTAAAAATCTCTCTAAATAATTCAGGTAGATTTTCATTAGTGTACATTTGCTCTATTGCTTCTGAATAGAGTTTAATTTTCTCAACACCACTTGTTTTAGTATCTAATAAATTTTTCCAAGAGTATTTTTGAAACTTACCTGAAAAATAAGTTGATTTACCTCCCATTGATACAGATTGTTCATCCATATCGTTCATAAACTTATAAATTAGACCATTTGTGATTTGTTCAACTTGCGCTTTTGGGTCTGGTAATTTACCAACCAATATCTGTCTTAAAGAGTTAATTCTTTTTTTTGTAACATCATCAAGCATTAATAAATCTTTCTAAATTAATATTTTCTTTAATGTAGGTTGGTATCTTATTTCTTAAATCTTCTGGCAATTTAAAGAAGTAATCGCCTGATGGATGTACATTTAATTCTGCATATTTACCACTATCAATTTTATCTCTAAAATCTTTGTCTGTTGCATATGCTTCAAATACTTGTTTAACTTCATTGAATGAACTTTCATCTAGTTTAAATTTATCATCAAACTTATTAAATTCTTCATCTAATATTTCATCTTTGTTTTTAATTTTTGAAATGAAACCAAATGTATATAAAAGTAAATCTTTGATTGAGATATTTACATCAAGTCCTAATGCTTCTCTTAGTTTATCTAGTGAATATGACTTGTTCAGATATTTTTCTTTAAAGTATTTTTCTGCATCATCAAAATTTTGATTTTCAATCATTTGTTTAAGATTAGTGTATGATTGTTTATCTTTAAAAAACTCTTCTTTGAAAGATTTATATAAATCTCTGTCAATTCTCATACCTGCTTGAGGTATGTTTATTTCTTCTGTCTTTTGAATGGGGTCTATATCTTTATTAAATACTTCGTCTGCATTTATAGGAGGATTTGTAGTTTTGCCACCATTTTTACTGCCAGTTGGAAGTTTTAAAACTTGGTCGTAATCAAACTCTTCTTCAAAATATTGATAGTTTTTAAAGTAATCAAAAAGTTTAAATGATGATTTAATTGAATTAATGGTTTTGGGTATTTCTTTCTCATCTTTCCAAAGTTCTTTAAAATCAAATAATCTTGTTCCTCTACCTTTCATTTGAATAAATTCTGTTGGAGAAAATACTGGTCTAAACAAACAAATGTTTAATAGGTCTTTACAGTCATATCCTGTAGTCATCATTCCCACAGTTACACAAACTCTTGCTTTTGATGACTTGTAAAGTTCATTTAAAGGTGAATTTCCATTTAAATTATTATTTTTAAAATCAATCGTCATTTGTTGAGGGTCAGGACTGGTAATGCTTGATGTAACTTGAATTGCAAAATCTGATTGATATTGATTGGGAAAGTATTTCTCAGCAAGTTCATTTAAGATTCTGGTAATTTTAACTGCGTGTTTTTGTGAAACACAAAATACTAAAGTTTTACCAATTTCATTTGAATAAGGGTCTCGTAATGCGTTTTGAATAAATGCACTACAAAAAGATAAGTTTGTTTCATCTGATTTAAATTTTCTTTCATAATCTTTTTTAAAGAATTGTTGTTCATCTACATCTTTTCCTTCTGCATCAACTCCTTTAAAAGTTAAACCTTCTTTGCTCATAATGCCTGCTGAAAGACCTGTTTCAACATCAACAACAGTAGGATTAATTAAGAAACCATCTTTAACACCATCAAGCAATGAATATCTAAAAGTTGGTTCACCATCATCACATCCAAAAATAGAGTAAGTGTCTAACATCAATCTTCTCTCAAGTTCTTTAGGGTCTGTCATTGACATATCATCTTCATTAACAGACTTTAAAAAATCTCTTGGAGTTGCAGTTAAACCTAATTTAAATCCAATAAAATATTCAAAAACATTTCTACTACTTTGACCTAAACTTCTGTGTGCTTCATCTGAAATAACTAAATCAAAACTATTAGGTTTAAATATTTTTTTATATTTGTTGTGTCTTGTAAATGATTGAACAGTAGAAATGACTACTTTTACTCTTCGCCAATCATCTTTGTTCTCTTTCCATATCGTAGTTTCAAAATCATTTTTTAAAATATCATTAATTTCTTTTTTTGCCTGAGTTTCTAACTCTAATCTATCAACTAAAAATAAAACTCTATTAACTTTAAATAATCTTACAAACATTTTGATAATAGCAGCAGCGGTAGTTGTTTTACCTGTACCAGTTGCCATCTCTAATAAAAATCTGTCACCACCATTTTTGATTTTTGATTGAATTGTTTTAATTGCACTAAGTTGATAGTGTCTTAAAAATCTTAAATTATTCTTTTTAAGAAACTCTTTTCTCTTATCTTCATTTTTATAATCAGGACTATCTTTGTATTGTGGAAATTGAGTTAGTGCTAAATAGTCTTCATTAATTCCATTATCTTCATCCTCGTCTCTTGGAGGATTAAATGTAGTTTTCATCTCTAAATCTTCTTGAGATGGAAACTTCTCAATCTTTACAGGATTACCTTGTTCTAAATCCCAGAGATAATGAAGAATGCCATTTGATAAAATTATAAATCTACAACTTAAGGAATTTGCATAACCTCTTGCTTGTTCTTTACCAACTAGAGGAGAGAGTAAAGTTTTCTTTGCTTCGATTGTACATAGATGATTTTCTTTTGAACTTAATAAGACATAGTCTGCTTCACCAGATGCATTGTTAATTTCTGTTTTAACATTTATCTCTTCCTCTTTTGCCCAAGCAGGGAGTTTCCAACCTGCCTCAATAAGCATTTTATCTATTCGTATTCGTGCATCAGTTTCTTTTGAAGACATTGTGCTAGAAGATAGCACCAATTATTAAAATCAACAATTTAGAATTATTCTTTATGCCACTGAGTATCGCTTAATTTAAGTATAAAGTTTTTTAATTCTTCATAAATCTTCTCATCTTTACTTGCATACTCAATTTGTTGAACTAATCGTTTTTGTTTCTCTTCATTAGATGAAAATGCCCAACCATTTAAAATTAATGGTGTACAGGGATGACCAGGTTTAATCTTAATTATTTCACCAATTTTTGCCCATTCAGGTGGCATTGGACAAATTCTATTTTCCTCTTTGCAATACTCAATTAGTTCTTCTTTATTCATTTGTAAGATTAGTTTAACACTTAAACCTTACTCTGCACATATCTACGAATACTGCCTTCCACAATATTTGAGTATTTACTCATATCTTTTAAATTGTTCGTATAGATTTTGTTTCTTCTCTCATCTTACTTTTATAACATAGTGAAATAGACTTTCTGACATATATTAGATTTGAATAATAAGTATCTGTTTTTACTAATTTTTTAAGGTGAAATTTGGTGAAATGTACCCCAAATGTACCTGAAATATATATCAAACCCTTGAAGAATAGGGGCTTATTTAAATCTTCAGATCTATTGATAAGCTAATGAATTCAGTAATTTATCTATTATAGACATCAAGTTTATACAGTTCTCTTAAGAGTTTCTTGCATGGTACTCTCGTAAGAAATTGGTTTCTCGTATATAACTCTCGTGAGACACCAGAGCAACATTGAAACTGTATGCATACGCACGCTCGACATGAGGTTTGGTAATCGTGTTGACCTTTTTTGATTTATTGTTAGTTAAAGTTAGTTATAATAATAAGAGAAAGGTAAACATAGGGTCAACATAAAGAGAAAGTATTTTATTCTTTATTAAACTCATCATGTTTTCTACTTAGCACTTATTCCTTCTAAGCAGGGGGTCGGAGGTTCGAATCCTCCAGAGCGCGCCAATTGTGCTTGGGTTTAAACCCAAGTAAACGTTTTGCCTTTTCATTAGAGTAAAAGCTTTGAGGAATTTCATCAGATTTTAT
>Ga0208646_1000780_pt1 | contig 18299 bp, 30 predicted proteins | sample AntAceMetag02UK8_FD_184762 | JGI IMG/M metagenome (GOLD analysis project Ga0208646, IMG submission 184762) | Saline lake microbial communities from Ace Lake, Antarctica - Antarctic Ace Lake Metagenome 02UK8 (SPAdes) (version 2) | ecosystem: Environmental > Aquatic > Non-marine Saline and... | reverse complement strand
CATCTTAATGGGATCAGCATTAGAAGTTGGTAAGTTAGTAGCGGCCAGTTGGTTGTATCATAATTGGAATAGTGATGTACCACGGTTACTCAAAGCATATCTATTCTCTGCTATTATAATCTTAATCTTTATTACATCTATGGGTATCTTTGGGTTTCTATCTAAAGCACACCTAGATCAAGTCAAACCAACATCAAGTAACAAGATTAAAATAGAATTATTAGACAATCAAATTAAGTCACAACAACTTATTATTGATAGATCACAAAAGACATTAACACTATTAGACAAGGCATTAGAAGTTTATATTAATAAAGAATTTGTAACTAGAGGTCTACAAGAGAGAAAGAAACAAGAGCCAGAAAGATTAGAATTAAATACAGCAATCAAAGAGGCAAGTAATGAGATTGGTAAACTATCCGAAGAAAAGGGTACATTAAGTTTAGAACAAAACAAGATAGAGGCTGAAGTAGGACCTATCAAATATGTGGCAGAGTTAATCTATGGCGAGAACGCTGAAGATAACTTTGATAGTGCTGTTCGTATAGTGATATTGATACTCATATTTGTATTTGACCCATTAGCTGTACTTCTATTGATCGCTGCTAACATATCATTAAGACAGTGGAGAATGAAAAGAGAACTTGTTGAAGAAGATAAGAATCTAACGCTACAACAAAAACTAGATAAAGCAAAGAAAAAGGCTGAAAGATTTAAAGAAAAGAGTAGGTCTTATAAAAGCATGGTTAATCAATTCGCAGACTTCAAAGACATGGATCCAGACGAAATTAAGTTAAAATTAGATCAAATATATGACTGGAATGATAAAAGTAATAAGTAGTCTACTATTATTGATTATGCTAAATGGGTGTTTTGGCGCTACTATCTTTAGTATAGGCCCAATACCAGTTAAACCAGGTGATGTAATATCAAAACCCATAACTAATAGTATGTGGTCCAAAACAAAGAGCAAAAGTAAGGTTGACAAACAACCAAAAATGTGATAGTATATACTATATAATGAATATATTTTATGTCCATAAAGACCCTGTGAAGTCAGCAAAAATGCTTATTGATAAGCATGTTTGTAAAATGATTATAGAATCAGCACAAATGCTATCTACTGCTCATAGATTATTAGATGGTAGAGAATACCTAGCAAAAACAAAAGCTGGTAGAAACATTAAAAGATGGCGATTGAAAAACAAATCAAATGAAGAAGTAATCTATAAAGCTTCTCATGTAAAACACCCTAGTACAGTTTGGGTTATGGCATCAGCATATAATTACTATTGGTTATATAATCATATGGTTGCATTAAATGATGAGTTTAAATTAAGATATAATCACACAGAAGATCATATGACGATTAGAAAACTGGGAATTATACTTCGTAATCCACCTAAAAATATATCTCTAAATACAGTAAGAACAGATCCGACACCAGCAATGCCTGATGAGTGTAAAATACCAGGTGATGTAGTTGGCTCATACAGAAAATATTATGTGATGAAGAAACGAGAAATGGCTTCTTGGAAAGCTCCATCAGAACCACCAAAGTGGTATACAGAAGGTATTGAAAATGGCATTTAAGTGGGATGGTAAGAGTAGAGTTACGAATGAAACTTATAGAAAGAATTGGGAAGATATATTTGGTACTAAAAAACCAAATCCAATAGCTAAAGAAGTTAGAACACCGAAGTATAAACCTAGAGTAGTTAAAGCTAAAAAAGGTAAAGGTAGTTTTACAAGAAAAAAAGAACCTGAAGATGGATGGAGTGGATTAGTATAATGGATTATGAAGAACTAGAAAAGTTAAGTTTAGAAGAAAGTAAAAGACAAACAAAAGAAAGACGTAACAAAGGTTTAAATATGATAAGACCGTTCACCTTTGATGAAGAAAAAATAATAAGAGATGGTTTAAAAGGAGATAGATAATGAGCAAAGATAAAGAACCTACAATAAACAAAGATAAAGAACTAAATGATTGTTACCAGGAGATGTTTAATACCATGGTTGCTATGCAGGTTAATTACAGTAGCCAGATGATTGCAGGCACAATGGTGGCACAGGCATTAAGATTATATAAAAGCAATCTAACAGATGAAGGATTTAAATCAATGGTACAAACCATTGCCAATAGCAGTGACAGCATTGAACCCTTTGAAATACCAACTGTCAACTAGAAGGAGAAATATAATGGCTGAATACAATAGAAAAAATACAATAGATGCAATCAAAGACCACGCAAAAGGTCATATCGCAAAACACTCTATGAACGTTGAGATATATCTAAAGAATGCTACTGGTATTGGTGAGCATCCAGACGTGTTAGAATCAATAGAAAAAGAACTAAAAATTATTGCTGATTATGATGACCAATTAGAAGTAATTAAAAAATACTTTGAACACGACCCATTAAGACCTAAAGTTTAGAGTAATGCCAATATATACCTTTAGAAATAAGAAGTCAGGCAAAGAGTTTGACGATATGATGACTATATCTGAAATGGAAACGTACATGAAGAAGAATAAGCATATTTCACAGGTACCTAAAGGAATAAATATAGTTAGTGGTGCAATGGGTATTAGTATGAAGACAGACGATGGTTGGAAAGAAAACCTAAGTCGTATTGCTGAGGCACACCCTAATAGTGAATTAGGGAAACAGCATAATAAGAAAACGATTAAACAAATTAAAACTCAACAAGCATTAACAAAAAACAGAAAAAGAGTAGCAGATAGAAGTAGAGGTAAAAAATAATGGCTGACGATATACCAGATTATATGCGAGGGTTTGACCTTGATGAAGATTGGGGAATAACACCAGTATCAAGTATTCCAAAAGAAAAAATTCAACCTACCATAGACCCTAGTGTCATTGAAAATTCAAATATAGAACTATCTAAAGTTAAATCAGATGTTTCAGATATTAAGTCTATGATGAACGAGATTATGCAAGTTGTAGCAGAGAAAGAAACTATTACAAAAGAAGTCAACGATGCCGATATTACTCAAAGATTTAAGGATATCGAAAAGATAGTATTACCATTTTTATATAATTTAAGTAAGAGTGATGAGCCATATATTCACTGGCCTAACAGAAGACCTGTGATTAAATCTCAAATAGAGAATATACTTAAACTAACAAGAGGGAAAAAATGAAGTTAAGCAATAATTTTAGTTTGAATGAGATGACAAAAAGTCAAACAGCTGAACGTAAAGGGATTAGTAACAATCCTAGTGAAGACCACATGAATAACTTAAAAGAGTTATGTGAAAATGTATTACAAAAAGTTAGAGACCATTATGCTAAAGTAGTTAGTATATCTAGTGGCTACAGAAGTCCAGAGTTATGCGTATCCATAGGATCGTCAGTAAACTCTCAGCATGCAAAAGGCCAAGCCGCAGATTTTGAAATCTTTGGTTTATCAAATGCTGAACTATGTAAGTGGATTAGTGAGAACTGTGACTTTGATCAGATGATATTGGAGTACCACATTGTAGGAGAACCTAATAGTGGTTGGGTGCATGTATCATATAGATCAGACGGTGAAAATCGTAAACAGATATTAAGAGCTTACAGAAATGAAAGTAAGAAGACTTGTTACGAATCATACGACCCTAGTTGAAAAGAGAAAAGGGACGAAATAAGAAACGACCCTTCTTTATTAACTGACCATATGATGAAGTACCGGTCTATCTAGCACTTGACAAATGCTTTAAATTATGATATAATATGAGTATAAAAATATGAAAGTGAAAATATAATGACAAAGAAATTTAATTTTATCGAGTTAGATAAATCAAAACTACCAGTAACTAAAGGTAAAAAAATAGATGGCCACCGTTTCTATGAAATAGACGGAAAGGCATATCCATCAATTACTACAGTATTAGGTGCTGATCCTACGAAAAAAGAAGGCTTACAAAAATGGCGAGATAGTATTGGTGAAGATGTTGCTAATTGGGAAATGATGCGAGCAGCTAATCGTGGTAAAGGAACTCACACACTAATAGAAGAATACATTAAAGGATTAACACCAAGTGTTAGACGTGTATTACCATTAGGTCTATTCAGACTAATTAAACCATATGTAGATCAAATTGATAATGTCCATTGTTTAGAAACAATTATGTATAGTCCGAAGTTGACTATCGCAGGTCAAGTTGACTGTATCGCTGAATTCAATGGTAAGTTATCAGTAATTGATTTTAAGACAGCAAACAAAGAACGACAAGAGTCTTGGATTGAGAACTATTTTATGCAGACTACTGCTTATGCACAAATGTATGAAGAAATGTTTGGTAAACCAATAGAACAAATCGTTATTTTACTAGCATCTGAAGATGGTTCAGTTCAGACATTTGTTAAAGAAAAGAAAGATTATATGGAACCTTTGAAGAAATCAATCGGTGACTTTTATAAATATTATGAAGAACTAAACAAGGATAAGATCAAGCAAAAGTAGCCCATATCTTATAACAAAGATATGAAAAAAATACTACTAATAATTTGTTTACTGTGGAACACAACTAGTTATGCTGATATTGAAGGTTATGAATTATTTGGTATGAATATGCCAATGATGTGTGGAGCACCAGAATCAGTTGATAGGTATATTGAAGATAATAGTTTTACACCCATCAATATAAGTTTTGGTAAAGAGAGAGCCTTAAAAGATGGTATTGCCTTATATGCAGTAACATATTATATTAATGATAAGGCAGAAACTCTAGCAGTAGCAGAAACACCAACAGACCCATATAAGTGTATGATATTTCATACATTTGATATGAAGATGAATCAGAGTTTATTAGGCACTGGCACTTGACAAATTAGTAAAAGTGTGGTACTATGAATGAGTTGCAACTGTGTAGGTGAAAGCGAGAGTGAGTAACCTACACTTATATAATTTATATAATAGGAGAATATAATGACAAACGACAGATCAGAAGACGCAAGTTACGAAAACGAAGCTACACCACCATCACCGATGGTGTCAATTTCATTAAAAGAATACGACAAATTAAAAGACAAACAGCACTATATAACAGATAAAGGTCTAATTGATATTATTGATAATATGGAAAGACTATTAAGAGCTTTAAGGAAACATATAGTTAGATCGGACTTTAATGAAAAGTAAAGAATTTAGTTTAAAGATAGAAGAACTGGTTAAGGAATTAAAAGTTTCTTACATGGAAGCAATAATACATTATTGTGAAGAAAATAATTTAGATACCGGTACAGTTGGTTCACTTATAACCAAATCATTAAAAGAAAAGATACAAGTAGAAGCTATGGATAAGAGATTACTGTCCTTACCTAGAGGCGGAGTATTGCCACTGTAATGTATGGAGGCTTTGATGTATATAAAATTTACTTGGGTGTTAAGTTACATTTTACATCTAAATCATATGACTATATCAAGTATGGTGGAAAAGTCAATGCAAAACTTGAAACATTTACAAAACGGAAAGATAGATACTTCTTTCACAAGCTAAGTACAAAATATGGACAAACTGATATACTTGATTTCTTTATTGCAAACTTCCTTACAGACAGTAAAGGTTGGATTGGTAATTTGTTACAAAGAGATGGTAAAGATGTTTATATGGAGTATAAAAAACGTAAAGAAGCATTTACCTACAATTTTAGAAGCGATTGTATATCTATTAATGATGACTTCAATGATCGTGGTATTTCTTTTAATGATGGTTTACAACCTCCTAATGGACAGCATCCTAGACTTCTACAGTTACTTCTCCAAAAAAAAATTGGGTATCAAACAGCAGTCGTATTGGAACACTTCTTATCGTTTGTTAAGAATTGGGACTTGGAGATTAAAGAGAAGTTTGTATGGCCTGAAATCGCATCTAAGGTTACCAGATTAAAACCATTTATTAAATTCAATGAAACAGAATGTAAATTGATTATGAAAGAGGTCTTTGTAAAAAATGTATAAAGATAAGCTTAGTAACTTTTTTAAATGGGTCAAAGGTACGGAACTAGTTGAACTAGATGACATAGATGTATCGGAGGATCCTGTTAGACCTGAATTGAGTTTAGGTTTTAGAATCACAAATGGTCGTAAGATATTTGGTTTGAAATATGAAGACGAAATTGAAGCAATTATTTGTGTTGCATTTTGTCCTGAAGTACCATATACAGTTAGAGAAATGGATTATATGTCCAGAGTAGAAGATGGTAACATTGCTGTTGCATACACAGTATGGTCAAGAAAACGAGGTGCAGGTAAAGAGATAGTTAATAAATTAGGAGTATGGTGTGCGAAACATCATTGTTCCAGACTAGTTACCTTATCACCATTAACACCTATGGCAACACACTTTCATATTAAGAACGGTGCTAAACAGGTACACATAAATGGTGTAACACAAAATTTTGAATATAAGTTATGAGTAAAGTATTTTGTATAGGTAATGGTGAAAGTAGAAAGTCATTTGATTTAAGAATACTAAAACCTCATGGAAGAACTTATGGTTGTAATGCTTTGTATAGAGATTTTACACCTGATGTATTGACTGCAGTGGACCATGGAATCATGCACGAGATATATCAAAGTGGTTATTGTGATAAGAATGAAACTTGGTTAAGAAATTGGACTAGAATACCAGCACCAACATACGATATGTTGGTCTATGGTAGTATGAAGAATGAAGATAAAGAATTAATTGACAAGTATCAATCAAACAAATTAGAAAACAAACGAGATGATAGACAAGAGTTTGTATTCCATGGTTCTAATCTTGCTGGCAAAGTACAAGTATTAAAAACAAGCTCGAATAAAAAAGAACTCGTTGAACAGAATATTAATCGCACAAGTACCTATGTAAGTTGGGCTAGTCCAGATGATAAGGCAAACTCTTTAGATGATTTAGTTGAAGGTCAACGAGATAGAGGTTGGGCTTGTGGTGCTTCCAGTGGAAGAGTAGCATTAATACGAGAGAAGAATTTACAAGAGTTATATTTAATTGGACACGATCTAGTCAGCGATACTTCTAACATTAATAATATGTACAAGGGTACAAAGTATTATGGAATACCAGAGGCTGGCCCAATACCATCTGTTAATTGGATTAATCAATGGAAAATTTTAATGACGGAATACCCTAAAGTTAAGTTTATTAAAGTCAATCCAGATGGAAATAGTGGTAAAACACCAGTAAGTTCAACTATACCCGAATGGGCTAGTTTAAAGAATTTAGAATATATGTCGTTTAAAATGACACTTGACAAATGCAGATAAATGTGTTATAATAGGCCATTATGTTTGATAGAATAATATATAAATTTTTAGATACAATCATAAATTGGTGTGAGCGTTATAAAGAATACAGAATTTCTAGGACTATTCCTAAACCAAATAAAAGAGAATTAAAAAAATGGTTAAAGAATAAAGAAAAGTCTTATAAATAAATATGATACCGATTAAACAGGTAACACAAATACAATAATACGATAATACATACAAAGGAGATATAATATGGATTTCGACACGTTAAAACAATCGTCAAGTAACTTTGACAAACTTACAAAAGCCATCGAGGCAAATCTCGGTAACGAGAACAAAGATCAAAACAAATCAAAATACCAAGACGAAAGATTTTGGAAACCAGAGTTAGATAAAACTGGTAACGGTTATGCTGTTATTAGATTTTTACCTGCAGTTGAGGGTGAAGACTTACCTTGGCAAAGAGTATGGTCACATGCATTCCAAGATGTAGGTGGTTGGTATATTGAAAACTCTTTAACAACTCTAAATCAAAAAGACCCTGTCAGTGAAGAAAACACTAGACTATGGAATACAGGTTTAGATAGTGATAAAGAAATTGCTAGAAAGAGAAAAAGAAAATTATCTTACTACTCAAATATTCTAGTAATATCTGATCCAAAGCATCCAGAGAATGAAGGTCAAGTAAAATTATTTAAATTCGGTAAAAAGATTTTTGATAAAATTACAGAAGCAATGCAACCTGCATTTGAAGATGAGAAACCAGTTAATCCATTTGATTTTTGGAAAGGCTGTAACTTCAAATTAAAAATCAGAAAAGTTGATGGTTATTGGAACTATGACAAATCTGAATTTGAAGGTGTTTCACAAATTAAAGAAGGTGATGAAGACATCAAATCAGTTTGGAAGAATCAACACCCTTTAAAACCATTCTTAGCATCCGATAATTTTAAATCCTATGACGAACTCAAAGAGAAACTGAATAGGACGATTACAGGTGTAAGAAGCACAACAACTGCTGATAAGGTAGACCTCCCATCTCAATCAGCACCAAGTGTAAAAAGTACTGAAGCTACTACAATTCCATCAGCTAGTGGTGATGATGACGATACGTTGTCATATTTTAGTAAATTGGCTGAGGAAGAGTAAATCTCTCTCAAGCTTCAATTAAACTTTAGGAGTGTCGTAGAAATACGGCACTCTTTTTTTGTATAAATATTGGTATGGCAATAAGCATTCTTGACCCTTTAAGAGATCAACAAGGTGGCATTCGTAAGAGTGCTAACTGGTATAGAAAGACTGTTGCTGATTTAGCTGACAGAATAACTGCTAGAAAACTAATGAATTCAGGTAAACTAAATGGTGTTCCCAGTAGAGGAAGATTAAATATGTTCTTCTATGACCCTAAATATAAGAAGACATTACCTTTGTATGATACATTTCCACTTGTATTACCATTGGAGACAATTCCAGGTGGTTTTATGGGAATGAACTTTCATTATATAAGACCTCTACAAAGAATAAGTCTATTGAATAATTTACAAAGATATGCTTCTGGTGGTATGAGTAAGAATACTAGAATAGATGCAACATATGACGGAATTAAGAACGTAGGTATTGCTAAAAATACAATTAAGAAATATCTATTTGGTCATGTGAGATCAAGTTTTTTAAGAGTTGATTTTGATGAAGCAGCATTAGCAGTAATGTTACCAGTTGCGCAATTTAAAAAAGGAAAACCATATTAATGAAAAAACTTTGGAACAAACTAATAGAAAAACTATTTGGCAAAAGATGTCAATGCGGTAAAAAATGATAGTTTATAAGAGTTTAATAGATATGTGTAACAATTTAAATATAACTAGACCAACTGCCAGAAGATGGTGGAGAATGGAAGGAGGATACTAACATCGCTATACTTCGTGGAGGAAAAAGAATTGGTGGATACGATATCCGAATTGGGCTACCCAGAGATCGCTCATTAGATGATGTACAATCCGATCCAAGATTAAGACAGAAAGCTGGCGGTAATCCTGAAACTACTATGGGTAGATTTCAAGCCATGGTTAATGAGGCTGAAGGATTCCAGAGAAAAGCAAGGTTCTATGTAGAGTTTGGAATGCCAAATGGTGTATCACCCGGTATTGCTGTAGGAGACACAGATTTACAAGGTGATGACGAAACACAAGGCTTCTCAACAACAATAGATACATCTGTTATGAGAACAGATACAACCAAAAGACGAGTACAAGCATTCTGTAATGAAATATCTATGCCAAATAGAGAAGCAATTACAAAAGAGATCAGACACAATGGTCCAACAAGAAAATTTATTTATGATTACACTTCAGCACCTATCACTGCTACATTTTATACAGATAAATTTATGAGAGAGAGAACTTTCTTTGAAGTATGGCAAAAGGCAGCATTTAGTAATGTTACTCACAACTACAATTACTATAATGATTATGTTGCGCCTATTGATATATTTGCTTTAGGAAGTTATGCTAGTAGACAGGAGAGAGATGACGTAACTTATGGTGTAAGACTGTTTGACTGTTATCCAAAGACTATTAGTGAAGTATCGTTTGCTCACACTTCAAACGAAGTACAGACATTTACTGTTACATTTGATTTTAGATATTGGGTAAACTATTTTATTGATAGAGCAGGTGAGATAAACGTAGGACAATCAGAATTTAATGATCCAACTGTAAAACGAGCAGGTGGAGTATTTGGTGGTTTAATTAGTAAACTACCACCAGAAATAAGAAGAGCAGGTAGAGATGTATTGAATGAATTGAGAAGAAGAGCACCGATTGGTAGAATTACTGGTGGTAGAGTTTTCCCACCATTTAAAATACCACCACTAAATATATAAAATTAATAAGGAGATATAATGGCGTTACCAAGTGTAGAAATACCAAGATATGAATTGACACTACCATCACAAGACATAAAAGTTCAATTTAGACCATTCCTAGTAAAAGAAGAAAAACTACTTCTGATAGCTATGGAATCAAAAGATAATAAAGAAATAGTTTCAGCTACAAAAGAAATTTTGAAAGCATGTACATTTGATAAATTAGACATAGAAAATTTACCTATGTTTGATATAGAGTATATCCTATTACAAGTTAGATCAAAATCTGTAGGTGAGATTTCAAAGTTTAGAGTTCTGTGTCCAGATGACAAAGAAACTTTAACAGAAGTAGAATTAGATTTAACAAAAGTAAATGTAAACGTAGATGATGAGCATACAAATAAAATTGTTGTTGATGAAAAAAGAAATTTAGGTTTAGTATTAAACTATCCAACGCTGAATATAAGTCAGGCTGGGTTTGACATGGAAGATACCAATATAGATGCTGTTTTTGATGTAATCATATCAAGTATTGACCATATCTATGAGGGAGATAAGATATATCCTGCGAAAGATAGTACAAAAGAAGAACTTAAAGAATTTATTGAAACAATGTCGCAAGAAGTATTTAAAAAAGTAAAAAAGTTTTTTGATACTATGCCACAGTTAAGACATGAAATTGAAGTTGAAAATCCTAAAACAAAGGTAAAGAGTAAAGTAGTTTTTAGGGGATTACAAGATTTTTTTCAATAAGCCTCTCCCACACCAGCTTAGAGGCATACTTTGAAACCAATTTTGCATTGATGCAACATCATAAATATTCATTGACTGAACTTGATAATCTTATACCATGGGAAAAAGATATATATGTTAATATGTTAGTAACGTACATAAAAGAAGAAAACGATAAACGAAGACGAGAGGCTCAGAAGTAATGGAAGAGAATATTAAAATAGCAGAACCTAAACAAAAAATACAAGTAGATTTAGAGGTAGACACATCTATTAAAGATTTAGGTCCTAACCCCTACTCAAAACTTATACACATGGCGAGAGCTGTTGACGCATGGAGAATATTCCCAAGAATGTTTTTAACAACATACGTTGTTCTATTATACAAATGCGTAATATGGTATATGAACTTACCTGCTCCAACAATGGAACAAAGTGGTTTAATATCAATTGTTGTAGGTGCTGGTGCTGCTTGGTTTGGTCTTTACACAGGTTCCAGTAAAGGTAAAAAATAATGGCGTTACCAATACTAGAAACTGTATCAGATAAAGGCGAAGTACAGAAAATAATATCTGACATAGCAACAGCAGTATTTAAAAGTGCGAAAGTATCTTTAGATAGTGCTGCGAAAGCTGTTATACCTAGTATACCAAATATGGTTGAAGAAGTATTAGAAGATTTACAAAGTGGTAGTGTAAGAACATTTAATCTTGCGTTAGATAAATTAGATAGACTAGTACAAAAACTAGGTGTAGATTTAAAAGACTACAGCAAAGAACTTGCTAACTTTCAAACAAAACGAGAAGAAAAACTAGTAAAATCTGAGGAAAAGATACAACAACTAAAAGAAAAGAATATCATAGCAACAATAGAAAAGTCAGGTGATATTAATATATTGTCAAAAGCAGAGATAGTAACTAGACAGAATAACTTAAAAAACCTTGAAAAAAATATTGCTGAAATGGAGAAGTCTTTAGAGAAAGATAGAAAGTTATTACAAGAAAATAACAAATTAAAAACCAAAGCTCAAGCTAATAAAAAACAAGAAATACTCGTAAAGTCTGCTAAGTTAGAAGAAGATAAACAAAAAGCAGATGACCAAAGACAAGTATTAGGTAGTAGAAGTGAAGATCCTAGTGTTTTTCAAAAAGCAAGAGAAGGTGTTGGTAATTTTGTTGATGAATATGTTCCTACACCTATAGCTGATGTAGGATCAGCATTTGTTGATGGTCTAACCGCACCGATAGTAGCTATAAAAGAATTAGGTAGTACATTTGCTGGATTGTTAAAACCATTAAAGATATTTAAAAAATTATTTGTTGGACTATTTGGTAGTCTTAAAAAGTTTGCTTTAGGGTTAAAGGCAAGTATAATAGCAATGTTACCACAACTTGCTCTTGGAGCAGCAATTCTAGCTGTCATGGCTTTAATATATTTAGCAATGAAAAAATTACGAGATTTCTTTGGTGAAGGTGGTCCTGGAAGTGCAGGTGATATAGCAGGTGAGGCGGCAGGCGTAGGTATTGGTGATGAAACACCTGCAGCAGAAGGTGATATGTCTTCTAAAATGCAGAGAAGATCAATCGTAGACCAAGAAACTAAAAAAGTTATACAACCTGATGATCCTAATTATGATAAGATTTATGAGAGAGATACAGGTAAACCAGCTCCTAAAAAAGGTTCAGTATATATGGGTGAGGGTAAGAGTAAAATTATGTCATTGGATAGTAACGGCTTTGTAAACAGCTCTAGTAATTTTATGAATGCAGAAAACAGAATGAATTTAAAAACGCCAGATGGATTAAAACCTATCGATAAAGACGGTTCGAAAAATAATGCCAACATAGTAGATGCTAGTCAAAAAACAGCTGTTACAAATAATCAATTTAGTGGTTCTTCACTCGGTAATGTTAGAAATGATGATTTCTCTATACATAGAAGTTATGTGGGTACTTAATAAATACCTAAGTCTTTTTCAGTAATCAATTTAAACTCAGCTCCATTATCATCACAGTAAGACTGTGCTGCTTTCCACTTCGCTTGATTTTTGATCCACTCAAATGATTCACGCATAAACGACTTTGTTTTCTTTTTAGAAGGCTTTGGGGCACTACATTGACGATAGGGTTTTATCTCAATGATAAGTTTCTTACCTTTGATAGTCTTAACTATGAAGTCAGGGAAGTATCTATGGTACTTTTTATCTATTGGATTGTAGTATTTTATTGCTAATTCTTCACTAGCCCAATTAGTTACATTTACACTGTTGTCACAGTATAACATAAACTTACGCTCAAGGAGTGAACGATATACTATTTTATTATAATCCCCTACATATTTGTTAGGGTTTGATGGTTTGTAAATTCCTTTGTATGATTTCTTCATGGTGTTATAAATATTAGAATATATATAAAGGATATTTAGATGGCTTTTACAAACAAGGTTGTAAACAAAAAATAACTAGTAATTTAGTTAGTGGTTTCACAAATGCTATAAGAGGTAGTTTGGGACAACCTAAAAAGCTTGCTGCTATGTTAGCAAATAAATCACCTCTAGATTTATCAAAAAGTCCTATATCTCACATGGATCCAGTAAACAATCCATTTCAATATAGTAACTTATACTATCCTACCGAGACAAGTAATTTAGGCGATGGCCACTATATCATATTCGATATTTTAGAACATAATGACACGATATATGGTAAGGCGACAGGTGACTTTGATTCAGGTACAATGTATCCTACAGAATTAGGACTTGTTGGTGAAGGAAAATTAGCAGTATACCAGGCAAGAAGAATAGCTGATCTTGCTGTTCAAAAACTTTCAGATGCAACACTTGTTAGAAAACAAAATACAGGATTGGCAGTTACTAACGAAACACATAGTAGAATATTAAGTAGCATAGTTTTATATTCGCCACCACAAAATAAATTTGAATATAAAGTAGGTTATAATGATGTTGACACTGGTATGGCAGGATTATTAGATGGTATATTTAATGGAAAAGAAAAGATTGCTAACTTAAAAGATTCAGGTGTATCATTTTTAGAAACAGTATCAAAAGCGGCTCTTGAAATAGTATTACCAGGATTTGGTGGATTTGTAGATAAAAAAAGAGGAGAAGCTCAAAATCCTAAAACAGAATTAGTATTTAAGAATGTACCATTTAGAACATTTAATTTTCCTTTTGAGTTTTCACCTAAAAGTGAAGAAGAAAAAGATACAATGCACAAAATTATTAACCAGTTTAAGTTTTTTATGATGCCAGAAATTTCTGGACCTGGTTATCTAAAAACACCATCAGAATTTCAAATAACATATATGTATAGAGATAAAGTTAATATGTACATACCAAAAATAAGTAGATGTGTATTAACAGATATGAGCTTAGACTTTGCTCCTGAAGGTGTGTTTACAACATTTAAGGGAGACGAACAAGGTGCTGCTCCTGTACTAACTAAAATGGATTTGTCTTTTACCGAGATGGAAATAATGACAAAAGAAACAATAGCGGTAGGTCACTAATATGTATTTTAGCACATTTGAAAAAGGATTTTATGACATCAAAGGAGACGGAAACAAAAAACTTGTTGCCGATTTAATGACAAGAGTAAAAGTCCGTTCTAAAATTTTAAATGAAGCAAGTCTATATGATACGTATGATGTTCCGAGTGGAGAGCGACCAGAAGATACAGCATTTAAACATTTTGGTTCATCTCAATATCATTGGGTAGTATTACTTACAAATAATATTACTGATTCGTATTATGGTTGGCCATTGGCAGACCAAGACTTTGAAACTTATATTACAGATAAGTATGATAATCCAGATGCTATCCATCATTATGAGATTACACAATCAAGTGGACCTCAAACTAGTAATGGACCAGGTGATTATTCACACATAATAGAAGTAAATAGTGACACACTTGGTGCGCAATCAGTTTCTAATAGAGAATATGAACAAAGATTACAAGACGAAAAAAGACAAATCAAACTATTGGATCCTAGTTACTTAGTAGCATTTATTGAAGAATTTAAAAAACTAGCGAGTATTTAATTATGGCAATAGAAGCAGATAGAGCTGGAGCATTTGAGCTCTCTGATGTATATCTTATATCGTATAGTTCACCAGATGGTTCTGGAACACCTTCCCGATTAAATATTAGACAACTTATAATGGACCTAAACATCTATGAGAGTTTAGATGGTAGTTTTTTATCAGGTGACATAACATTAACAGATGCCACTAATATCATACAAGAGTTTCCGCTAACAGGATACGAGAGAATAGAGTTTATTCTTAAATCGCCAATGTCTGATAAAGGATTTGATTTCTCAGTGAACACAGGACACCCAATGTTCGTCTATGCGTTAGAGAATAGACAAGAAGGTGGACCTAGATTTCAAGTATATACACTAAAGTTTTGTAGTTTAGAAACTGTACGTAATCATCAAAACAGAATTTCACAAGCTTATTCTTCTTCAATAGATGAAATGATACTGAACGTGTGTGTAGATGGATTAAAAACAAAGAAGAATATCTTTGTAGAAGAAACAAAAGGGTTACACAAATATGTTATACCAAGAATTAATCCAATGGAAACAATTCAGATGTTACGTAAAGATGCAAGATCAAAACACTATAACAATTCTGGTTTTCTATTTTATGAGAACGCATTTGGTTTTAATTTTAAATCTTATGAGGGACTGTTTTGTAAGAAAGACGGAACTCCAAGACCAGTTAAGGCAAACTATACTCCTAAAATAAAGAATGTATTAGTACATGGAGATAAAGGTAAAACGCTATATGATTTACAATCAGTAGAAGAATTTAAAGTAAAACAACAGTATAATACATTACAAAACTTACAAAACGGCGTGTACGCTAGTCGTATGGTTACCCATGACGGGTTTAATAAGACCTTTGATGAACATGACTTTGACTATAATAAAGACTATATTAATCACAACCATTTAGAAATGAGCAAGACTGGTGGAGTAAGAGATAATAATGGTATACTACCTATGTTTAACTACTCAGAAGGTTATCGATTTGGTGATTTTGCTGAAGGAACTTTAATGTTCTCTACAGTAACAGAAAATACCCATGATAATATTACGAGAGTACCTTTTGAAGAAATAGTACAACAACGAGTATCTTCACATCTAGCAATAAACTCACTAGCTATGGATATTCAAGTTCCTGGGACTACTAATATCAACGTAGGAGATATAGTAAACTTTACCATGCCAAAGTATGCAAAAGCTACGAATAACGACATTTTAGACGAAGATAAATATCTTTCTGGTAGATACCTAGTATCCGCAGTAAGACACCACATCTCATCAATTGGTAAGAAACACACTATGGTATTAGAGTTAATCAAAGACAGTTTCAATATATCTTATCCAGAAGAAAACATGGATATATTTACAGCTAACGAAGACAATAATGGACAAAACTACTTACAGTCACTAATAGATGATTACATATAACCGCAGAGAGTCGCTCGCTAGGACGTGTAGGAACGACTGTAAGCGGTGGCGATGAGAGGATAGATAACTAATAACATGAAAGATAAAACTTCAACAGAATAGAGAATAATAATGAATATTAAAGACAGAATTAAGACAATCATAGATGACTACTCCACAGCTAAGGAGACAGCGAATGAGTATAACAAATACAATGGGTTCTTCAAGGGACAGAGAGCCACAGAAAGCCTATGGAATCATGTAAATGACCCATTTCTATTACAAATTAAGGGCCAACTTGCGAGTCTTAACATAATAAACATACATAATACAACGAATAAGTAATTTATTACTCAAATAAGTAATGGATAAGTAGTATAGAATGAATGAGTGCCAGCTTGCGTAGGGTATTTTTAAATGGTGCTTAATGGCGTATAGCCAGTGTATTAAAACGAGAGGTATATCGGAAAAAAGAAAATGGTTAATGATAAATTTTTAGGTCACAATGGCTTTCTGTGGTTCGTTGGTGTAGTCGAAGATAGACAGGATCCACAATACACAGGCAGAGTGCGAGTAAGAGCACTTGGACATCATACAAGTAATAATCAATTGCTACCTACAGCTGATCTACCATGGGCGCAAGTGATCTTACCGATTACTTCTTCTGGTATATCTGGATTAGGTTCATCTCCGCTAGGATTAGTCGAAGGCTCGTGGGTGTTTGGTTACTTCCGTGATGGAGAGAGAAGACAAGAGCCATTGATCCTTGGTTCTTTGCCAGGGAAGCCGTCGGAGCTAGCAGGCGCTGGAGGATTTTATGATCCCAATGGTATCTATCCGAAGTATCGTAATGAGCCTGATGTCAACAGACTCGCCGTAAATAATCCTGACAATCCTCATCTAGCTTTAACATTAAGAACTTATACACGTATTACTGGTATACCTACAGCAGATTTCAATGTGACTCTAGCCGCCGATGGCTCTTTCATATCAGCTTCAGATGGTGACACATTTGACCAGCCGGCGATCCCATACAACGCTAGCTATCCATACAATCATGTCTATGAGAGTGAGAGTGGACATATAAGAGAATTTGATGACACATCAGGCGCTGAAAGAATATACGAGAGCCACCGTACAGGGACCTCCTATGAAATAGATAGCAATGGCAACAGAACAGACATCATCAAAGGCACTCATTACACATTGACTAGTAATAACAACAAAGCGTATGTAGCTGGTGATTCAGACATTACAATTGATGGAAGACATAAGATATACATTAATAAGAATAACGTAGCTAATAACCACTATGATATACAAATAGGAGCCGGCGCTTCCATTAATATACAAGTGGACAGTGGAGACGTAAACATACACACAGTACAAGGAAAGATTAATATGAACGCCGGCGGTGACTACAATCTAAAAGTGGGTGGGAATATGAACGTATTAGTGGAAGGAAGTATCAGTGAAACGGTATTAAGAACTAAGACAAGCAATACTGTTGGCGCCGTTGTTCATAGAGGATCTACGATAGATTTAAATCCCTAGAGTGCTCAGTATATAGAAACGGCCTTATGTAAAGCTGGCCATATAATTTAACCTATAAATGTAATAACAACTTTAAGGCATACCTTGAGAGTTATTTTTTTTCTCGTACTATTAAGAAGGCCCTCAAACTCCAGCCCATTGCTTAGTCTTTATATTGAATTTTTTTTCGAGTATTTTTTATTATGTCTAAAGATTGCGACTTAATGAAATAGTTTAACTATTATGTTTTTTAAGTTCACTATTACACATTATCTTTAAATATACTATAGAACGGTTATACAACTCTCTTGTTCTACTCGTTGATAATTTAAATATCTTTGATATTTCTTTAATTGACTTATTATAGTAAATTCTTAAAGTTACTATTTTTTTAAGTCTATCATCAAGTTCACTTATTTTAGAGTCTACAATA
>Ga0208646_1000776_pt1 | contig 18393 bp, 25 predicted proteins | sample AntAceMetag02UK8_FD_184762 | JGI IMG/M metagenome (GOLD analysis project Ga0208646, IMG submission 184762) | Saline lake microbial communities from Ace Lake, Antarctica - Antarctic Ace Lake Metagenome 02UK8 (SPAdes) (version 2) | ecosystem: Environmental > Aquatic > Non-marine Saline and... | reverse complement strand
GAGAGTACAAAGAAAGCATGGGGCTTTATGACTTCACCGACATGTTGGCGGAGTTCGTTAAAGGGGCTGACACCTTCTGCCCTGACTTCGATCTATGCTTCTTAGATGAGGCACAGGATTTAAGTCCACTGCAATGGGAACTAGCTCACGCTATCGATGGGCATTCTAAAAGAATGTATTGTGCAGGTGACGATGACCAAGCTATCTATCGATGGGCAGGCGCAGACGTGGATCACTTTATTAATCTTCCGGGCGGCTCTGAAACATTGTCGCAGTCTTACCGGATACCCCAGTCGGTCCACCACCTTGCTGAGAATGTTGTACGGCGCATAAACCGAAGGTTTCCGAAACAGTACGAACCCAAGGAGGAGCCCGGTAAGGTGACCCGTATCAACACCATTGCGGCGTTAGACATGTCGGAAGGTTCATGGTTAATACTGTCTCAAGCGGGATACCATTTACAGCCTGTAGCAAGTGACCTGAAGTCCAGTGGTTACCTGTTCAACTACCGCGGCCATCGGAGCATTAGCGAGAAGCTGTCTGATTCGGTTAACGGGTGGGAGCAGTTGCGCAAAGGCAAAGAAATCTCTGGGGAAGTAGCACGTAAGATATACAGTTTTATGTCTACAGGAACCCGAGTATTAAGGGGCTATAAGAAGCTTACTGGTTTGGACGATCACGACCTTATAACAATGGGGGTTCTGATTGAGAAATACGGCCTACAAGCCGATAAGTCTATGATCTGGTCCGAAGCTATGGATAAGCTGCCCGAAGTAGACAGAGCCTACATCACGGCCCTGCTACGACGGGGCGAGAAGTTTAATGGGATACCCCGTATTACTGCGTCCACGATCCACGGTTCTAAAGGGGGCGAAGCGGATAACGTTGTACTGTTCACGGACCTTAGTCCAGCAGCAGATACCGAAATGCGCATTAATCCGGATGATATGCACCGCGTGTTTTATGTCGGCGTAACACGCACCAAGCAAAATCTATTTATTGTTGACGCTGAAGATGTAACGAGGAGTTATGATCTATGAAAGAATTACAAAAAATGAGTTGGAAAGAGTGGGTCTCCAAGGTTTCTAAAGATATGAAGGAAGACCCTATGTTCACCAAGCCTACCGAGCAAGTGTCGCACGGTGTGACGTTTGATTGGGACAAAGATGAGAAGGACTTTGTAGAAACGGGAAACATCAATAAACCTAAACACTGACAGGAGTAGGACATGCTAAAAGCAGATGGGTATAACGCCGCCATTATGGGCCTTGTTCAAAGGTGCGGACAAGAGTCGGTTGTCCTATACGATACAGATAAGATTCTTGGCATATTAGTCTACCGAGACGGGATGACGTATGACGAGGCAGTAGAATTTTTCGAGTTTAACATTCTCGGATCATGGGTCGGGGATCAGACTCCGGCATTCTTTTCTAAAGCTAGTTTAGAAGACCTTAAAGAAGAAGAGGATTTGATATGAGTAAAGACAAAATGGTTTCACAACCTAGTCATTACGCAGACAGTGAGATCGAATGTATTGACGCGATGGTTGCAGCGTTTGGGCAAGACAAAGTTGACATCTATGCCGAGATAGCAGCGTTTAAATATATATGGCGAATGGATAATAAGAACGAAGACTCCAAGCAGGATAAACAAAAAAGTGTTTGGTATTTGCGATACTCCATGGGCGATGACCCTCGGTTAGATGTCGTACAAAACGAAGAAGAGATGCACTGGTCATACGAGCTTTGCAAGACCGTACCAACAAAGGACGTTTAGAATGAGTTTACAAATGGCAATGTTCGCTAACAAGAACGAATGGGTTCCACCTTTAGAGCTGCCCGATATTACTGGGGCATCTAAGATTGCAATCGATGTGGAAACACGCGACCCGAACCTAAAGGTGAACGGTCCCGGATGGCCAACAGGGGACGGCGAAGTCGTAGGCTATGCCGTCGCAGTCGATGGTTGGTCGTGCTACTTACCTATCCGTCACTTAGGTGGTGGTAACCTTGATGAGCGTATCGTTAACCGATGGCTTAAAAAAGTATTTGAGTGTCCTGCGGATAAGATCATGCACAACGCTCAGTACGACTTGGGTTGGATTAAACAAATGGGGTTCACGGTCAACGGACGTATTATCGATACGATGATCGTCGCATCCTTGCTCGACGAAAACCGTTTCAGTTACAGTTTAAATGCGCTTTGTTACGATCTACTAAACAAAACTAAATCTGAGAAAGCTTTAACTGAGGCTGCTCGGGAATTCGGTGTCGATCCCAAAGCTGAAATGTGGAAGATGCCCGCTATGTATGTCGGTCCATACGCCGAAGCAGACGCGGAACTTACCCTCGAACTTTGGAATTACTTTTCCATTAAGTTGAGCCAAGAGGACTTGTGGGGCGTCGCTAATCTCGAACTGGATTTGCTGCCATGTCTCGTGGACATGACTATGCGCGGGGTTCGTGTTGACGTCAATCGTGTGGAGCGTACTAGGGACAGCCTCCTTAAACGGGAGCGGGAGGTCTTGAAGGAGTTGAAGCGCGTCGCTGGCTCGGGCGTTGAAATATGGGCTGCGCAGTCTCTTGCCAAGTCGTTCGACAACCTCGGAATCCAGTACCCAAAGACTGAGAAAGGCGCACCTTCCTTCACCAAACTCTTCCTCCAAGAGCATAATCACCCCGTCGCGAAGCTCATTGTCGAGGCTCGGAAGCTGAATAAGACCTCCGGGACTTTCATCAATTCCATCATGAAGCACTGCCACGCTGATGGCCGAATTCATAGTCATGTTAATCAACTCCGTTCTGATGATGGGGGTACTGTGTCGGGCCGCATCTCAATGAGGAATCCTAACTTACAGCAAATCCCGGCTCGCGATCCTATTTATGGACCCATGATACGTTCACTATTCCTGCCGGAAGAAGGGGATAAGTGGGCTGCAATTGACTTCTCGCAACAAGAACCACGCATCTTGGTCCATTATGCGCATGTATACGGAAAAACGCGAGGGATACCCTTGGAAGGAGCGTCTGACTTTGTTGAGGCTTATAACAATAAACCGGAAACAGACTTCCATAGTCTGGTCGCGGAGATGGCTAACATTCCGCGGAAGCAGGCCAAGACCATTAACTTAGGTTTAATTTACGGCATGGGTGTTAATAAGATGTCGGACCAATTAGATATCTCAGTGGACGAAGCGAAGGGTTTGGTTAAGCAATACCACGCTCGTGTTCCTTTCGTTAAAGGATTGATGACCGGTGTAATGAACCGACTGAACGATAAGTCGTCCGGTGGTGCACTGCGATCACTAGAAGGTCGTAAGTGTCGATTCGATATGTGGGAGCCAGACACATTCGCCATGAACAAGGCGCTACCCTACAAGGAAGCGGTTGATGCCTACGGACCTACGACCAGACTAAAGCGGGCGTATACCTATAAAGCACTCAACAGACTCATCCAAGCATCTGCCGCGGACATGACTAAGAAGGCGATGGTCAATCTGTATAAGATGGGAAAACTACCCATGCTACAACTCCATGATGAACTGGCCATGTCGGTGAAGAACCGAGAGGAAGCGGAGGAGATTGCCCGGGTAATGGAAAATGCCGTGCCTTTAGAGGTTCCTAACGTTTGTGACATAGAAATGGGACCATCTTGGGGAGAGGCTGAATAAGTGGACATGTATGCGATAGTATGCGATATTCCTCCAACCGTACATTAAGGAGAAAGAATAATGGAAAATAACCTAATCATGCCTGCAATACAAGACGCACTAATTGCTTATCAATCTAAGCCTGCGGTGGGGGTGAAGTGATGAGTAACGTCGTTAACTTAGACTCTGGTAGGCCGAAGTTAAGAGGTGCCGCTTTGTGTCTCTGTTGCAGTCACCAATGGGATGCTGTAGCCGACATTGGGTCAGTAGAGCTTAAGTGTCCAGAGTGCAATACATGGAAAGGTGTGTTTGAAGGAATGACAGCCCCCGATACTGTAGTCGAGTGTGTCTGTGGAAACCAACACTTTTACCTGCACTATTACGATTCAAGTAATTACTGCGGTATCTGCGCTAAGTGTGGTCTAAGGGAAGGCGGGTATGAATAACATTAATTTAAAACCAGTGGGGGTGAAGTGACAAATGAAAAGGTACAACTTTGAACATTACAAATCAATATGATTATGATACCAAACGGAGAGCAGTATGGATAAATTAACGGAAGAACAGCTTGATGGAATAGGTGTATTCAATATGCCGGAAAGATCTGAGTGGAAGTGCTACCTCTTTGGTAATACACCCGATGATACAGGAATGATCTGGGTACCAAACAAAGGGTGCGAACCGAACTGGTTCTGGCGAAAGATGCAGTATTTGATACTCGGCAATCGCTGGGTAAAGGAGAAAGAGTGATGGAATTAAAACCAATCGATGAGGCACAAACAGAAGCCGAAAAGTTTTTTGAAAGGGAAGACGTTCAACGCGCCTCATCCGTCAAAACAAAAAAGGGATGAATTGTATAAATGGGAAAGAGACCTTTACCACGTGGCTTGCGCTTTAAACAGGCGCGTGGAAGCCATAACAATGAAACCTTGAAACCCGGCTTTTCCTTGCATTCCTATATATCTTCCTATATTATCTTAGATATCCGGGGGCATCGGAGAGATAAAACATGGATACAACACGTTGGAAAAGCATTCTCGTACCGCGAGAAGTGTATGAAGAGATAAAAGAACTGTCTAAGGCGGAAGGCCGGACGATTGGTGGGCAACTGCGCCTAGTATTCGACTGGTATAAAGAAGCGCAAGGGGATAGCAATGGATTTAAAAACATACGAAAAGGGAACGACACACCAAAGGTTGATTAAGAACGAATGCCCGAAGTGTAGGAAATCCCTCGAAATTGTGAAAAAAACCGAAACTGAGTTGGTGCGGTACTGCACTGTCTGCCTTTTATCAATTACTGATAACCCCAAAACAGCGGAATGTCCGGAGAATGTATGCGATTAAGTGTTGCTTCTCCCATACCCCTGTGTATAATGATCGTGAGCATGGCAACATACTCATCCGTAGTTAGTTAAGACCCCCCCCGAGTTCGGTTGCCCCCGGCTCGGGGCATTTTTTTATAAGGAGAAAAATGATGGTAGATAAAGTATTTGTAGACGGCCTAATGGCAAAGAAACCAAACGAAAAGGCTCCTGAATGGGTCAAGTGCAACATCAGCATAAAGAGAGAAGAACTCGCAGCGTGGCTCACGGGTCAATCTGACGAATGGATCAACGTCCAAGTTTGCGAAAGCAAAGGTGGTAAGTGGTACGCGGAGGTAGACACATGGAAGCCGACAAACGCGTAAGTGACATCGAATGGACTTGGGCAGTATCCCAGATCAACGATGTGGTTAACCAAACTCTTACTCTGATCGAAAAGGATGCTACGCTAAAGCCCGAAGCAAAACGACAAAGGCTTAATGAAGTTGAAAAAGCATGGCAACGATTACTCCAAGGCTGAAAAACAAGCCAGAAAAGACTTCTACACTGCCGCAGAACTCGCGGCAGAAATGCTAGAAGAGTTTAATACCATGGGACTGGCACAAGGACCCGCAATCGGTGGTGCCCTTACCCAACTTATTACCCAACTACTTATCATGTCACCCGACACACCCTCCGCAATCGGTTTACTCTCATCCTGTATGTCCAACGCCGCTTCTCATGCTGAAGAATCTTCGCTCGTGTTTGACGATGTTGGAGGCTCTGTTCACTAATGGACATGTTGCATAAAGTCGCATATAATCTTCTTTAAACATTGTGGAGAAAAGACATGAAAGAATTAATCACCATCGATGAAGTTTGCCTCATAGCAAAATGCTCACGGCCCACGCTCTATCGTCGAATTAAAAAGAACCCGCATGGCAAATTATTCCCGAAGCCGAAGAAAGTACATGCAATCTCGGACCTCGGACCACGCACCGTGAATCGATGGGTCTACTCCGAAGTAATGGGATGGTTGCTACAAGGCAATGATCCGAAGTGGATGAAACACCCCGTGCGAGAAGTAGAACTTGTCGTGAACCGTGTAAATAATTTCGATACCAAGATGGAAGAAGCGCACGACGCGGACCTCGAACCTTGGTACAAGAAGCACGAACTGGTAATCACCGCAGTAAGCGGCGGACTACTAGCAGGGATCGCGCTATACGTTTTTGGGAAGTAGAAGGTCGAACCCCCCACACCTTACGTGAGGTGGAGGCAGGGAACCTCGGACAGCAAGGGTGCAGAGGGCTCGTAGTTTATTATACGAGAACTATGCGTTATGGCAAAGACGTCGCGGCCCACGGGACAACCAAAGAAGGAAAATAGCTATGATGACTCATTTGCTGTCAATACTCTGCGGGACACTTATGTTGGTGATAACAACAGCCGCGCTGTACGGAGCTTTTCTCACCGTCTGCGACAGACAACGTGAATGGGAAGAACGAAGGAAGAAACAAGATGAAAAATGAAACCCCATTCCTGCTAGAAGGCCCAAACGGAACGCTTACAGACCAATCGTGCGCCCACCTATGCCATTACTATGCCACCCAAGACAAAGACTCAGAACAGTGGCTAGACGACGCCGTAGCCTATGAGGATGCCATTAAACTAGGGTGGAAAATGGGTGCGCCTATCTCAACCATCACCGCCGCACTGACCGCGGACCACGACCTATGGAAGAACGCTATCTTTAAATGGGAAGACCGCATGAGCTACTTTGAAAAGGAAGTGACCCACCTGCCGCCTGCAAGGGGTTGAGGTAGGGAAGCCTCGGGTGAAACAGAACAGCAAGCGGGTCAGTAACAGTATAGTAGGTCTGCGGACCACTGAACAGGACAAATAGTGTGCGGTGTGCGGGACAAAGTTCACGGAAGCTTGCCCAGCAAAGTATCCCGTGTTAATATTTATAATAATTAACGCAGGAGATACCCCATGGAAAACTGGAAAGACGAGCAGCTCAACACTCTCGAAAATGCCGTCGCGAAATACTTCCGTATAATGAATGCCTCAAAACGCGAATCACTCACCGATAAACACGTCCAACACAACATAATCGAATTTATAAAAAACAACCACGACGTCACAGTATCCATCGGATGGCTCGCAAAAATCTTCTACGAAGGAGCACCTGCCATACAAGGAGGATCGTGGCTCGCGGTACAAAGCTTCATAAACACAATGCACGACCCGCGGATCATGGACCACGCGTTACAAGAAAGACGCCGTATGTGTATATAGGAACTGAGAAATAAAAATAAAGTTTTTTGTCCACGGGTCCGTAACCGGTGTAACCGTGTAACTTTGGCTAATTAGCCCAGTGTATATAGGGTTCTCAGAGGTAACACAAGTTAGAAACAAATATGTAACGTAACCAAAGTTTATGTAACCTTAAATCCAAAAGTGCGTTAAGGGGGTCTGAGTTTTTTTTCTTAAAAAATATTTCTGTAGCTCTATATAGACAGATAGGCTAGTTAGAACTAAACTATCGCTTAATAACTGGATAAACTACTTATGCCTGAAAAGACGACCTCTAAATCTGTTCCCGCTCCTGTTAAGAAAAAAGTAGGACGCCCGAGATCAACCAAAGCTCAACCTTTGACTAGACGTCAGGAACTGTTTGTAAAAGAACTGGTCTCTAAAGACGGACAAATAACTATGAGGGAAGCCGCTATTAATGCAGGCTACCCCGCCTCTTCTGCACATACCCGAGCTTATGAACTGACTAATCAGCACATGAGCCCCCACGTAGTCTTTGCTATCCAAGCCTATCGACAAGAACTCGACGAGAAGTTTGGGGTTACTTATCAAAGGCACCTGCGAGATTTACAAACCATTAGAGACATGGCTTTGACTAACGGCGCATACTCTGCCGCAGTTCAAGCCGAATACCGGCGAGGGCAAGCGCAAGGTGACATCTACGTCAGCAAAAGCGAAATAAGGCATGGCAGCATTGATTCCATGAGTAAGGATGAAGTGATGTTAGCTTTAAAGGAGATTAAACAAACTTATGCCCCGATCACTATCGACATTACTCCCGAAGGAGAGAGCAATTCCCAGAACCGCGACAAAGCGCGAGGCCGACTTGTGGCGGATGATGAAGACGGGGATAGCGAAGAGCCCGAGAATTTGGAAGACTACGAGGATTGAAACGTGGGCAATGCCCGGAATCCCTGATGTTTTAGCCTGCGATGACGCGGGCAGATTCCATTTCATAGAACTCAAAGCAACCAGTGGTAACGTGGTTGATCTTAGACCTCACCAAGTAGCGTGGTTAACAACGCATGGACTAGCCAGTGTTTGGGTATTGGTTCGCAAACTTGCTACTAAAACTCAGCCGCAAAAGATTTACCTTTACCATGGTCGAGACGCCATGGACTTAAAGATGGAAGGCTTAAAGGTTGATCCGCTTTATTATTCTGAAGGGGATTTTGACTGGAATCTAATTATGGACTTGATCTCTCCTAGATAATCGCATACTATCCCATAGAGTTAACTAACCTATGGGCAAATGATTATGACCGAAGACGAAATACTTAAATTAGTAAAAATTATCGACAGTGCAATGGTGTACCAACAAAAAACAGTTACGCACGGCAATCCCGACCTCGCTGTTGGCGGACTTGTTACCGTTGATTATGTTCACGTCTCTTTTCGGCAAAGCGATTGGGACTTTGTTAAAAGTAAAATAGGGGATATTGTATGACGTATGATGAAAGGCATGGCGGACCTCATGATAGAGGAACCGCAGATTTTTGGTACAACAGACCGTTTGACCCTCATTATTTTGTGGGCGGTAGCTTCCAGTCTGACCGTGTTGACCTCCCTAAAATGAATCCTGAAGAGATCACTGCTTATACAGTGGGCTATCGTAAGGCTGAAGCTGATGGTTCACAAAAGGATTGGGGTTAATATGTTTTTATTAGAATGGATATATAAACTATTGTTTGGCGAAGATGCCGCTAACGACATGCGGCCTTCCCCTAAACGTAGGAAGAAACGAAAGTAACTTTTGAAATAATTAGCTTGCAAGGTATGCAACTTTCTGCGATATTATAAGAGTGGCGCAATCAAGCGCCCAAACTACGGAGAATTATTATGTCTACATATCAAACAAATGCTTTTGCGCATGGTATCGGAAACTCGGCGGTTTCTTCCAATTGGTACAGCCGACCAGACGATCAGAAGTTTTTAACCCTCGACGACATGCTCGCCTATAAAAAGATAGACGCTCAACGCATGACATCTAGAACGGTTGATACCCATAAAATCCATATCATTGGTGATTATGACGAAGCCAACCCAAGCCGTGGCGACATCCGTGTCGAATACCGCGACGACAATATGCGAGAGCATAACAACACCCCAACCAACTGGTCGTTCGGGCAATTGTCCCAACTTGCCGGTGCGCCCTCCGGATATCTTCGACGCCTGCCTGCACCTATTGCGGCGGAATGTATCGAGTGGGGTTTGAAATATAACCGAGGTAAGGAACTGATTAAGGTATACGGCAACCAAACGGACGGCGGAGAACTTAGAGCCGCGACGGGTCCAGACTATGGCCGAATCTTTGATTGGGAAATCTTAGAACCCATTAAACAATTGGTTGATGCGAGCGGCGGACGTTGGAAAGTGCCGGGCATGATGACGGGAAGCCGTGACGGCATGGCCGTCTATGATCCTGAAATCCCCGTGTCTATGGATACAACTACTTTATTCGCAAGTGATCGCGACGTGTTTGTATTCTTGGTTGATGATCGCAACCCCATCGAAGTTGGAAAGCTTGCCAATGGTGAGCCTGATTTAATGTTCCGCGGGTTCTATGCTTGGAATTCTGAAACGGGCAGTAAGACGGCAGGCATTGCGGCGATGTATCTCCGCGGGGTTTGCATGAATAGAAACCTTTGGGGCGTCGAGAACTTCCACGAAATTAAGATTAGGCACACCAAGTTTGCGCCGGATCGTTTCGCGCAGGAAGCCAGACCGGCATTACAATCGTTTGCCAACGGTGCGACCTCTACATTTGTCGAGGGCGTGATGGCCGCGAAAGCTGCCAAGATTGCAAAAGATGACGACGACCGCTTAGACTTTTTAACCAAGCGGGCCGGATTGTCTGGACGTATGGCGAAAGCCGCAAACGCTCGACACCTTGCCGAAGAGGGCCGACCAGTCGAGACAGTCTGGGACGCCGCGCAGGCGATCACCGCAATTGCTCGGGATATTCCGCACCAAGATGCCCGCATAAAAGTCGAACGCAAAGCCGGTGCACTATTGGAAAAGGTGACCGCATGAGTATTTTAAACAAAGCGCAACGCAAAGCACTGCACCGCAAATGGGTGCAGAATGATCAGGGCCTGACCTATTTAGAATTCAGGCGCACCGTGTCGGCGGGGTTTGATTGCGTGATGGTCCGATGGTCCGGCATGTGGCTCGGGATAGAGCCCGACGGTTATACCCATAGCTAACCTTTAAACCTTACAAACTAGGCCCGCTTGACTGCGGGCTTTTTTATGCCTAAGATATACGCTTTATCGCATACATATATGAGGGCAATCATAATGCTAAAAACAGTCGAATACAGTAGAGCAACAAAAACCCGCGGTATCGCCGTGACCCATAGAGCAGGGGAGCGCGACATATACGGGACGTGTCCAACATCCTGCGAAATGAATTGTTCCGGCAAGGGCTCGCAAACAATAGACCCTGATTACTTCGCCGCATTACTGGACGCCGTGCCCCGTCGCGGGGTGTCTTTTACTTATACCCATTTTGCTTGGCATCTATGGGCGGACCGACCCGACAAAGATAGCACCGGCCAGACTGTCGTTAACTTTTCCGCTAAAACTTTATTAAGCGCCGCCGCGGCGTCGCGAGTAGTTCCGGCGGTCGTCGTTTTACCTGCTACCGAATGGATAAAGGGAAAGTATACAAGCGCCCCTTTATTGGGTGGCACTAATAACCGCGGCGACTTTATCCAGACCGACGCCGTGCGGGTGGTTCGATGCCCCGCAGAATATAAAGAAAACTTTTCTTGCGGCGATTGCGGAAGCGGTTCACCTTTATGCGCACGGGCGGACCGTGATTATATAATCGGATTTACTGCGCATGGTGCGAGCAAAAGAAAAGCGGCGGACCCTGAAACCTCGGGCGGATGTTATGCCGACGGCGGGCACGTTCGGTTGCACTGGGACGCCACCGCAAAGAGTAACCAAGACGACGAGACCGACGCCGACAAACTCCGACGCTTTGCAAAGGGTTTAAAATCCGGCTCTATTATCCGGCACCACGTGGCGGGCGATATTGGCTAGGGCTTTACTTTCTATTATATTATCTTATATACTCCTATACAGCGGCGGGCAAAGCCGCTAAAACTTAACTTTTACGGAGTAATATAAAATGCAAATGAATCTCAGAACGCCCGACCTTGTACTTGATAGAGTGCTAAACCCCACCCAGTCGCCAGACATTGGCAACGCTCGACCCTCCGACATTATAGAGGCTTGCGGGTTGATCCCCGACTTTTTCGCCGATGCTTGCCTAGCCATTACCTATGAAGGCGCGGGCGATACCCTCGACGACTTAGCCGGTGCAATGGATAACCTTTACGGGTGCGGTGGTTTTAACTCTTATCCATACGGCGGGAAGGTTGCCGACAATGGCACCTATATAAGCGAACACGACGACGACCCCGACATGGCCCCGCTTTGTCGCTTTGGATATGAAAGCCGCTTTTTCTGTTATGTATATGAGTACGGCATTACCACCATCAAAGACGCCAAGACCGGCGAAACTAAGACAGCGAGGTTTGACTGATGACTAATTTTATCGAACACAACTACCGCGACGGTGAAAGCTTTGTGTCTTGGTCCTTACTGGATGCGGGCGGGCAACCCGTCCCAGTCGGTGCGGTCCTGACTTCAGACCATCGCACCTTTAAAGCGTCCGGCGGTATGCCGCCAAAACACGAAGCGAGCACGGGCCGCATATACGGCGAATGGTTAGACACTGAGACCGGCGGGGAATACTTCCCGCACGTGTTCGAGTGTCGATGGTTGCGGGTCGATAAAGCGTTAGACCTTCCCGAACCGGTAGCAGTTGCGCCAGTGGTTGCCCCATTAGCACCCGCCGACGTGTTAGCCGGTGCACTGGGTGACATGGTGCGCGAGCTGTTAGCCGTTCACGTTCCCGCATTGGTTCAGTCCACCATTACCGAACTAGCGGAAGCCGGACACTTCCAAGACATGGCGAACAATGGCGACTTTAACGACGCAACCGACGAGGCAATCGACGCCAAGCTCGACGAGGGCGAATACATAAGCGCCCACAACTTCGACCTGTCGGACCACTTCGACATCGACGACTATAGCGACGAGATCCGCGAGGCGTCCAGTGTGGACCTTAAAAGCGATATTGAAAGCGTGATTAGTGACATGTTGCGCGATAATGCGTTGGTGATCCGCTTAGACCGTTAACCCTTCCCCCGTTACACTGGCCCGCCATCGTGCGGGCCTTTTTTTATCCCCAGACTTATCCCCCCCAGGATTGCAGGCAGCCTATCAGTATTTCCGCACCCTCTAGGCCTTACTGGTTACGTTTTAACCAACGTTGGCCCTTTATGAGTGTGGATAACTCCCCCGTCGTGTTAAACAGTTAAACAGCGCGGGCCGTGCCCCGCGTACCGTGTCCCAAACCTACAGGGCCGCGAATCGTGGGCCGCGATCCGTTGGCCGTGGGCCTTGGCCGGTGCCAGTTAACCGCGGGCCGGTGCACTTGGACCGCGAGCCCAGCCGGTGGAGGTTAACCCGTGGACCGTTGGCCGTGGACCGTTGGCCGCTGGCCGCATTTACTGCACCGCGGACCGCTGGCCGTGTCGCAGTTAGCCCGGACAATTACCGGATAAATTGCGCAGGGTCCCCCGCATATCGGGTCAGAATTCGACGACACAGCACCAGAAACCAGAAACCGCGGGCGATGGCCCGTGGCCAGTCAGAAGAGGGCTATAACCATGTTTCTCTCAAATATTCGTCAGTTATTTGTAATAGGCTTTAACTGTCTTATATAAGCGTGTAATATCGCATATAATTAATGTTGATCTTGCGTGAATGTTCCACGTGGAACATCATGGAACTGCGTGTCAAAAGTTACAGGGGCCCTTATGAAAAATCACGAAAATCCTGCGGTAGAGGAAAAAAAGTTAAAGCTTGAACTGCGTTTAGCGCAGCTAGAGAAAAATGAAATATGCCAAAAAGATTTTTTAAAATTTGTAAAAACTATGTGGCCTGAGTTCATTGCCGGGAGACATCATAAGATCATTGCGGATAAGCTCGAAAGAGTCGCGAACGGCGAGCTAAAGAGATTGATTATCAACATGGCACCGCGGCACACGAAGAGTGAGTTTGCGTCCTTCCTGTTTCCTGCGTGGATGATGGGCCGTAATCCGAAGATGAAGATCATTCAGGCGACACACACGACTGAGTTGGCAGTTAACTTTGGACGTAAGACAAAGAACCTTTTGGAGACGGACGAGTACAAAGAAGTTTTCACTGGGGTAAAGTTAGCGTCGGACAGTAAGGCCTCGGGCCGTTGGGATACGAGCGCGGGCGGTATGTATTATGCCGTGGGCGTCGGATCAAACTTAGCGGGCCGTGGTGGTGATTTAATTATTATTGATGATCCTCACTCGGAGCAGACAGCGATGTCGGCGGCAGGCTTTGACGATGCGTGGGACTGGTACACGGGCGGACCTCGACAGCGATTGCAGCCCGGTGGTTCGATTGTGATTGTACAGACGCGTTGGTCTGAGAAGGACATGACGGGGCAACTGCTTCGATCTATGGCAAAAGACCCTTTGGCGGATCAATGGGAGGTTGTGGAACTTCCTGCGATATTTGAGGATGGGACTCCGTGTTGGCCTGAGTATTGGAGTCTTGAAGATTTGACCGCGGTCCGCGCATCAATACCTCCGAGCAAGTGGAACGCTCAGTATCAGCAAAACCCTACGGGTGAAGAAAACGCTATCATTAAGCGTGAGTGGTGGCGGATATGGGAAAAGGAGAAGGTTCCCCAGTTGGAGTTTGTGATCCAGAGTTACGATACGGCATTTTCTAAGAAACAGACGGCGGATTATTCTGCGATTACGACGTGGGGGGTATTTTATCCCAATGAAGGTGGTAGTGGTCCAAATTTAATTTTGTTGGATAGTGTGAAAGGGCGTTGGGATTTTCCGGAGTTGAAGGAGAAAGCATTAGAGCTTTATAATTTTTGGGAACCTGATACAGTAATAATAGAAGCAAAAGCGAGTGGAACGCCATTGACGCAAGAATTACGTGCGCAGGGTATACCTGTTGTTAATTTTACGCCGAGTCGTGGTAATGACAAGGTAACGAGGGTTCACAGTGTGTCACCTTTGTTTGAAGCTGGCATGGTCTGGGTCCCGGATGAGACTTGGGCTGACGAATTAGTAGAAGAGGTTGCGGCTTTCCCGAACGGAGAGTTTGACGACTTGGTAGATAGTATGACACAAGCCCTTATGCGGTATCGTCAAGGTAATTTTGTGCGTCTTCCAACTGATGACTGGGAAGATGACGAAAACTCTGCTAAAGTGAGTGTGTATTATTAACCCTATGATGGAAGGTCTGCGTATGAACCAAACTGCGGTGAACCTTGGAGCAGGCGGCTTTGTCTCGTATTTCGAGGACGGAGGTGCTGCTGTCATTTTAGACTCGTCCATGGAAAATAATCAAGAGTTTTCTGAGGAACCTGCCTATGTTGAGCAAGGTGTTGGATCGTTTATCGCAGATCAATTTTTTTCTGATCCCCCAGAAGGCACGGAAGGCATCCCTTTACCTCTTAATGCCTCTACTCAAGACGACATACGAAGTTCTGGTCGCACAAATTCAGAAAATCGAGATGTATATTATCCGGAAGGGCAAACCTTTTTTGAAACGCTTGCGGACGATTATAACTACCCTACTGAAGAATTGTCTGATGGTGTCTACGGTATTGATCCTGTGGATGGTGCAACGCGCCATCAACGTCCGCGTCGCGATATGCCGACTCCTCAAGAACTGGAAGATGTAAGAGCGCACATGCTGGGTTCGGCCATCACGGCCCGCGGCTATGGGCCCGAGACATCTAGGAAAGTCGGCAATGTTAATGAAATGTTCTTTGGTAATCGCGCTCATGCGACCATGGACAAGCGGAACAATGCGGTAGGAATCAATCTTTTTAAGAAAGCTGGCATAGATGCAAGTACGCCGCAACTTACAGAAATGGTAGACAAACGCATCTTTGAACAGTTAAATGTAATTCTAGGTAGGAAACCGGAGGAACAGGGTCCCCCGACTGACAAGCCGCGATGGAGTGAGAATTTCAGGAGTCCCGCAGATGGGCCTGACTTATACTTCCCTCGTGACAACTCAGGTTATTTCTTACCGGATCATTAGGAGCGTTTATGGCTAACGGAAAAACAAATGCGGGTTTGATGGACAGAAACATTCCATCTCAAATGAACATGGATGACATGTCTGCTGAGATTGAACTGGAACTTCCCGACTCACAAAACGACGTTATGGCTATGATTAGTGCCGAAGATGTCGGGGCTATTGAAATCACACCTGAAGATGACGGTGGGGTTATCATTGATTTTGACCCGAGCGATCAACGGGGCGAGAACCAAGAATTTGATGCAAACCTCGCGGAAGAGATTCCGGACCGTGAGCTGGGGCGCATATCCTCTGAGCTGCTGGGCGAGTTTGATGCTAACAAAGCCAGTCGTCAAGATTGGGAAGAAGCGTATTCCAATGGCCTTGAGCTGTTGGGCTTTAACTACGAAGAGCGCACACAGCCTTTCCGTGGAGCCTCCGGTGTAACGCATCCTTTATTAGCAGAAGCTGCCACACAGTTCCAAGCACAAGCCTTTAACGAATTACTGCCTCCTTCGGGCCCTGTCCGCACGGTAGTGATGGGTAAGAGCACTACTAAGAAAGCACAGCAAGCGCAGCGCGTTCAGTCGTTCATGAACTACTACATTACGAATGTTATGGAAGAATACACTCCAGACATGGATCAAATGTTGTTCTTTTTGCCGTTAGCGGGCTCTACTTTTAAGAAAACATATTACGATGAGACGCTTGATAGAGCTGTCTCTAAGTTCGTTCCTGCGGAGAACCTAGTTGTTCCGTATGAGACTGCGGACCTTGCTTCATGTCCTAACATTACACAAGTCGTTCGCATGTCGTTAAACGATTTGCGTAAGCGACAGGTAGCGGGACTGTACTTAGATGTTGAAGTAATTCCCTCACAGAAAGAAATGACGTCACTTTCGGGTGAAATGGACCGTCTTGATGGTATGGACGCCAATCAGATCGATTATGACTGCACTATTTTAGAGTGTCATGTTGATTTGGACCTAGAAGGCTACGAAGATATTGACGAAGAAGGCGAGTTTACAGGCATTAAAATCCCTTATATCGTTACTATTTCCGAGGACAACGGGCAGATTCTGTCTATCCGTCGTAACTATCTTGAAGCGGATATCCTACGGAAGAAGATCAGTTATTTCACACACTACAAGTTTTTACCCGGCTTCGGCTTTTACGGTCTAGGCTTGATACATACTATTGGTGGTTTGTCCCGGACAGCGACTTCTGCGCTTCGACAGTTGATTGATGCAGGTACGCTTTCTAACCTTCCGGCTGGCTTCAAGGCCCGCGGACTACGGATCAGGGATGACGATGAACCTTTACAACCCGGTGAGTTCCGAGATGTGGACGCCCCCGGTGGTGCTATTCGCGACAGCTTAATGCCTTTACCCTTTAAGGGTCCCGACCAAACATTGTTCCAACTACTTGGTTTTGTGGTAGATGCGGCACAACGCTTTGCTACGATCACTGATCTTAAAGTAGGTGATGGTAATCAAGGTGCTGCGGTTGGTACGACCATGGCTATGATGGAGCAGGGCGCACGTGTAATGAGCGCGGTCCATAAACGTTTACATTATGCTATGCGTCAGGAATTTAAGATTCTTGCACGAGTGATGTCTGAAAGTTTGCCCCAAGAGTATCCGTACTCTGTTCCGGGCGGCGATGAAACGATCATGCGTGAGGACTTTGATGACCGTGTTGACGTTGTTCCGGTTAGTAACCCTAATGTATTTAGTCAAGCACAGCGTATTATGCTTGCTCAAACTAAGATGCAGCTCGCGACTCAAGCGCCAGAAATACATAATATTCACGAAGTTTACCGTGATATGTACGAAGCGTTGGGCGTTACCGACATAGATCGCATAATGAAGTCTGTGCCTGCGGAAGAGCCAACACCTATTGATCCCGCACAAGAAAACATTAACTCTTTGGACATGCTTCCGCTTAAAGCCTTTGAAGGTCAAGATCACGAGGCGCATATTAAAGCGCACTTGGTTTTTGGAACAAGTCCTATTGTTGGTGGTATGCCTCCGGTAGCGATGACGCTTCAGAAGCATGTTATGGAACATGTGCAGATTGCAGCGAAGGAACAAGCAGCCGTTGCTTACTTGCAGCAGGTTCAGCAATCCGGTGGTCAACCAGCAGACGAAGAGCAGATGCTTGAAGTCGAGCGTATGACTGCGCAGTTTATTGCAGAAGGCCTCCAAGGCGTGAAAGACCTGTCTGGTGAGATGTCTGGTGCAGGTGCACCTGATCCTCTGGTAGAATTGAAGCAACAAGAAATTCAGGTTAAGGCTGAAGGCGATGCTGCCGACAACGAGATTGACCAAGCCAAGCTTCAGTTAGACGCGCAGAACCAAGAGATGCGGTCTGAGCAATTTGGTGAACGGATTGCGGCTCAAGAACGTCAAACATCGGCTCGAATACAAGCTGCAATGGATAGAGAAATATTGAAACAACAAAATAATCGAGGAGATTCATAATGAAAAATCGAAAAATAAAAGTAAACGGGTCTGCCCCGAGCAACCCACCTAAAGCTGTTGGTTATGCCGACATTAAAGGTCAAGGCCGTGTTCCTTACGGTAAGACTGCGCCCGCCCCTGTGGCAGGTGGCCTTACAGATTTTGCTAACACCCCACGTAAGATGAAGACTCGTGGAACAGGTGCGGCGATCAAAGGCTTGGACTTCATGGGTTACTAAGATGCCGGTGCATAAGGGCAAAGAAAACAAGTCGGTCGTCAGAAATGTGGGGACCGATACAATTAAAACTAAGCGTAAGGTGATAAAGAACCCTAACGGTGGTGCTATTAAGAAGTTTAGTCCTATAGCTAGGCCGCAGCGTTTTGAAGGAGTATTCTAATGGCAGGCTTTGGTGGATTTAACTTTAAACTTCCGGAGGATTTCCAACTCCCCCCAAATTTCCAAGTTCCGGGGGGGATGGTTAATCCTGCTCCTG
>Ga0208646_1000769_pt1 | contig 18492 bp, 20 predicted proteins | sample AntAceMetag02UK8_FD_184762 | JGI IMG/M metagenome (GOLD analysis project Ga0208646, IMG submission 184762) | Saline lake microbial communities from Ace Lake, Antarctica - Antarctic Ace Lake Metagenome 02UK8 (SPAdes) (version 2) | ecosystem: Environmental > Aquatic > Non-marine Saline and... | reverse complement strand
ATCACAAGCACTCGCAGGGGTCAACCTTCTGGAACTGGATGCTCAGGCCCACCGGATGATCAAAGAGGTGGGGGCTGAGAGCTGTTATATCGACTACCACCCTTCTTTTGGAGGTTCCCCTTTCGGCAAAGTTCTCTGCACCTCTGTCAATGACGCAGCTCTTCACGGGCTGCCCCACGACTACTCCTTGAAAACGGGTGACCTACTCTCACTGGACTTTGCCGTGAGCCTCAACGGCTGGGTTGCCGATTCAGCCCTCACCCTGGTGGTGGGCGGAAACCCCACACCCGAAGACCGAGCACTCATAGAGACCTGCGAAAAAGCTCTGGCCGCGGGAATCGCCCAGGCGCGATCCGGAAACCGCTTGGGAGATATTTCCCAGGCCATCGGAGCAGTGTCACGGGGTGCTGGCTACCAGGTGAATACTGACTTTGGCGGCCACGGCGTGGGTCGCACCATGCACGAAGACCCCTCCATTGCCAACGATGGCGAAGCCGGGCGCGGCCCCAAGCTCAAACCCGGAATGGTCTTCGCCATTGAACCGTGGTTGATGGAAAACACCGCCGAAGTCTTCACCGATAACGACGGTTGGACACTCAAAAGCGTGGATGGCTCGCGCTCGGCGCATGTGGAACACACCGTGGTGGTCACCAACGGTGACCCCCTGGTCCTTACCGCGCGAGCCTAGTCCGACAATAAGTCTGGGCGCATGGCCTGAGTCCTCGCCACCGATTGCTCGTGGCGCCACTGGCGAATAGCTTCGTGGTTTCCAGACAGCAGGACCTCGGGCACATCTAAGTCCCTCCAGTGGCGTGGTTTGGTGAAGGAGGGGTATTCCAACAAGCCCGCTCCGTGGCTCTCCTCGGATAAAGACTCGGGGTTGCCCATGAATCCTGGAATCAATCGCACGAGGGCCTCCAGCATCACCAGTACAGCTACCTCGCCGCCGTTGAGGACATAATCCCCCACGCTGAGCTCCATCACCGTGGTGACTTCTGAGTAGTGCTCCACGACCCGCTGATCGATTCCTTCATAGCGCCCACAGGCAAAAATGAGATGGTCAGCATGAGCCAACTGCGCCGCTGTCTCCTGGTTAAAGAGTGCACCTGCGGGAGTGGGAACAATCAACACCGACGTGGGCTTCACCAGCGGATCCAGAGCATGACCCCAGACCTCCGCGGTCATGACCATGCCTGCACCGCCGCCATAGGGGGTGTCATCCACGCTTTTGTGAACCCCCGTGGCGAAGTCCCGCAGGTTCGTAATCGAAAGATCCACCAAGTGCGACGCAGTAGCTTTCCCCATCAGGGAGACATCAAGGGCATCAAAAATTTCAGGAAAGATGCTGACGATGTCGATCTTCACGACTTAGTCCTTATCCTCTGTCAAGGCCTCGAATAGGCCCCCGGGCGGGGTAATCGTCACGCTCCCGCCCTCGACATCCACCTGCGGAACAAAAGCCCCCACAAACGGAAGCAGAACCTCGCCCTGAGGCGTCTCCACAACGAGAAGGTCTTGGGCTGGAAAATGCTCGAGTCGCGAAATAGTCCCCACGGACACTCCCTCTCGCAGCACGGAGAGGCCCACCAATTCATGGTCAAACCACGCATCTTTCTCCGTGGGCCTCGTCGCCGGATCATGCTCGATCCACAAAATCGCTTTCACGATGCTTTCGGCGACGTCGCGGTCTTCGATTCCCTCGAAGAAAGCTACGGGGGACGAATTCACCTCGCGAATACTGACCAATTTCAGGGTTTTTCCCAACCAGGGTGAATCGGTGGGGACCTGAAGCTTAAACTCGCTGCCAACTTTAAAGCGAAGCTCGGGGTCGTCGGTGTAAACCTCGAGTTTCAACCCACCTTTGAGCCCGTGGGCACGGACAAGCCGTGCGACCCGGAGTTCCACTGCCTCCGGCCTGGGTGCAGCGGGCTGGGAGCCAGCAGGCATTAGCTGTCGGTATCGACGACGTCGACTCTGACCTTGCGGCCATCCGCCAACGCATTAACCAGTGTGCGCAATGCTTTTGCCGTGCGACCGGCACGACCAATTACCCGGCCCAAGTCGTCGGGGTGAACCCGAACCTCGAGGAGTTCACCGCGAGGGGTGTCCACCACCGTGACACTGACCTCATCCGGGTTATCAACGATTTCCCGGACAAGGTGATTCAGCGCACGATCCAACATGACTATTCGCCGGGCTTTACGTCTTCGGCGGGAGCTTCTTCAGCCACTGCCTCTTCAACGGGAGCTTCTGGTGCGGCTTCCTCTGCTACAGATGCTTCGGCAGCGACCTCTTCAGCAGCTGCTTCCGCAGGAGCCTCTTCAACAACAGGAGCGTCTTCAGCAGACGCTTCAGCGGCAGGTGCTTCTGTGGTCTCTTCCACAGCTGCAGGAGCCTCTGCTACGACCTCGGCGTCAACCACAGGGGCTTCTGCTGGGGCCTCTGCTGGGGCTTCTTCGACGGGAGCGTCAGCCTTGGGTGCTTCCTCAACAGGCTTAGCGGCCTTGGGGCGCAACACGGGCTTCTTCTTTGCGTCAGCAGAGAAAACCGCTTTAGGCTCGGCAAACTTGACGGTGCTCTTGGCGTTCTTGTCGCCTTTGAACTTGCCCCAGTCTCCGGTGAGCTTCAACAACGCTGCAACCTGTTCGGTGGGCTGTGCACCAACGCCGAGCCAGTAGAGCGCGCGCTCAGAGTTGATCTCGATGACCGAGGGGTCCTGGGTGGGGTGATACAAACCAATTTCTTCGATCGCACGACCGTCACGCTTGGTGCGTGAATCGGCAACGACGATGCGGTAGTACGGCGCGTGAATCTTGCCCATGCGCTTCAAACGAATTTTTACAGCCACGTTTCTCCAAGGTTAAGTTGCGATGACTACCAACGATTACGTGGGGGCACAATCGTTAGAGAATCTGAGGGTGGGATTACACCTGATAGAGGGTCGGGTGATGATCTCCAGCCCCCTATTCTGTCAGATTTCTGGCCCGAGCGGTAACCGCACCAAAAATTTCGACGAACCCGCTATTTCTGCCCCAGTCCAAAGCTAGAACCCTGTTCTGCAGGCGCAGGAGCCCCCGACGCTTCGCGGGCCCTGGTGGCGGGATTACCGGAACGAGAGCTTGGTTTCTTTTTGCCCTTCTTTTTCGAACTACCGCCCCCGCGCGCGATGGGTCCCATCCCAGGGATTTGAGGGATTCCCCCCTTGGCGACAGTTTTCATCATTTTTGCGGCCTGATCAAAGCGCACCACCAGTTGGTTCACTTCCGTCACGGTCGTTCCTGACCCCTGGGCAATTCGCAACCGCCTTGAGCCATTGAGCACTTTGGGCGTCACTCGCTCGCGAGGAGTCATCGATTGAATGATGGCCTCGGTCCTGACCAAATCGCCTTCGTCAACGTTCTCGATCTGGTCTTTCATCGCCCCGGCCCCGGGCAACATTTTCAGCATTCCCGAAAGCGAACCCATCTTTTTGATTTGTTGGAGCTGGCCCAGGAAATCATCAAGAGTGAAAGTTTCGGTCCGAAACTTTTCTTCCATCTCTTTGGTTTGTTCCTCATCGAACGCCTTTTGCGCCTGTTCGATCAGGGTGAGGATGTCGCCCAAATCGAGAATTCGGCTAGCCATCCGGTCGGGATAAAAAACGTCAAACTCGTTTTGCTTTTCCCCGGTCGAAGCAAACAGCACGGGGCGTCCGGTCACGCCGGTCACGCTGAGTGCGGCACCACCTTTCGCGTCACCATCGAGTTTGGTGAGAACAACGCCGGTGAAATCAACGCCCTCTTGGAACGCTTTTGCGGTGTACACAGCGTCCTGGCCGATCATGGCGTCAATGACGAACAACACTTCGTCGGGGTCTGTTGCTTTTCGAATCGCAGCGGCCTGCTTCATCATGTCTGCGTCCACGCCCAAACGCCCAGCAGTGTCGACAATGACAATGTCGTGGTTCTTATCCTTGGCGTATTTCAGGCCCGCTTTCGCGACAGCGACCGGGTCCCCCACGCCATCGCCTGGCTCGGGGGCAAAAAAAGCAGCCCCGGCTTGCTCGGCAACGATTCCCAATTGCTTGACAGCACCTGGGCGCTGAAGGTCGCAGGCAATCAAGACGGGAGTGTGCCCCTTCTCTTTCAACCACAGCGCGAGCTTGCCCGCCAACGTTGTTTTTCCCGAACCCTGCAAACCCGCCAACATGATGACGGTGGGCGGTGTTTTCGCAAAACTCAGAGGGCGTTGATTGCCCCCCAGGATTGCAACGAGTTCTTCATTGACGATGCTGACCACTTGTTGGGCGGGGTTGAGTGCCGTATTTACTTCGTCCGACAGGGCTCGTTCCCGCACCGCCGCGGTGAAAGTCTTGACAACCTCCAGGGCCACATCAGATTCCAAGAGCGCCCGACGGATATCGCGCACGGTGCCATCGACATCAGCGGCAGAAAGTTTCCCTTTCTGGCGTAGGGAGGAAAACGTCTGAGTCAAACGTTCAGAAAGGGAAGAAAAGACGGCCATAGCCCTGAAGACTACCCGAGCGGCCCCCAAGGGTCCCGGAAGCTCAGGCCGTCCTATGCTGGAGCTATGCCCACTCTTTCCTTCGATGGCTTAACTCCTCGCATCGGGGAGAGAGTGTTTCTCGCCCCCAATGCCACGGTGCTTGGGGCAGTAACTTTGGCTCCGGAGGTCTCCGTCATGTTTGGAGCCGTACTTCGAGCAGACCGCGACACGATCACGGTTGGTGAAGGCTCAAACCTGCAAGACAACGTTGTGGTCCACGGCGACCCAGGCTTCCCTGCTGTGATCGGTGAAGGCGTCAGCGTGGGACACGGGGCTATCGTTCACGGGGCCACTGTCGAGGATGACTGCTTGATTGGTATGGGAGCAACGTTGCTCAACGGTGTCATTGTCGGAGCGGGTTCACTGATCGCTGCGGGGAGCGTCGTGCTCGAGGGAACCGTTATCCCCCCGGGGTCACTGGTGGCGGGAGTACCTGGAAAAGTTCGACGGAACATCACACCCGAGGAATTGGCGGGAATACGGGTAAATGCCCAAACCTACCGAGACCTGGGCGCCACGTATTTAGCTTCCGCCTAAGCGGTCAACGCTTTGGCGAAGGCGGGGGCAGAGAAACCGGTCATATCGTCGATGCCCTCACCCTCCCCTAACAGCTTGAGAGGAATTCCGGTGGTGTTTTGAACACTGAGGACAAAGCCACCTTTCGCGCTGCCATCTGTTTTGCTCAGCACTAACCCGGTGACGCCAGCGTGCTGAAGAAAAGCATCCGCCTGAAGAACCCCATTTTGGCCGGTGGTGGCATCCAGGACTAGCAGGACTTCGGAAATGGGAGCCAGTTTTTCCACGACCCGGCGAATTTTGGTCAATTCATCCATCAAGCCTGATTTGGTGTGAAGCCGACCCGCGGTGTCAATGATGACGATATCGATGCCCTCGGCCAGCGCGCGCTCTACGGCTTGATACGCCACCGAAGCGGGGTCTTGCCCAGGCTGGTCGGGAACCACAATCGGGACCCCTGAACGCTCTGCCCATGTTGTGAGCTGCTCCACCGCTGCTGCTCGGAAGGTGTCGGCAGCGGCAATAACCACGCTCCGCCCTGCGCGCGTCACAAACTTCGCAAGCTTGCCAATGGTGGTGGTTTTACCCACCCCGTTCACCCCCACCACCATGATGATGGCGGGTCGAGCAGTCAAATCCAGAGTGGGATCGTAGGCCGCTAGTTTTTCCTCAAGAGTGTCCCGCACGATCGCCTGAACATCAGCCGGGTTGGTGGTGCCAATCCGATCGACTTCGCCTCGCACGCTCGAAAGCATTTCGTCGGTCACATCGGGGCCAAAATCTGCCTGGAGAAACGAAGCCTCCAGTTCCTCCCAGGTGTCGGGAGTGATTTCAGCCTGGCTGGAAAGCCCCTTGAGGGCGCGCCCCAGGGACCACTTCCCGATCCCCCAGGCCACGACGAAACCTAGTCCTCGGGGATCGGTTCAAACCCGATCACCGGCAGAGTTTCCGATACGGCAGGGCTATCAAGGCGGACAAGCTCTAGCACTTGGGTAGCCATGATGCCCAAGCTGACCGAAGCGGCGGCGCCGACAAGAAGCCATCCTGCCCGCTGCTTCTTACTCATTTCTCAACCCTACGCTCAAAGCCTAAGAAGCCAGGGCTTCCCGGTCGGTGACACGCTGGCCCACCACGGCACTCACGCCATCTGCTCGCATCGACACTCCGTAGAGGGCATCAGCAATTTCCATGGTGCGCTTTTGGTGGGTAATCACGATCAACTGTGAGTCCTTGCGAAGTGACTCAATCACGCTCAAAAGCCTCCCGAGGTTGGCATCGTCGAGTGCTGCTTCGACCTCATCCAGGATGTAGAAAGGGCTGGGGCGCGCCTTGAAGATGGCAATCAAAAGCGCAACCGCTGCCAGAGACCTCTCGCCACCGGAGAGCAGTGACAACCGCTCTATTTTCTTTCCGGCAGGCCTGACGGACACGTCAATTCCGGTGGTCAACAGATCATCCGGCGCAGTCAACGACAGCGACCCGGTGCCGCCGGGGAACAAGATGGGGAAGACCTCATCAAACGCGGCCTGCGTATCGGCAAAAGCATCAGCAAAGATGGCCTGCATCGTCTTGTCGAGGTCTTCCATAATCGATTCCAGGTCTTTCCTGGTTTTACTCAGATCTTCGAGCTGTTCTTTCAAGAAGGTGTGACGATCCTCCAGAGCGTTAAATTCCTCCAACGCCAGGGGATTTACTTTTCCCAACACATCTAGCTGCCGGGAAGCCTTCGCTAAGCGCGCTTCTTGAACCGCTCGATCAAAGGGTGTGCCCTCTTCATCTTCACTCTCACCGGGAACCAGAGAATCGGGGGAATATTCCTCTAGGAGAACCGCCTCGCTCAGGCCCAGTTCAAGATTTACCCTCTCGAGCAGGGTGGTCCGCTGGAGTTTCTTTTCATAAATCTGCATCTCCAGCGAGTGCACACTCTCCGTGATCGAGGCAAGGCGCTCCCGGAGAGTCACGTCCTTGGCGCGCAAATCTGTGAGCTCGCCCTGGCTAGCCTGTCGGTGGGCTTCAGCCGACACCAGGGCAGCCGCGGATTCTTCCACGCTAGAGCGGACAAGAGCCAACACATCGGGCAACACCGCCAAGACCGCGCTAGCGCGCTTGGCTTTTGCCACGCGGTCGCGATACTTCGCTTCCTCTCGGGCTTTCGCTGCTTCTTCTTCAGCTTTTCGCACCTGAGCGACGCGAAGTGATTCACTGGCTTGCCGCACACCTTGACGCAAGGCCTCGAGCCCAATGCGGGCGTCCACTTCTTCCGTGGAAACAGCATCGAGGGCATCCACCAATTCTTGGCGCCTGGCGTGATCGATGACAGGCCGCTCCGTCGCGAGGAATGCCTCGTGTTCCACTCCGGCTGCTTGCTGGGCTTCCCGGGCGCTCTCCAGGCTTTCTCCTGCGCGACGGAAGTTCTCTTCCAATCGCGATATTTCAGCGTGTGCTGCTTCCAAGGAGGCTCGCGCGCTGGAGATGTGTTCGCTGAGCTCGGCTCTTTTCACATCTGCTGCACGAAGCTCGGCTCTGGCCTGCGTCACTCTCTCGGCGGCAACTGTTTTCTTGTCCCCCGCTTCACTGGCGGCAAAACGGGAGCGCTCAAGTTCGATGGACCGCAGGGTCAAATCCGAGTGTGCAGAGTCACGCTCGGCAGCAAGCTCCAAACGGGAACGAGCTTGTCCCGATCCGGTTTGCACCACGTGCTCGCCAAAAACATCTCCCGATCGGGTAACCACGATGACGCCCGAGGGCAATTTCGAAGGCCCACCCCAGGCTGCGGTAACCGCTGCAATATCCTCAGCGACATAGGTTCCCCGCAACAGAGCGATGACCCCTCCAGGCCCAGTGACAAGTTGAGTTGCCGCAATCACGCCTGGCACCTCGGGTGTCGCTGTGGCCTTGCCATCAGAAATCACCAGTTCCACACGGGCGGTGTCCCCACCTGAGCGGGCACTGACAACATCCAGGGCGGCTGAGCGCGACTCCACCAGAAAAGCATCCGTCAAGGAACCCAGCGCTCTGGCAATCGCTGTTTCATATCCCGGCTTCACCGTCAGGGCATCAGAAACACGACCGGTGATCCCTCGATATTCCGAAAGATCATCGTCACCGGTGTCGGTATGAAGAGCTAAATCAAGGGCTGAGACGGTAGCGGCAAGCGCCTCGTGTTCCCGCTCGAGTTGGTGAAAGCTACTCCGGGTGGTCTGCTCCGCCTCTTCTGCAGTGCGCAGAAATTCTTCAGCTTCGGCCAGTGCATGTTCAAAAGCTTGGGCCACGATGTCCGAGGAGGACCCGCCCCCACTCTGCACACTCTCCAGCACACCTTCTGCCTCGGTGGCGCGGCCTTTAGCTCGCTCGAGGGCGTCTTCTTGCCGGGCAAGGTCTTCCGCGCTGGAGGTGAGGAGACCGAGAGCGCGCTCCCTGGCCGTTTCGAGCACCCGTGCGCGAGAATCCCAGGCGTTTGCTGCTTCCGTGGTCTCTCTGGTCTGGTTATCCAGGCTCGCGAGCGAAGCCTTGTGGGTGGCAAGCCTGGCGGAAATGTTGCCCACTGTTGCTTCGTGGGCGGTCACCGCAGCCCCTGCACGCTCGAGATCTGCAGCCAAATCATCGAGCACCTGATCGCTGATGGTGTGAAGGACGCCTCCGGGGGACTCCTCGTCCCCTCCTCCTGCGCGCTCGGTGGCTAACGACTCCAGCGCCTGGAGGCCCTCATAAACACGCCTGATGGCGAAATCGGTGCCGCGGGCTTTATCGAGGTCGTCATTACCCGCCCCGGCTTCGAGCTCCGCCATGCGTCGACGCCCGGTGTCGGCTTGATCACCCAGTGCTGCCCGTTCGGTGGCGCGTTCTTGTTCGTTGAGGTGGAAAGAGGCGATGGCAGCCCCCAGTGCCACCACGTCATCGGCGAGCACACGGGCTTTGGCATCCCGCACGATGGCCTGGATGCTTTGGGCCTGCTTGGCAATGTCTGCTTGGCGACCCAGCGGAGTCAATTGGCGACGAATTTCACCGGCAAGGTCATTCAGCCGGGTCAGGTTGGCCTGCATCGATTCGAGCTTGCGCTGGGTCTTTTCTTTGCGCCTGCGGTGCTTAAGAATGCCCGCGGCTTCTTCGATGAACCGCCGCCGGTCATCGGGGCTCGCGTGCAAGACCCGGTCGAGCTGACCCTGACCCACAATGACGTGCATTTCTCGACCGAGGCCAGAGTCACTGAGGAGCTCTTGAACATCCAGCAAGCGCACGGGTTCTTTGTTGATCGCGTATTCGCTGGCGCCGTTGCGGAACAGCGTGCGTGAAATCGTTACTTCGCTGTAATCGATGGGAAGCGCACCATCGGAGTTGTCGATGGTCAGCATCACCTCTGCCCGACCCAGCGGTGCTTTGGAGGTGGTACCGGCAAAAATGACATCTTCCATCGAGCCACCGCGCAAGGTCTTGGCGCCCTGTTCACCCATGACCCAGGCGAGACCATCTACGACGTTAGATTTGCCCGAACCGTTGGGCCCCACCACACAGGTGACACCGGGTTCAAAAGCAAACGTCGTCGGTTGAGCGAAGGACTTAAACCCCTTAAGCGTGAGGGATTTCAGATGCACTGACAACTCCGCTGTTCGGTGGGGACTAAGGACTGGCTCCAACTTACCGGAACCTAGGAACCCGCTGACATCGGGGGCAACGGTGAGAGGAGCGGTTCATCCACGGCTCTCTCACCAGGATGCTCGCGCACCGGGGGCAGGGCAAGCCCTGTTGGCCATAGGCCATCAGGGAGTGGGAAAAATACCCACTTTTCCCATTGACGTTCACATACTGCTGGTCGAACGAGGTTCCCCCCTCGCCCAGTGCTTTCACCAACACGTCTTTCACGTTCTGGATCAAAAGTGCAAAAGTTTTCTTCGACAACCGATTCGTGGGATATCGGTAATGCAACTGTGTCGCCCACAGCGCCTCATCGGCATAGATGTTGCCGATGCCACTGATCACCCCTTGATCGAGCAGTGCGCGCTTGATTTCGGTGTTTTTTCCCCGCACCCTCGCGCTGACAGCATCCAGGTCAAATGCTTCATCCAGTGGGTCTCTGGCGATGTGGGACACGGCGCGGGGGATGCGGGGGTCGTCGCTGCCCCACCCGCCAGGTCCCTCCACGCTCACCAGATCATCAATCGCCATCGAACCAAAAATGCGCTGATCGACGAACCCCACCACGCAGGGTTTTCCCTCGGCAGAGACCAGGTCTAAGCGAATGCGCAGATGCGACCCGAAGTCACTGCTCTCGTCCCCCAGCAGCACCTGTCCGCTCATCCCCAAATGACAGACCAGCGCCTGATCGTTCGCCCGAAGGGGAATCCACAGAAACTTTCCCCGACGAAGCGGCATTTCCAGCCGGGCACCCTCGAGTCGATGACGAAAGTCTTCCGCTGGTCCCCTGTGGCGCTTCAGCGACCGCGTATCAAAAACTTCTACCGACTCGACTCTGGCCCCGGCAACCACGGGAGCAAGTCCCAGACGCACCACCTCAACCTCGGGAAGCTCAGGCATCCACTACGTCCGAAGTGCCCTCAGCGCAACGCTGGCAGCGACGAGTTCCGCGGCCTTCTTCGAACTTCCCGAGCCTTCTCCTGCGGGTGTGCGCTCGGGCGAGGCCGAATCGAGGAAGACCTGGGCGACAAAGATTTTGGCGTGATCGGGGCCAGAGTGGGTAATCGTGTAGTGCGGGGCACCGAGCTGGTGTTTGGCAGCCCATTCTTGAAGTGCCGTCTTGGGATCACTGACTTCACTGCGGGCATCAGCGTCGTCGACTAAGTCCCCCATTAATCGCTCGACACACGCGGTGGCAGCGAGCGGGCCCTGATCGAGGAAGACAGCAGCAATCAACGCTTCGAGGGTGTCGGCCAGCAGGGAAGGTTTTTCCCGCCCCCCCGTGAGTTCTTCACCTCTGCCTAAGCGAAGGTGAGCACCCAGGTTGATGGATTGGGCTACTTCTGCCAGAGCGCTGGTGGAAACGATACTTGCCCGTCGTTTCGCCAGTTCTCCTTCGGGAAGATCCGGAAAGCGCAGATACAACGCGTGGGTGATGGCTTGACCCAGCACCGCGTCGCCCAAGAATTCCAGGCGTTCGTTATCGAGTCCGCCCTGCTCATAGGCGTAGGACGAATGCGTCAGGGCGCGCTCGAGAATCTCGAGGGAAACCTCGACACCGAGCGCTTCCAACAGGGGGGTTGGCTCGAGCGTGGCGGATGGAGAAGCCTGTTCGGCTTCCTCATGCACTCCCACGTTAGACGTCGGCGACCTTGCGGCCCTTGTATTCCATAAACAATGGCGTTCCCGCGCTGTCTTCCACGATGGAGGCGCGGTGAGGCAAACGATAGACGGTCTTGCCACCTTCGGTGGACTTCACCAGGGTAGGCAGCTCAGCCTTCCACGCCGAACGACGGTGACGGGTGTTCGACCGGGATTTCTTCCGCTTGGGGACTGCCATGGTTCTCTTCTTTCGCTTGCTGTTTAGGAGCTCTCGGGATTTTTGTCCTCGAGCAGTTTAGCTAGTTCTTGCCACCGGGGATCAATGTCATCCGCGCTAGCTTCGCTAGCGGGAGCATCTCGCTTTTCCCCCGTTACAGGGTCCAAGCCGAAACACTGTGGGGAACACGTTGGCTGGAAGGGAAGTTCTAAGACAACCGCATCCCGGATGACACTCTCAAGTTCGAGAGCGTCGTGATCCACCGTGTAAGAATCGTGCTCGTCCCCAGAGTACGCGAAAAGTTCTTGAAAATCGACTCGGTGCTCAAAGGTGAAGCTATCGAGGCATCGCACACACGAGGCAGTCGCTTCGGTGTGTACCTCCGCGGTCGCCAAAATACCCTCCTGGAGGCCCTCCAGCCGCAACTCCACCGTCAAGGGGGAACCCTCTGCCACAACCGCAATGGCTGTGCCATATTGCTCAGGTGCTGGAATAGTCAGAGTGAGCTCGCGCATAGCGCCAGGTTGATGAGAAAGGTCTTTTACCCCTACTCGCAAGGGGGATGCTTTGCGGTGTGCCACGACCCCAGTGTAGGAGGCTTCGCTTAGAAAAAGCGAAGACTAGGGCAGTTCGGTGTGAGCGAGGTAGTTCGCCACCGCGTGGGGGACATAGGGCGCCACATCGCCGCCGAGGGCGGCCACCTGACGCACCAGAGAACTGGAAACGTGGGCGTGGGCAGGATCGGGCAGGAGGAATACGGTTTCAATTCCCGCCAAATTGCGATTCACAATCGCCATCGGGGTTTCATATGTCACATCCACTTGAGAGCGAATGCCCTTGACCAACACGGTTGCCCCGACATCGGTGCAGTAATCGACCAGTAACCCCACGCTCCAGGAGGTCACGATAATTTTCCCAGCCAGCTTCGCATCCGCAAGGGAGCGCTCCAACAAAGTCACGCGCTGCGCGATAGGAAGAAGAGCTTCTTTCCCGGGATTATGAACCACCAGCACGTGCACTTCATCAAACAACTTGCCGGCGCGCTCAATCACGTCAAGATGACCCAGGGTCACCGGGTCAAAGGATCCAGGAACGACAGCAACGGTGCTCATGACTCAAGCCTACGACCCGAGTGTTACAAGAATGTGACGGAGGCTACGTCTTTTCGAGGTATTCCTCAGACCCTTCATCCAAGCGCCTGGTGATATCGCCTCGAAGTGCTGGATATCCGCTAAGCCTGGGATCTTTGTCGACGAGCGCCTCCGCATAGCGGCGGGCTGCATCGATAACGTCACCGTCTCTGGTCACGCGCAACAACCTAAGCCTCGATCGCACCCCCGACTGCCGCACCCCCAGAACGTCACCCTCGCTGCGCAGTTCCAGGTCTTTGGCCGCCAATTCAAAACCATCGAGAGTACTGGCCACGATGTCGACTCTCTCCCTGGCGGTGGTGCCCCCTTCTGCGTGGCTCACCAACAAACAGGTCCCCGGGTGCTCGCCTCGACCCACCCGACCGCGCAGCTGGTGGAGCTGGCTCACCCCAAACCGATCGGCATCGAGGATGACCATCAGCGAGGCGTTAGGCACATCAATTCCCACCTCAATCACCGTGGTGGCCACCAAGACATCAATGTCGCCCGCCGCGAAGGCAGACATCACGTCGTCTTTATCGCTGCTGGCCATTTTGCCGTGTAACGCTTCAATCCTCATCGCCGAAAGCTCGGTAAGCCCGCGCAACAGGGGCAAGGTTTCTTCCACCGTGCTCAGGGGCCGTTTGCCCTGCTCTTCTCCCTCGTCCTCGATGTCGGTGTCTTCTTCCACCACAGCAGCCGTGATGGCTGGTGCAACCACAAATACCTGTCGGCCCGCCTTTACTTCTTCGCCCACCCTCTGCCACACCCGGGGATACCATCCCGGGTGGTCTGCCAAGGCGACCACATGCGAAGAAATGGGGCTTCGGCCCTCGGGCATTGTGGCGATGGTGGACACATCTAGGTCGCCAAACACCGTCATCGCCACGGTGCGGGGGATGGGTGTGGCCGTCAATACCAAAAGGTGAGGGTGTTGACCCTTTTGTCGCAAAACTTCTCTCTGATCCACGCCAAATCGGTGCTGTTCATCGATGACCACCAACCCTAAATCGGCAAACTGCACCGCATCGCTGAGCAGAGCGTGGGTTCCCACAATCAGGTGTGACGCACCCGATGCCGCCGCTAAGAGAGCTTTTTTCTTCGCCGCCACCGGCAGCGACCCGGTTAGCAACACGGGGTTAAGCCTGGCGGCATCGGGGCCCAGCGTTCGCATCAGAGATCGAAAATGCTGGTTGGCGAGTACTTCTGTGGGCGCCAACAGTGCCGTTTGCCCACCCGATTGCGAAACTGTGACCATCGCACAGGCGGCCACAACTGTTTTTCCTGATCCCACTTCACCCTGCACAAGGCGCGTCATCGGATGCGGTGCGGCCATGTCTTCATGGATCTGGTTCACCACTGTTACCTGATCCTCGGTGAGCTCAAAGGGCAACGACGCAAGGAAAGCATTGGTGTGCTCGCCCGGTTTCCTGGTGACCCCTGCCACTTGGCGCTGGCGCTGGCGCCGTGCGACCAACGCGCACTGCAGGGTCAACGCTTCTTGGAACCGCAGGGACTTTTGTGCCCGTGCCCACTGGGCAGAATCTACCGGCCGATGAATGGAGACGAGCGACTCGTAATATCCGAGGATTCCCTCTGCCTCTCGGATGTCTTCTGGCACCGGTTCGTCCTGCAGTTCCAGAACATCCAGCACCACACCCATCGCTTTGGCAATCTGCCAGCTGGCGAGGGTGGAGGTCGCGGGATAGAGCGGAATGGGCTTTTTGGCCCAGTCTTCTCGGGCTTCTTCACTGGGCTCGACATCGACAAAAAGTTCGTAATCAGGGTGAGCCAGCTGGCGAGAGTTTCGATACAGGCCGATTTTTCCCGCAAAAATTCCCCGGACGCCCGGGCTCAAATCTTTTTGTCGCCACGCTTGGTTGAAAAAAGTCAGTGTCACACCGCCGGTGCCATCGGTAATCACGACCTCCAGGACGCTGCCGCGTTTCTGGCGCATCGGTCTGGTGGAGACGGAGACCACCTCGGCAACCAGTGTCGCCTGCTCCCCAATGGGAATCTCAGCAATCGAGGTGAGCTCCCCCCTGGTTGCATACCGCCTGGGATAGTGCCCCAGCAGGTCCCCGACGTTCTCATACCCAAAAGCCTTGTGGAAGGCCTTCTGGCTTCGATCCCCCACGATTTTCGCCAGCGGGGTGTCCAGGGTTACGCTCACCCCTCAACGCTAGCGCCCTGCGCCCGGGCATTATCAAAACCCGACTAGCGTGGTGGTGTGATCCGGATTATTGCTGGCAGCGCAGGCTCGCTGCGCTTAGCCACACCGGGACCCACCACCAGGCCTACCTCTGATCGCGTTCGTGAAGCCATGTTTTCCCGGCTTCAAGCCCGCGAGGAATTCCAGGGAACCATCCTCGATTTGTTTGCAGGATCCGGAGCACTGGGCTTGGAGGCAGCATCCCGCGGAGCAGAGCACGTGGTGATGGTGGAACACCACCCCGGTGCGCTGAAGGTCATCCGAAGCAACATCGAGATGGTCAGCCCCTCCCTTGCCTCCACCACAACATTGCAGGCACGCTCCGCGAGGGTGGAATCTTTCCTTCAGGCTTCCCCCACCCTCTCAGCGACGGGTGTGTTTCTGGACCCGCCCTATAAGTTTGAGGGAATCGAGGGCATTCTCAGCGCACTAAAGCCGTGGCTCGCGCCCGGGGCATGGGTTGTTATCGAGCGATCCACGCGATCCCAGGCGCCTGTGTGGCCGGAAGGGTTTGAGCCCTGGGACGACAAGAAATATGGCGAAACAGCGGTTTATACCGCGACATGGTCGCCGAAGGGGTCCCAGCCACCCAACGAAGACTGAAGGTCAACTCCCACCAGCGAGACCAGGTCTGCCCCCTGCGCCTGCAGAACTAAACCGATAGCGCTAAAGCCCGCGGGGAGGTCAACATCCGCGGGGAAGCAGGCCAGGAGCCCGTGGTCCTCTCCGCCATAAAGCGAGGCTTCATCCCATTCCAGGGTTGGGTCAAGTTTCATCTGCACTCCACTGGCACGCGCCATTCGGGTGGCATCCAACACCAGCCCATCAGAGACGTCCATCATCGCGGTTGCGCCTGCGCGCGCAGCCACCGGCCCCAGAGCTATCGGCGGAATCGGGCGCAGGTGGTGCTCTACCGAAGAATTTCCTCCCCGCAAAGCCTTCACGGCATCGGCGCTTTCACGCAGGAGGCTCAGTCCCCGATGAGAAAGGCCGCGCTCTCCCGCCAGGGCGAGAATATCGCCTGGCCTAGCACCCGAACGTGTCAGCGGAGGGCGACCTTGCAGGTCGCCCAGCACCGTCACCGCAATGGCTAACACCGGGGAGTGAGACAGGTCTCCCCCCAGCACGCCAGCACCTGGGGTGAGGGCAGCAATCCCCTCGGCAAAGCCCCGGGCTAATTCTTTTAGCTCCCCGACGGTTGTGGCGGCGGGGGCCGCAACCGCAATTTCATAGCCGGTCACCACAGCCCCCATGGCTGCAATATCAGCGGCGTTGCTGGCTATCGCCTTGAATCCCACATCAGACATACTCGACCAGTCCTTGGCGAAATCTGGGCCTTCAATCATCATGTCGCAGCTGATCACCACGCGGCCATCGGGGACAGTGAGCACTGCAGAATCATCCCCCGGGCCCAGTGTTGCCAGGCCTGCCGTGGGCAACAGAGGAAGAATGGCCCGAAGCGCCGCCCCTTCTCCCACATCGCCGAGGGTGCGTCGATCATCGATACCCATCTCAGGAGGTGCCATACCCACCACGCTAGCCTGAGCGGTGTGAAGAAGAGTGCGTTGGTCCCCGGACTAGCCATTGTTGTGGGTGGCATCCTTCTTGCAGGATGTGCTCCCGTAGTGAACCTCGAGCCCGCAGAATTTGCCAACGCCCCCGAATGCGCGAACATGATTGTTCGCCTCCCCGACACCGCTGCGGAGTTGCCTGCTCGAAACGTTAACTCGCAAGCCACAGCAGCGTATGGAGACCCCACAGCGGTACTGATTCGTTGCGGGCTCGAGCGCCCCGGCCCTAACCTTTTGCCCTGCTTCACGGTCGATGGCGTCGATTGGCTCAGGGATGACACCTCCGCCCCACAATTTGTTTTCACCACCTTTGGCCTAGACCCCGCCACAGAGGTCATCGTGGATTCCACCGTGGTGTCGGGGACTCAGGTCTTGCGAGAAATCTCACGTGCCATCGGAAGCCAATCCCTCCCCGTCGCGGAGTGCTTGGATATTTCCGACGTGGTGAATTAGGCCTGGGGCCCACCTAGTCCCACAAGTTTTGCGGCAATTCCGCCCGCTGCACGCAGAGCGACACCTTGACCAAACCCGCTCTGCGGGAGAATCACGGGCTTCTCGATGGCTTCGGTCAGGGCATCAACAATCACCACCAACGCCGTGTGGGTGGGGGCCCAAAGATAAAGCGACAAGGCGCCAGGAATCGTATTCACCTCGTTGACGAAGAGGTCTCCCGTTTGTTCATCCCACAACAAATCGACTCGAACAATCCCACTCAACCGGGTGACCTCCGCCACCGCAGTGGCGAGCTCCCTCGCTTTCTGGTGAATGCCCTCCGGGGCAAGGGCGGGGAATTCGCGCGGTGCATGGGTTAATCCGGCACCCGAATTCCCGCCCGCCAGATACTTCTCCTGGTAGGAGTAGAGGCCAGATTCGCCTTCTCCCCTCAGTGGGCGCTCCACAGCGGTGAGCTGCAAGTGGGGGAAGGTTCTAAAAGAAATGTTCAAATCGACAAGTCCCGGCCGATAGGGCTCCACTACAGCGCCTGCCGCAAGGTGGGGAGATGTTGTGCCCAGTGTCCGCGCAGTGGTGATGTCTTCGACAATCTCAATACCTATGGAGGATCCGCCAAAGCGGGGTTTGAGGATGTAGGGACCGGGAAATGATGGGTCCCGCTCTGGGGAGAGCGCTTCCCTGGGCAACGTAGCAATCTGGGCGGAAATCATCAGCCCGCCAAAGGCCAACTTGTCCATTCCCACAGCGCCGGCGAACACACTCGAGCCGGTTGCCGGAATTCCCAGCATCGAAAATACCGACGCTCCGGCACCCCCTTCGCCAATGCCGCCGTGGAAACACAACAGCGCTGCATCAATGTCGAGAGATTTTTTGCCCATGCCCTTCTTGGGATAAATGCCCGGGCTACCGGAGAGGACCACCTCAAGCTCTTTAGATCCTGCGGGAGCTCCGGTCAAAAAGTCTTTCGCCTCAGATTGCGAGGGGACCAGATACCAGGCGCCACCGGGGGCGATATAAATCGACAGCGGTTCATGCCCGCCCTCGTGCAGCACCCTCGCAGCCTGAAGCCCTGTGAGGATCGAAATTTCATGCTCGGGGCTGGGCCCACCAAACACGACGGCATAGGCGCTGGTCATTGCATCCCCTTAGAACCCCGATTAGGGGTAGTGATCGGGCAGGTCGTTCTCATAGAGGATAACGCCCCGCTCTCCCGCTGCCAGGAGGGCAGCGGTGACGGCTTCTTGGCGAGTCGCAAATACTTGGGCCTTATTTTTGGCCCCCGCCAGCAGGGCCTTTTTGTTGGTGCGCCCCACAATCATCAATGTGCCATGAGCGGCAACGACAGCTTCGGCAAGCTCACGGTTGCGCTTGAACTGGACGGGGCCAAGCTCCACCATCCCGGGGGTGACCGTAATGAAGGGACCCTTGCGTTTGTGTGCGGCCGCGGCGCCCGAAGCGATGGCGTGCCCCGCTCCGGTGGGGTTTGAGTTGTAGGTGTCGTCGATAATCAGCACACCCTCACTACTTTCGCCGACTTCCGCGCGATGCGCCGCAACGGGCAGGCCCGCCACGCGGGCCTTGGCCTGGTCTTCAGGAACGTCCAATGCCCACGCA